>Ga0114962_10000637_pt1 | contig 30724 bp, 29 predicted proteins | sample C_130820_MF_Meta_FD_87017 | JGI IMG/M metagenome (GOLD analysis project Ga0114962, IMG submission 87017) | Freshwater microbial communities from Lake Croche, Canada to study carbon cycling - C_130820_MF_MetaG | ecosystem: Environmental > Aquatic > Freshwater > Lake | place: Lake Croche, Canada...
ACTCATAATTTATAACTCATAACTAAATGCTCACTGCTTCCAAGAAAGTAATAACGGGCTGGGCAATGTACGATTGGGCCAATAGTGCCTATAATCTCGTTATTACCTCCACTATATTCCCTGCTTATTACGATGCAATTACTACTGTGAAAGATGCTGCAGGCAAAGTGCTTTCCCATAAAGTAATGTTCTTGGGAATTGAATATGAGAGTGCCTCCTTATATAATTATGCGATTGCATTTGCTTATCTGTTGATTGCATTGTTATCTCCTATCCTATCATCCATTGCAGATTTTAAAGGCAATAAGAAGTCCTTTATGCAGTTCTTCTGCTACTTAGGTAGCCTTGCTTGTTGCCTGATGTATTGGTTTACAAAAGATACGCTCACACTAGGAATTGCCTGTGCCGTGATTGCAGCTGTCGGTTATTGTGGAAGCCTTGTTTTTTACAATGCCTACCTGCCCGAAATAGCCTCCGAAGAAGACCAGGACGAGGTAAGTGCCAAAGGTTTTGCTTATGGGTATACAGGTAGCGTGCTACTACAAATTATTTGTTTCTTCTTTGTATTAAAGCCAAAATGGTTCGGTATAACAGATGGTACTTTCCCTGCAAGGTTATCCTTTTTGTTGGTCGGTTTATGGTGGGCAGCTTTTTCACAGATAACATTCGCCACATTACCCAAAAGTATTGCTACAGGTGTACTTAAACAAGGAAACATTATAACCAATGGCTTTATTGAGTTGAAGCAAGTATGGCAACAAGCAGGGCAACTTCCTGTATTGAAACGGTATTTGATTGCTTTCTTCTTTTATAGCATGGGTGTACAAACGGTGATGCTTGCTGCAACAATGTTTGGTAGTCAGGTATTGCAGATGGCAACCAGTAAATTGATTATCTGTATTCTTTTGATACAAATTGTAGCCATTGCAGGCGCCTATCTGATGGCTAAATTATCTGACAGGTTTGGTAATTTCAAGGTATTAGCATTTGTTGTTTTATTATGGACAGCACTCTGTGTAGCCGCCTATTTTGTAACCAATGAAATGCAGTTTTATATACTAGCCTCTATTGTTGGATTGATAATGGGAGGAATACAATCTTTAAGCAGATCTACTTACGCCAAGATAATACCAGAGGGCACATACGAAACAGCTTCCTTTTTTAGTTTTTATGACGTTACAGAGAAGATTGCCATTGTAATTGGTATGGTAAGTTTTGGGATAGTGCAGCAATTAACGGGAAATATGCGAAACTCTATACTTGCATTAGTATTGTTTTTTGTGATTGGGTTTGTTGTCTTATTGTTTACAATAAAGCAACAAAAAGGAAGATGTTGATAAATTAAACTTTTGAACAATGTGGAAAGTCTACTAGAAATAAGAAGGCCACCAGTAGAAACCGGCGGCCGTTATCCTATAAAAACCAAAACCAAGAGTTGAATGCTTTCTAGAGCATCTATATAAATATTTTTCTAAAATTAAGAACTGATTTGAGTACTTGTAACAATTATTATCTAGCAATTATCGCTCCGGGTTGCAAATATAAAGACAATATTTTAATTTCAAAAGATAATTTGTAAAAAATACACAGCAGTAATTATTTTAACTTAATTTTTGTCCCCTATTACCAATTTGATAAATGATATATAATCACTTGATACGTTTTTAGGATACTTTTGCCGCACAAATTTAAAAGTAGGGATGTATACGATAAATATAGTTTTTGAACAGAAAGGGGTTGCCCCCACTACACTCTCCAATATTGATTACGGAGATAGTTTACTGGAAATTTTATTGGATAATAACATTGAATTACACCACAATTGTGGGGCTGTTTGTGCTTGTAGTACCTGTCATTTGTACGTTGAAAGTGGGGAAGATTACATGCAAGAATTATCTGACAAAGAAGAAAACTTCATAGATCGTGCAGTCAATCCTCGCATCAACAGCAGACTTGGCTGTCAGTGCATATTAAAGAAAGGAGAGGGTACCATCAATATATTACTACCAGATCAGACACAATTTTTAGGAGAATAAAAGAAGCAGTATACAAGGCTTTTACAAAAGATATTTATTATGACTCATTTTGAACCACCAATACATTGGAATGACCACGAAGACATCGCCATGAAACTATATGAGCGCTTTGGGGATGACTTTAACGAAGGAAAGATATATCGTATTCGCTTTACCGATTTGCTCAGTTGGATACTAGAAATACCAAACTTTGCTGGTACAAAAGAACAAAGTACAGAAGGACATCTGGAGATGATACAAAGCAAATGGGTATATGAGTGGCGGGATAACCAAAAATAATAAACAACACTATTGAAAAAGATAACTGCATTCTTACGTTTAGCTAGATGGCCAAACCTGTTATTTTTTGCATTAACTCAATGGATGTTTCTTTACTGCATCGTTAATCCTATCTTTTCTGTAAGCCATTTACAACCTAATATACACGGTTTAATTGCCTTTCTTTTAATATTGTCCTACGTTTTGGTAGCGGCAGGCGGCTATATTATCAACGACTATTTTGATTTAAACATAGACCAGATAAATAAGCCCGATAAAGTGATGATTGATACCTTTATCAGCCGTCGTTGGGCCATCATTTTTCACCTGATATTTAGTTTCGGTAGCATTGGAATTGGAATTTATATAGACAATGTAACGCATGTTCACCTGCTTGGTTTGGCAAACTTCGCGTATGGGTTATTACTGTTTGTGTATTCCTTATCCTTAAAAAAGAAGTTATTGGTAGGTAATCTGTTGATAGCCTTTTTGTTAGCATGGGTCATCATTGTTTTAACCTGGTGCGAGGCAAATCAATTCACCCTATCCATACAACACAGATTAATTAATACCCAAAAGCTGTTACGTTATACCATTTTATATGCAGGTTTTGCCTTCATCATTAACCTCATCAGAGAGGTGGTAAAGGATATGGAAGATTTGGAGGGCGACAGACGCTACGGATGCAAGACCATGCCAATCGTTTGGGGTATCAATGCTACTAAAGTGTTTGTGGCAGTATGGTTGGTGGTGTTAATAGCAATTTTATCGTTACTACAATTTTATGCGCTTCAATTGCATTGGTGGTTTTTCTCGCTGTATTGCTTCATCGCAATCATAGTTCCATTAATCAATGCTTTTAAAAAGCTTTCAAACGCTAAATCTCCACAAGATTATCACGGTATCAGTACCCTCATCAAAATAATTATGTTCACTGGAATACTCTCCATGGTGTTCTTTAAAATATATGAATAATTCAATTCGAAAGTGATAAGCCGAAAGTCGAAAGTAGGACATAATGCTTACAGCCACTTAATACTTACTACTTACCATTTACTACTCACTACACATGACTTACAACTCTACTATCATCCTTGCTTCTCAATCCCCTCGTAGAAAACAGTTATTGGAATGGGCTGAAGTTCCTTTTGATATTGTTGTTAAGAGTACCGATGAAAGCTATCCTCCTCATCTGTCTATAGCAGAAGTGCCTGTATTTATTGCACGAGAAAAGGCAATCGGGGTGCAACAACATATAATAGAAACCCTTCCTGAACATAGTGGTAAAACAATTCTCGCAGCAGATACAGTAGTAGTGTTAGAAGATATTATTATAGGTAAACCTACCGATAGAGATAATGCCATCAGCATCTTGAAAGCATTGGCAGGAAAGAGACACGCCGTTATTACAGGTGTTGTTTTATTATCCAATGAAAAAGAAATAGCCTTTGCTGATACTACTTATGTTACCTTTCACCCACTTACCGATCAAGAAATTGATTACTATGTAGACAAATACAAACCCTACGATAAAGCAGGTGCTTATGCCATTCAGGAGTGGATAGGTGTGGTAGGCATTAAAGCAATAGAAGGCGATTTTTATAATGTAATGGGACTTCCAGTAAGTAGAGTAGTGAGAGAATTAGGATTGATAAATCAGGAATGATAAATCAGTAATCAAGAATTGCTTAGTTCATCTTTATTTCTGATTATAAAAAGAAAGTTATGAACGAAAAGCTTCTACAATTTATCTGGCAGTTTCAATATTTTAATAGAGATACGCTACTGTTACAATCGGGGGAGCAGCTCTCAATCCTCAAACCCGGTGTTCATAACACACACCAAGGACCCGACTTTGTCGATGGTTATATTAAAATCGATAACATTAAGCTCGCGGGCAACATAGAAATCCACAATCTTTCTTCCCATTGGCTACAGCATAAACATAGTTCAGATAAACAATACAAAAACGTAATATTACACGTTGTATGGCAGAATGATGTCGATATCAAGGATATACATGGGCATTCGATACCTGTTTTGGTATTAGAAAATAGGGTTTCTAAACTCATGTTAAACAGATATGCCAACCTCTTTGTTGCCATCGGTATTCCATGCCACAATCCTTCCTATCCAATGCTCGATCCTTTAGGATGGATGGGTTGGAAAGAAAGCTTGTTGGCTGAACGATTGGAAAGAAAAGCCGAAAACGTACTGCACTTATTTAAACAATCGAATAATAATTGGGAGGAGACCTTCTGGTGGATGCTGGCTGCAAACTTCGGGATGAAAGTTAACAGCGAATTGTTCGAAGCATTGGCTAAGACAATATCGGTGAATTTATTAGCAAAGCATAAACACCAGATACACCAGCTAGAGGCGTTGTTATTGGGACAGGCAAATTTGCTCGAAGGAGAAATGGAAGAGGCTTATCCTATTATGCTACAAAGAGAGTATCAATTTATGAAAAAGAAATATAACTTGGCAACTATCTCCATACAACCTAACTATTTTCGGATGCGGCCTGCCAATTTTCCTACTGTTCGCTTGGCACAATTAGCTATGTTGGTGCAACTGTCTTCGCATTTGTTTTCTAAGATAAAGGAAATCAAAAGCAGTGCAGACTTAAAATCGTTGTTTTCTGTTGTAGCAAACGACTATTGGCACTATCATTATAAGTTCGATCAGGTTTCAGATTATCAGCCAAAGCTATTAGGTAAAGACGCAATAAATAATATCATCATCAATACCCTTGTTCCGGTTTTGTTTGCTTATGGAATGTACAATAAGAATGAAGGGATGAAAGAAAAAGCAATCAAATGGCTTTCAGAAACCAAACCCGAAGTAAACCATCTAACCAAACTATGGAAGGATTTTGGGTTAAACGCCCACTCCGCTTTCGACTCTCAAGCATTGATAGAACTAACTAATAACTACTGCCATCAAAGGCGTTGCTTAGATTGTGCCGTGGGGAATAGGATATTGAAAGGCAATTAAAGGAATGATGGTATGTTTATCTGAGTCTTTAAGACTTAGAATCTGAAAGATAAAAACATTGTTTTCTTTTAAATCAATCCTCATCCAATCCTCAAACCTATTCGCAATTCTCCTCCTCTGGAGGAGGAAGGAGGTGGGTCTTGAATTATTGTAGTACACATCAAGTGAAAGTCAAATTTACATATAAATAATTATAGTAGTAGATAAATAAGCCAATCATAGCGTCCTTACACACGCTAGTTAGCGTACCTACACACGCCAGATAGCGTGCCTTACTACGCTAGGTAGCGTTTGTTACTACGCTAGATAGCGTTTGAATGAACGCCTTATATAGTGAAAATAGGGCTAATAAAACATATTAGAAGCGTATTTTTTCCAGCCCTATTCTAAGTTAAAAATGATGTTTCCGAAACTCTTCCTGAGACTTTAGGATTGATGTTTTATACATTTCGGAAACGAAAAGGGCTTTCTGTATTAATTCGGAACATTTCGGAAAGAAATTATCATTACAATAGCCATTAATATTGCACCAATCAATTTAATGATAAAATAATAATTGGTGATGAAAAAGTACTTGCTTGTAACTTCTATCTTCTTACGTATGGCCGCAACTCAAACTAAACTGCAATTATTCCTTTTTGTGTGCATCTTACCCTTTGCCAATTTATTTGCGCAAGGGTCATCTACTTCCATCAATAGAGCAACAGTTGGCAAGCAAGTATTTTATTTTGATAATGGTGGGAAATTGAAATCTCCCTTGAAGGTTTATTATTTTAGTCCTAAAGCCAATCCAGATAGTTTGCCCATTGTAATCTTGATGCACGGTGCACATAGGGATGCATCTGCATATATGGATGGTTTGGTAGATGCAGCTACAGTATTTAATTGTATAGTTATAGCACCTGAATTCGATAAAGACACTTATCCCGAAACGGATATGTATAACCAAGGCAATGTTTATAATAAGCGTACACATAGTTTTATAGCAAAGGATCAATGGACTTTCGAATTAATAGAACCCTTGTTTGATGAAGTATTAAAACAAATTAAAAGCACCGATAAAGGCTACTACTTCTATGGTCACTCTGCTGGTGGGCAGTTTGTTACTCGCTTTATGTTGTGGGAACCAGAGAACAGAATTATCAGGGCAGCAGCTGCAAACCCAGGTTGGTATACACTTCCTTCTAATGAAGTTGATTTCCCTTATGGATTAAGAAAGTCAACTGTTCCTGCATCTAATATCCCTGCCATGTGGGCTAAGAAAGTGTTTCTGTTATTGGGTACTGCTGATGTGATTAGAGAAAGTGTAGATTTTAATTCGTCTGCACAAGCAGATGCACAAGGACAGAATCGGTTTGAAAGAGGACAATACTTCTTTAAAATGGCTAAAAGTAATGCGGCCTCATTGAATACACCCTTTAATTGGACAGAGGTTTTTGTACCCGGTATTGGTCATGATAACCTTAACATGAGCAAGTTTGCTTTATCCTTATTCTTTATGGACATAAAATAATAACTAACTAAATAATAGCTATATGAAATTCTTAAAACAACTGTATGTACAAGTACTCATTGGAGTAGTGTTGGGTGTTTTAGTAGGGTACTTCTTCCCTTCTTATTGGAATGTAGGTAAACTGATTGGCGAAGGTTATATCAACCTCATTAAAATGTTGATAGCACCCTTGATATTCTTCACTGCCGTTTGTGGTATTGCCGGCACTGGCGATATGGGCGAGGCTGGTAGGATAGGAGGGAAGGCAATCATTTATTTTCAGATAGCATCAGGTGTTGCAATGATTTTGGGTATTGTAGTCGTAAATCTACTGCATCCAGGAGCAGGTGTTTCTACACAAAACCTCTCCACAAGCAGTATAGATGGTTATGTACAATCTGGTAAGGATATAAAATGGAGCGATTTTATCATGCATATCATCCCAAGCAATATTGTTGATTCATTTGCTAAAGGAGAAATCTTGCAAGTATTAGTTTTCTCAATATTGTTTGGAATAGGTTTGGGTAAATTGGGTGCAATAGGACAATCAGTAGTAGTAACATTCGACAAGATAAACAAGGTATTGTTTGAGATACTGAATATGATTACCATGCTTAGTCCACTAGGTGCCTTCGGTGGGATGATGTACACCGTTGGTAAGTTTGGATTTACTACTTTAATTGTTTTAGGCAAACTATTACTCACGTATTATCTGGCAGCTGCCATTTTTGTTTTCCTTGTTTTGGGGTTGGTGATGTGGTATTACAAGTTAAATATCTTTAAGCTCCTAGCGTTTATTAAGGCAGAAATACTAATTGTGGTAGGTTCCTTTAGTAGTGAATCTGTATTATCTAATCTGATTTATAAAATGGAAGAAGCAGGGTGTGCCCCTGCTGTGGTTGGTTTAGTAATACCAGCAGGATTTAGCTTTAACCTGGATGGCACTTCTATTTATCTAAGTATGGCGGTAGTTTTTATAGCTCAGGTATTTAATGTTCCGTTAGATTTTTGGCAACAGGTTACTATCATTGGTATACTTATGGTTACCAGTAAAGGGGCAGGTGGTATTTCGGGAAGTGGCTTTGTAGTGTTAGCTTCTAGTTTAGCTGCTATTAAAGTAATACCTGTAGAAGGGTTGGCGTTGTTGATTGGTATAGATCGTTTTATGAGTCAAGGTAGGGCAATAACAAATACCATCAGTAATGCGGTAGCTACCGTTGTGATAGCTAGAAATGAGAACTTATTAGACATGGATGTTTATAATAGTGTTGTTGAGGGGAAGACACCCAGAAAGTCGAATGTATTTCCGTTAACACAAGAGTCTATTAGTAAAGCTTTGTAGGAATAAGTATAGTTCTAACGATTAAAATGAGAAAACATGATGAGAAACAGAATGGCATTACTTGCAATGGTGAGTTTCTTGCTCTGCAAGAGCATACAAGCTCAGGAGATAGATTCTAGCCTTGCGTCTTCGGGTAATGTACACATTTTAAGGTTACAGAAGAGTTATAGATTAGGTGAGGGTCTACTAATACGTTCTTCTGTTGGCCGTATCACTTTTAACCAGAGTATACAGACTGCATTTATTGATAGTTCAAGTAATGGGTTTAGTAATAACAATATTGGCTTAAGTTATAGAAGAGCAAGGTTGACTATGAGGGGGAATATCTTTGATAAAAATATTACTTTTAACCTGAGGGTTAATTTCTCTAGTAACTACGCAAGTGCTACTACAGGATCTAGATCTTTTAATAATGAATTGGAGGAAGCATTAATTCAGTATAGTCCTAGCCCTACTCATGCAATAAGCATTGGTTTAAGAGCTGATTATATAGATAGTCGCGAAACAAGAATAGAAGGTGAAGACCAGGACTTTATTGGCAGAAGTGCTGTATCTTCTGCTTATGACGCGGTATTTGATTATGGAATTCGTTATGTTGGTAAGTATAAAATTGGTGGTAAACAAATATTAAAACCCTATTTGTCGCTAACAACTGGAGAAAGTAGGGCAGGACTTCAGAAGAATTATGGCGGCCTAAAATATGGTATACGCATAGATTATTACCCATTTGATGATTTCTCTCATGGTGGTGATGCCCGTGCTATTGATGAAGAAAGAGAGCCTACACCTAAATTGGTTATTGGTGCTGTTTGTAGCATAAACAAAGGAGCTAGTTCAGCCGCAGGAGTTAATGGGGGAAGATATTTATATGGTGATGCTAATCAGAACATTGTGTTGCCAGATTATACTAAATGTATTTTAGATTACTTGTTTAAATACAGAGGTTTTTATTCTCTCGGTAGTATAATTGCTACATCTGCAAATGTTCCTACCAGTATTACAGGTTCATATAAAGTTTCTGGAGCGTTTACACCATTTACAGGGCTTTCCACACACCAAATAGATTCTACTGTAAGATCGTTTCTCAATCTTGGTACTGGATTTAGTTTTCAAGCAGGTTATCTTTTTAAAGCTAACTGGAGTTTAAGTGGCAGGTATTCTTTTTTGAATAACGATGTTTATACTGCTTCATTTGCAAACAATAATAAAAACTACAGTGTGATTCTAACTAAGTACCTATCCGGAAATAACCTTAAAGTACAAGCAGAATTTGATTATAACCAATTGCAAACTAATCTACAAAGTACTACTTCCAAGGGTACTTGTATTGGTCAACTAATGTTTAGTGTTAATTTATAAAATTTAAAACAATGATTGCGAAAAAAATGAATCTTATTTATGTGTGTACATTGCTATTGGTTTCTACAATGGTTGGCGCACAAAGTGTTAGTAATCTGGTTCCAAAGGATTCTACATTACTTTATATTAATGGAGAAGGAACTTTCTTAAGATTAGGAAAAAAAGAAGGAGCTACTTTTAATTTGGCATCTACTATTCAATCTGGATTTCAATTTAACCAGCTGGACTCAGCCAGTAGTAAAACAAATACAAACAGATTATCACTAAATTTAGTAAGAATCTCTTTTACAGCTTCAGGATTAAGTGACAAGGTGTCTTTGGGTGTTGTTAATGATTTTACAGGTTCATCAGGCCTGTTAGAGGGTTGGGTAGGAATATCTGTGTTGAATAATCATGGTAAATTAACATTAGGGCAAAGACAAACAAACACCAACAACAGGTTGGCAATGGCAGATGAAAGATATGCTTCTGTTATGGCTCAATCTCTTGCTGGAAAATCTAACGATGGGATTGTTTATGGTGGTTTGATGCAAAACTTTGTAGGGTCTACTAGGGAAGGAGGTATCTTCTTCGAAACCAATTTCAACCTCAATAAATGGCGAATCTATCCTTCTGTTTCTATTACTACTGGTAAAGGACAAAATTTCTTTACTACTCAATCTGCTCCTGGGTTTAAATATGGGGGGCGTATTGATGTGATGCCATTGGGTGATTTTAAAAAGAACGGTGCATTTGTAGCGGATGATATTTATAGAGAATCTAAGCCAAAGCTCGCAATTGGCATAGCAGGAAGCTATAATGTACAAGCAAATAGCCCTATTGGTTCCGATAATGGCATCATTGCAGGTATTTATAAGGGGGGAGTAGCAACTGATGCAAACTATAGAAAACTAGTTGCTGATGCGATTTTTAAATGTAATGGTTTCTCATTGGTTGGAGAATATATTAATGGAACAATTGCTGGCAAGAATTTATATACAAATTCAATTGGAACAAAGCAATTAACTACACAAATAGCTAGTACATTATATAACATTGGTAGTGCTTTTAATGTACAAGGTTCTTATATTAATACAGATGGATGGGCATTCAATGTTAGGTATGCTCATATAACTCCTGAAAATTATATAGCTACTTCCTTAGTACACAATCAAACCTGGTTTACTGGAGGCATCAACAAATATTTAAGTGGCAATGCATTAAAAATTGGTTTGAATGTAAACTATATTCAAGACAATAATTCGGTACTACTAAAGAAAATGCTTACAGGAAATCTTGCAATTCAATTAATTTTTTAAATAAATACACATATGAAAAAGAACATTTTAATATACACGCTTAGTTTCCTTTTACTAGCTGGTTGTACTTCTAAACTAGATTTTAGTACCCCTTCTACTCCTGTTATTCCACCGAGTGGGAATACGCCCGATTTAATTATTTCGGAAGTTTCAACAGCTATTAATACTGATAAAAATGGTGGTGGTAAGAGAAATCACTATGTAGAATTATATAACCCTACCACTAAAAGTATCGATTTGTCTAACTATGCTATTGGCTATCAAGCAACCGATTCTACTAATTTAGGTTCAATTCCTTGGAGTTTTCCTGATACAACAGATTTTGTACATTTAAAAGGAAGTTTGGCAAATAATACTTGTTTTGTTATAGCATCTCCCCAAGCAGATCCCACCAATGTTATAAGTAAAGCTCAGTTAATTTGGGGTGATACTTCAACAGTAGGAGCTTCTTCAAAAGCACTTTCTTTATCTGGAAACAGCGCAATTGCTCTTTTAAAGAGAGATGATGCTAAGGGTGCATTTTTGTTAGGTACTATTAAGTATTCAATCATAGACGTTTTCTGTAGCCCATTAGTTCCAAGAATTAAAGCTACATACACAAAAGCAAGTACAAGAAATAATTATATGTGGCCAATAGGTGATACAAGTAATGATACTAGAAACAGAACATTCTGGCGTAAGCCTTCTGTCACAGCGCCTCAGTCTGATTGGAACATATCTAATGCTACTGGTAATTCTCAATGGAGAGTGTCTTCCGATAAGGTGTGGAATTATACAAATATTGGATCACCAACAACACCATAGCATTGTAAATAGAAAAGGGAGTAGGGTAAATAATTCATAAATTATAGCTTGTTCATGGTAATGGCAGATGTGTAATCTGGTCCAAATGGTTACTTGTTTGCCTGAACAGAACGGTTTATTAGTTAACGTAATAGCTGCTTGCCATCAAACTTTTTATTAACCGTAAAATGAAACATTATGGAAGTTACAAGTAAAGTTGATGTAGTTTTAAAAGAATTAAAGCGCATCGGTATTAAAAATGAAGGCATCAATTATCAACTTTCACCCGATGAATTAGTTGAGCAAACGTTGTTGAGAGAAGAAGGTGTATTAAACGACACTGGTGCTTTGTGCATTAATACTGGTACGTTTACTGGTCGTAGCCCCAAAGACAAGTTTATTGTAAAAGATGAAAGAACAGAAAAGACTGTTGATTGGGGTGGTTTCAATAATCCTATTGATGAGCATTATTTCATTAAATTGAAAGCTAAATTGCTCACTTATTTAAGCCATAAAGAAACAATTTGGGTAAGAGATGCCTATGCTTGTGCCGATAAAAGCCACAAATTAAACATCAGGGTCATCAATGAAGATCCTTGGAGTAACCTCTTTTGCTATAATATGTTTCTTCGCCCTGATGAGGTAGAGTTAGAAGACTTTGTACCAGATTGGCATATTATTCAGGCACCTTTTTTTTTGGCTGATCCAGTTGCAGATGGTACTAGGCAAAATAATTTTTCCATTGTGTCTTTCACTCATAAAATAATCTTGATAGGGGGCACTGGATATACAGGTGAAATGAAGAAAGGGATTTTTACGATTCTTAATTATATCCTTCCTTACGAAAAACATATCTTGAGCATGCACTGTAGCGCAAACATTGGCAATAATGGCGATGTTGCTGTTTTCTTTGGGTTGAGTGGTACTGGAAAAACTACCCTGAGTGCAGACCCCGAACGTAAGTTGATTGGTGATGATGAACATGGTTGGACCAATAACTCAGTCTTTAACTTCGAAGGAGGTTGTTATGCGAAGTGTATTGATTTGAGTGAGGAGAAAGAACCGGAGATATTTCATGCAATACGCCCAGGTGCATTAGTAGAAAATGTTGTTTTTACTGAGGGAACAACTACAATTGATTTTACAAATAAAACCATCACCGAAAATACAAGAGTAAGTTATCCATTGAGTTTTATAAGCAATGCTGCGGAACCAAGTATTGGAGGATTACCCAAAAATATTTTCTTTTTAACTTGTGATGCTTATGGTGTTTTGCCGCCTATCAGTAAGTTGTCGCCTGAGTTGGCTATGTATCAATTCATAAGTGGATATACTGCCAAAGTAGCTGGGACAGAAGCGGGTGTTACAGAGCCAAAAGCTACTTTTAGTGCTTGTTTTGGTGCGCCATTCCTTCCCTTGCATCCCGGATTTTATGCAGAAATGCTTGGAAAAAAGATAAGAGAACATAAAGTGAATGTATGGATGGTGAATACTGGCTGGAGCGGCGGCGGATATGGTGTAGGTAAAAGAATGAAACTCTCTTACACTAGGGCAATGATTACTGCTGCCTTAAATGGCGAGTTAGATGGACTTGAATATCTGGCACATCCGGTTTTTGGAATGGAAGTGCCTACTACCTGTCCCAATGTACCTTCTGAAATTTTAGATGCAAAAGGGACTTGGGCAGACAAAGCAGCTTATGATGCGGTGGCAAAGGATTTAGCATCTCAGTTTGTTAATAATTTTGAAAAATATGCGGCAGGTGTCAGTGCTGAGATTATTGAAGCTGCGCCTAAAGTGTTACAATAGTTTAGTAAAACTTAAATCACTCTAATATATAAAGAAGATAAAGCAGAAAGAACATGTTTTCTTTTTGCTTCTACTTCTTCTTTTAAATTTATTAATAGTTTACTTTTGAAAAGTATGAAGTCTATTGCATCTGTTTTAGTTATTTGTTTATTTACATTGGTAATTATTGTTTCCTGTACGCCCACTTCTGTAAATAATCCCTCCCAAAATAATGGTCAATATACCTTAACTGTGAATAATGGGTATGGGAGTGCTACCTATTCTACAGGTGATACCGTTCATATATGGAGCAGAGAATGTTCTAATAACGAAACTTTTACAAAATGGACGGGTGACACAATACCTTTTGCAGGTAAAAATGAATGGCACACTTGGTTTATTATGCCTTCGCAAAATGTTACTGTAACAGCCGGATTTCAATCTGTAAACTATTCAATGATTCATGAAAAGATAAAGGGTAAAAATATACTTAAGAACGTTTATTATAATCTTTCCGCCACCAATAAAGGCATTGTTTATCTGTTTCATGGCGCTGGTGGATCTGCTAGCTATTGGGTAGATAATTATGAGCCTGTGGCGATGATAAAAGATTTAATAGCAAATAATTTTGGAGTAATAGTAACCGAAGCTGAGGAAGTTTCCCTGCAAACGGGTGGTAGTACTCCTAGATGGAATACCACTACTTTAGATAGCAACACCAATGCAGACTTTGCCAACCTGATTGCCATTACAGATACTTTTTGCAACAGAGGGCTTACCAATCATAGCTTGCCAAGATATTCTATAGGGCAGAGCAATGGTGGAAGTGCATCTATTGCCGTATCTTCTTACTTTGGTTTTAAAGCGGGAGTTGCCTATTGTGCTGCAGGTGGTGCTGCGGGTTCTGCTTTATCTGCTACCAACACCCCTATCTTTTTCTGTTTAGAGCAATTAGACAATAATAGTCTGATGGGGCAGGCTGGCGACGCCAATGCAATCAATCAGTCTGGCACATTAAAAGGTAGGGGTATTTGTAGCGCATATTTTGTCAATATTCCTTCACCGCTTTATCCCGAAAGGTTTGCAAGAAACAATGTAATTAGCGTTGCTTTGTCGCAACAAATATTTACTGAGATAAAAGCTAACAATCTTTTAGACGCCAAAAATCATTTCCCGGGATATTATTCTCGATTGTTTGCTGCCATTAAAGCAAATCCACAGGGCTTTCCTATTACCTCTGCTTTGAAAGGCGCACAGTTAAACGTTATTTACGAGCAACTCAATTGTGTTACAACTGCTCACCAGTTTTTTAGTGACCACAACATCAATACCATCAAATTTCTTAATAATCCTTGTTCATTTTAAGCTAACCGGAATTAAATAATATTTAGCTATTGAATTCACCGATTAAATCTATACCGCACTAAGGGTATTTTTGTTAAGCATTGTCAACTCTAGTACTCAATACTATTCTTTTGGGTAAAAAATATGAAATTGAACTAAGAAATGCTATTAACAATTAACCTAAAATTGGTTGCTTCCATGAAAAATTTTACTTCCGCTCTTCTAATCATTATTTTTATTTGGGCTTTACCAAATCTGTCAACCGCTCAACTATCGTATACCCCAAATAACGGGATTGCTTATCATGGCAAGGCTCAAATGTCTGTTGGTGCCATAGGTGCTGCTGGTTCTTTAACCATTACCAGTACAGGATTACCTTCTGGGATTACTATAAATGCAGCAACCGGACAAATCAGTTGGGATGCTACAGTGCCGGTTGGTAATTATACTATTAATGTATTTGATGGAACTAGCACGGTACCTTATACCTTAAATGTAATACCTAACCCCGATGATTTTTTGACTGTTAAATATGGTGTATCATCACCAACAACGGTTTTTTATAATTCAGATAATGGTAAATATCATAATGTAGATGTTTATCTTCCAACAGGTGATACAAATACACAACGCCCAATTTTCATGTTTATGCACGGTGGTGGATTTCAAACAAGCGGCGTAAAAACAGAGTCTTATGTAGTTTCTTTTTGTAAGTACATGGCAACTTGTGGTTTTGTTGCTTTTGCACCAAGCTATAACGAGGGTAGTGGGCATACGCTTCCTCAAAACTTGGCTTCCGTAAAAGATATGGACAATTGTTTGAACTGGATTCGTTCTTCTACAACTGCTTCCACATACAAGTATAACCCTAATTTTTTGTTTGTAGGTGGTGGTTCTGCTGGTGCTCACCTTTCTTGCAACTTTGTAAATTTTGATGGTGGTCCCAACTATGGCGGGTATGTAATAAACCTTTCTAATGTTATTTCAGAGGCTGATTGTTGGGGATCGTCTCCTACTGCAGATAGGCTTTATAGTTTTTCTAACTTAAAATCTACACAAATTCCTATAATGCTTATACAAGGGTCGTCTGATCAGACCGTTCCTGTACAAAATAGTATCGATTTAGATAAGGCTTTAACATCTGTTGGTGCTTATCATGATTTCTGGGAAGTGGCAGGTGCCACGCATGGCATTCCCGGTCATATTCCTGCAGCAAGCGATACCATAGCACACTTTCAAAACAGAGCTTGGAAACGCCAATACCCACAGACTACTAATGTAACAGTGCTACCTATTAAATTAGTCAATTTTAAAGCACAACAAATTGGCAATCAAGTATCGTTAGAATGGAGTAGCGCTTCTGAAACAAATACGGACCATTTTGAAATTGAAAGTAGTACAGATGGACAAAAGTTCACTTCAATTGGAATAATATCAGCCACTGGAAATACTCAAACCGGTAAAAAATATGGGTTTATTGTCGCAAATTCAATACAAGGAATTACCTATTTCCGTTTGAAGTGTATTGATAAAAATGGGTTTTTCAGTTATTCTACAATTAAATCATTGTATGTACAATCTTCAAATAACAAACAAATTAGTGTGTATCCTAACCCAGTAAAAGCCGGTAAGGATATTAATTTAAATTATGTTTCTGCCGTTACTGTTAATGCAACTTTCCAAATAGTAGATGCATTGGGTAATACATTACTTTCAACTACACAGCAAATAGGAGAGGGTACCAATAATTTAATACTTGGTTCTCGCAAATTGAAAGTAGGTATACATTTTCTGGTGGTATCTGTAAATAATAAAATTATACATAGACAAACCCTAGTTGTAGAATAATAAACCATTAAAGAATTAGCAATGAGCTAATTTTTAGAATTTTAGTTTGTTAATTAAATAAAATTGCTATTATGAAAAAAGTACTATTGTTAGTTACTCTCAGTATCTCTTATTTGAATCTAATACAGGCACAGATTAATACAAAAGACTCTACTTTACAAATATCTGGATCTGCAGATGTCTATTATAAATATGATTTCTCTGAAAGTGGAAAAAACTTTAGCCCATACTCTACAGACTATGCCATGGGAACAAAGGAAAATACAATAGACTTTGGTTTATTGAATCTAAAAATTAACAAACAGATTAATAAGGCCTCTATTAGTGCTGATTTAGCTTTTGGGCCTCGAGCTAATGATTCTAAAATAAACAATGCTATCAGTGCCTTTTATATTCAGAATATTATTTTTTCGTATCAGGTTAAGAAAGAATTGGCTATATCAGCAGGTGTAATGTATAGATATGAAACGTATGAGAAATTAACTTCGGTTGATAATTTTCATTATCTAATGTCTAATGCTTATACCGAACAGCGCAAAATACCCGCAAGAAGTGTTGGAATTAAAGCAAAGTATGATTTCAACGATATAATAAGCCTTACTGCAGGATTATATAATGCTGTAGATGTTGCTTCTAGTCCATCAGATTTTGTCGTTAGCAGCCCTAGTTATGGGCTATCTGACTTTTCAGGTCAATTGGTTGTTAAACCCATTAAAAACTTGGAATTGAGTGCAGCTATTTGGAAAGAAGGACAAAAAACGAAGGGGACACATCTTAATTTTCAAGGGCATTATTTAATGGATAGTGGTTTAAAACTAGGCTTGGATATAACAAATTATGCTGGTAGTGATACGGCTGTACAAATTGCTAATGGGTACAACAATTTTACTAGTGCAGCGCTTTATGTACAAAAACCATTAAGCAAATTACTTACACTAGGCATAAGATTGGAACACGAGCTGATAAACCAAAACTCAGTAAGTTATACCTCCACCTCTATCACTAACACTGGTGCTTTTACCAAAGAAAATTACAATATTGCCACACTTACAGCTTGCGAAAAATTGGGAGCTCTTTCTTTTAAACAAGAAATTAAATACGATTTAACCGATAATAGCAATATCTATTCACCCTACCTAACTAAAAACCCTGAAGTAGTAGGAGGTGTACAGCATGGTGTGACTAATAAGGGAGTTCAGGCAGTTTTAGCAGCTGTTTATTCTTTTTAACTTCAAATTTATTGATGTTAATTAACCTCATCTTTAAGTAAAAAATATTGGTTATGAACAAATTATTTTTTTATATCATTTTATCACTGCTTTCTATTGGTATTTCTTCCTCTATGGCGCAAGATATTTTGAAGGATACTTCATCTAAATTACAAATCTCTGGGTCTGCTGATTTATATTACAAATACGATTTTGCACAAAGTGATACAAATACTAAAGCAGGTACTTTGCCCAATGCAGATTATCCTTATAATGTTTTTGGTAATAAGCTAAATACACTTGATTTTAGTTTACTTAATCTTAGACTAAAGAAAAGAACGGGGAAACTTACTTTCTTCTCCGACCTTGCATTTGGGCCACGTACCGATACTAAAAGTAATAACCCGCAAAACTCCTTTAAGATACAAAATTTGTATTTAACGTATGAGCTCACTAAAGCATTGGCTGTTTCGGCAGGTGCAATGTATAAGTTTCAGAGTTTTGAGAGAATAACGCCTGCCGATAACTTTAATTATTCGATGTCTAAATCATATCAGTTAACATTTGCCAACTCGTTCCAAAGGGCTGGTGGACTAAAGTTTAATTATTCATTTTCCGATAAAATAAATTGGTCTGTTGGTATTTACAACTCAGTTGATGCAAAAGCTGCGGATGATGGAATTTCGGCATTGGCAGGATATTGGGTATCTGATTTTTGTACACAACTATATGTAAATGCAATTAAAAATGTTGAATTAAGTGCCGCTTTTTGGAGTGAGGGACAAAAAGCCAACGGTACTCATTCCAATTTGCAAGCAAGGTATAAATTAAGCCCTACTATTAAGTTAGGGTTTGATGGCACCATTTACAAAGCAAAAGATAGTGAATTGGGTACAGCTGGAACCTCTTTTAACAGTATGGTTTTATATGGACAAAAGACTGTTGGTAATGTATTTTCTGTTGGAGCAAGATATGAATATCAAGAAAGGGTTGAAAGAAATATTGCAACACAAGCATATACAAATGGCTTTTATAATGTGTATACCCTTACAGGAAATGAGAAGTTGGGTGCATTAACGTTAAAACAAGAAATAGTACATGAAAATACAAATAAGGGCAATCCAAATAGTTTGTATCACGATAAAAATGGGAATCCAAGCTTCGGTTCTACTCAGATAATATTGGCGGCTGTATTTTTATTTTAAGATATTTTATTTATAAAAATTAAAGGATAGTATTGCCTTTATAAGGTAGCTGGAGAGATTTTTATTGTCATTGTTTGATTAAATAAGGTAAATGTTTGATCAAATAACGTCAATGTTTGATGAAACAATGGGAATGTTTGATGAAACCTTGGTATCGTTTGATGAGATTTTTTCAATAAATGAAGCCTTATTGGGTAATTGAATCGGAATAATCTAAAAATGGCTCAATCGTTTTCGCAGAAAAAATGTATTTTTAGGCAACAACAGTAAGGAAAAGTATGGCAATATGACCAATAAGGCCACACAATTGGTAATCGCTGCAGTATTTTCATTTTAGGTAAGGAATAGTTTAGCAAAACTGATAAATGGCTAGAAAAGTTTTTAATATAAAGATAGTAATCCAAAATTTGTCTCTAAACAAAGGCCAGTAAACGTTTATAGTTTATACTAGGGAGGGAGGGATATTGTTTTACCGGCTCAAGAAAACAATCTCCTTACTTTCCTTTCCATTTTCTAAGTTGCTGCAACAAAGCACGCAAATCTTTGGGTGGTTCTGCTTCTATCGTAAAGTCTTCGCCATTCAAACTAAACTGCAAACGATAAGAATGTAACCCTAAACGTGCTAGTATGGGCCGCTCCTCTTCTTCTTTTTTAGCCAGGTTAAATTTCTTTTTTAATGAAGAAATCAATACCGGTTTTCCATCGCCATACAAACTATCGCAAGCAATGCTATTACCCAAATATTTGGTATGCACGCGTATCTGATGGGTTCTACCTGTATGAATCTGAAATTGTACCCACGAATAAATGCCGAAATCTTCCAGCACTTCATAGTCTGTTAGCGAGGGTTTTCCTTTGGCGTGAATAACCATCGTTCCATTCTTGGCAGGATGTTCCATAATGGCTGCATCGATGCTTCCTTGGGTGTTAAAGAGTTTTCCATTTACCAACCCCACATAGAATTTCTGTACTTCACGACCTTCAAATAGTTGGGAAAGCTGCTTATGGGTAACCTCATCTTTTGCAAATACAATAATACCGCTTGTGTCTTTATCCAATCGATGAACCGTATAGATGTTTCCATACCTTTCTATCAATAAATCTTTTAAAGAAACTTCACTCTGCATTCTATCAGGAATAGAAAGCATGCCCGAAGGCTTATTGATGGCTACAAACCATTCGTTTTCTACTAAAATATCCAGTTTCATAAGGGTTATTATGCGTCTAAGTCTGGGATTTCTATGTCCTTAATCTTCTTCAGGAAGCTTTGGTTCATGTGTTTTAACAAGCGTATTTCATTCGGTTGTAAAAAGCGCCACGTCCCCCTTTCCACATTCTTTTTGGTGAGGTTCGCAAACATAACGCGGTCTAAGGTTTTTACTTCATAGCCTAAATGCTCGAATATCCTACGCACAATACGATTACGACCACTATGAATCTCTATGCCTAGTTGCGTTTTGTCTTTATTATCGGCATAAGCCAACATATCTACCTGCACACTGCCATCTTCGAGGGTAAGGCCTGATAGTATACTTTCAAAATCCTTTTTAGTTAAAGGTTTATCTAGTTTTACAGCATATACTTTCTTTATCTGGTACCCCGGATGCGTTAACTTCTGTGCCAGTTCGCCATCATTAGTCAACAACAATACGCCGGTAGTGTTTCTATCCAATCTTCCCACCGGATAAATGCGTTCTTTGGTGGCATCTTTCAATAAATCCATCACTGTTTTCCTTCCTTCGGGGTCGTTAGAAGTGGTGATGTAGTCCTTTGGTTTATTTAATAACAGATATACTAAGTTCTTTTTCAAAAACAGTTTCTGCCCTTTTATCTGCACTTCATCGGTCTTTAAAACCTTGTAACCCGGTTCATATACAATGTCTCCATTTACGGTAACCAACCCATCTTTTACCATTTGAGCGGCTTCTCTTCTGCCACAAACACCTGCATGCGCCACAAATTTGTTCAAAGGAATTTCTTCTGCATCTTCTTCTCCCTCTTTCTTTTTACGAGGGTTGGGTGCGGAGGCATTCAGCACCTGATCGCCTTTAAAATATTTATCGCTATTACTTGTTACATACTTCTTAGAGAACTTTTTGGGTGCCTCTTCGGTTTTCTTATTATTCTCTTTTGGAGGAATAGTAGTGGTATTTGGGGTTGTATTACCTTCTTCTAACGGCTTTCTGTTGATGGGACGTTTACCAAAGCGCGGTTTATTTTCTGTGGGGGGCGCATCTGTTTTACGGGTTGGTCTTGCAGGTCTTTCTGCTTTAGGAGCAGGGGTAGGGGTAATGCCGTGTTGTTTTTCCCACTTTTCTCTACGTATTTTCTCCCCTTGTGCTTGTGCCGCTTTCTTGGCATTTCGCTTCTCCACCTTAAACATTTCTTTCTTCTTTGCCCCTTTGGGCTCGTTGCCCATAAACTTGTCGAATGCGTGTTTTGCCATATTATTTTGTTTTGCTGTTTTGCAACAGGTTGTACAAATATAATAGATTAGTTATAAGTTAGGAGTTATGAGTTATAGGTTCTTCAATTTAGCTGCTTGCAATTAAAACTCACCACTCACCACTCACCACTAGTTTCCTACCATATCACGACATCAATTATCTCGCTTTCGAAACTTCTTTCTCCCGATGTATTTTCGTAGTAACAACGATAATAACAGTTCTTCCCAACATCGCCTATTAAAAAAGAAACGTCATATAACTGATGAGTCACCTTCACGCCATTTCCAAAAGGAATATCGGCATCTTTCATATTGGGTTCTCCTACAAAACGTTCCAGAAAAATGTTATGTCCCTCTGGCATATCACTACTTTTTGGTCGGGTAGGGTCTCTAAAACGAAGGAAATGACTTAAATGTAAATTGGTATCCAAAGAAAGTGATGGTGCATAATCTACTACTATTATCTTACTGCCTTTTTTGGTGGAAGGCCCTTTGATATTGAAGGTATTTTTATCATCTACCACCAACATCGAAGCAGGAATATCTGCATAAATACCCCTGAATGCAGCTTCTAAGAGCTTTCGGAGCGTATCTTTCTTTTGGTTTACCGTTTTGGTTTGTGAATCAATATCAATATACAATTTCCAGTTGGCAGTCCATTTATCCATCAAGATAATCAATGCATACAGGTTGTCGTCCGATACTTGTAGTCTTGCTTGAAACTTAATTAAATAAGCAACACACCTTACAGCATACTCATTAAAAAGATATATCTCTCTGGGAAACACGTGTCTATTAGCCATTATTCCTATTGTTTATTGATTTGAAAGAATAGATGTTCATCAGTAGCAATTTGGTAGTAGGAATTACCAAATTGTAATTACTTCCTGTATCTGTCACGTGTTCCCAATGTTCTGTAACCTGTGACAGAAAGTTGTGAACGGGTGACAAACTTTTGGGAGCGTGTGACAGAAACCTAGTAACCTGTGACAGAGAACCTGTAACCCGTGACAGAATCTTGGGAGCAGGTGACAGAATGTTGGGAGCAGGTGACAGAAACCTTGTAACCAGTGACCAGAATCTGGTAACCTGTGACAGATGTAAGAAGTAATTACAATAAGTAAGAAAAAGAAACTGACAGGTAGGAAAGAAATAGCGTCTGCCCCAAACGCTACAACCCAACAACAGTAAGGGATTGATTGGTTTTGAAAAAGGATTACAAGCAAACGATACGATAAACATCCGCTAAAGGTAGCTATGTTATAGAGGAAGGAGGGGGTTTTTTATTAGAGATTTGATAACTATTTGAAAGCCCCTCCTTATTTTCGAGTGAATTAAATAACGCAATTTGATTGAAACAAATCATTATACTACCCTACATGTTTCTCCAAATGCATCTGCAGAAGAAATAAAGAAAGCCTATCGTAAGCTTGCCATGCAATATCATCCGGATGTTGCGGGAGATAACCAGGTGTATGCCGAACAATTCAGAGCCATAAAAGCCGCCTATGATATATTGGGGAATAGTAAAACGAGGCAACAATACCACTACAAATACTTTTATACAAACTTTAAAACACAACCTGTTGTTACCGCCGAATTGATTGCCGAACAAGCGAAGGACCTCGCTGCTTTCGCCAAGGTTATAGACCCTTACCGCATTAATGAAGAAGGGCTTTATGATCAGATAATGGCTATATTATCTTCCTATAATCTTACCGTTATACAACAAGCCAACGATAAGGAGTTGACTACAACATTGGTTACTGCTGTGCTTTATTGTACGCAACTATTGCCCTATGAAAGCCTGCTGAAAGTGAATGAAAGCTTGTGGCTGTTGGTGCAAGAAGATGCAATACTAAAGAAGAGGATTGAAGAGAATACTACGTTGCAAAAGAGGCTTCACTATTGGAACCGGTATAAACTTTCCTTGGCCATGGTAATAGCTATCGGGTTGTGTGTGGCGATGTATTTGTTGGTGAAGTAAGGGTTTTTACACATAGAAACATAGGTACATAGTGCACATAGATTTGATACCTAATTACTTATTAGTGAAAAAGGGGTTTAACACATAGTAACATAAAGCACTTAGATAAAACCGCTGAATTCTCTCTATATGTACTATGTGTTATTTTTTTGTGTTGGAAAACAGATTACCTATGTACCTATGTGTTTATTTTATTTAGCTTACCAATATTTCATGTACCTGACCACTACCAGAGAAATATTATCGTTGCCCCCCAGTCTATTGGCTTCTTCAGCAAGTTTCAGGTAACCATTTGGAAGGGTTAGGTGTTTTGCAATCTCCTCGTCTGGAAGTTCCTTGGTGAGTCCATCAGAGCAAATGAGCAACAGATCGGTATCTTGAAGCTTGTGGGTTATTTCATTAAAATCGATAAAGATGTCTTTATTGGCACCAAAGGCATTCACAATAGCCGTTTTTAAGGCGCCATCATTGCCATTGAGTTCTTGCAAGGAATGGTCTCGGGATAGGCGGTTTAATTGATTTTTATGCGTGTTGTAATGATAAATGCGTGTATCGCCCACGTGCAACAAATAGATTTTATTTCCATAAAACAGCGCTCCTGAGAAAGTAGATGCCATTCCTTTCTTGTTTTCGTCGGCATTGCCTTCGTCTAAAATGCAATCATGAATAGTTTTGGACGTAGCATTAAAATAACTTCTAACAATATTCTTGGTAAGATTCAGCGGCAACTGGTTAACGGCTTTAGCCATGTTGTGCATAACAAATTCACTGGCAACAGCACCGCTTTTATGCCCCCCCAATCCATCGGCAACCGCAATAATGAAGGGATGTTCATAAGTGCTAAAATCAAATTCGTAACGCTTGGCGGTGTTACGAAGGGTATCGTTGCCCACCAAAACAAGGTCTTCGTTGGTGGTTCTAACAACCCCTTTATCTGATATAGCCTCGATAACAAGATTCATTTATTGTTTTTTATTTATACTTTTTGTGGATTATAGCCTTCAAAAATAAGTGTTCCTTCTAAGTAAAAAATTTCTTTTAGATTCATTTATAACACTAAATAGATATATTTTACGTTTACATACAAAAATGTAGAAAATACTCGGTATTAAATACAGTTTGCGTTTTATAAGTTTGATTAAATTGGAATTATGAATTGTAATGTTGGAAAATTAGATGCTATCATCCGAATTGTAATAGCCCTTATTATTTCGGCTTTGTTTATTACACACACCATTACCAATGGTTTTGCACAAGCTGCCATTATAATTGGTGGTTTGATTATGTTTACCGGTATAATGAAATTTTGCCCGATCTATGCTTTGTTGCGCATCAATACCTGTAAAAAGAAATAGTGTGTAGAAGGTATTCCCCCATTTGAGGGGTTTGCGAGGAATGTGTTACCGGTATCTTTGTAGGATTATTTCTTTTTGTATATAACAGAACTTGATACTTATATAATGAAAATACTTTTTAAATACACCGCATTGGTTTTGTTTCTGACCGTGCTTTTTACTTCTTGTAAGAAAACAGCCGATACGACCACCAATGGGGGTAGCACTACCGATACCATTAAAGTAGTTGGTGGAGCAACGTCGGCTTATTTGGATACGATAACCGTTGTTGCCAACAATGTTACCATCAAGTATAGCAGAACCAACCAATGCTATCCAAGTAATGAGATATTTGCTTTTAGTGCGACCGCTACCGGACTTCCTTCAGGTGCACTTTTTAATTGGGACTTTGGCGATGGGCACACTGTTAATGGTGCAACAAGTACCAATGTTGTAGGGAATATTTATCAGGATGCAGGTTATTATACAGTTACACTCAATATTACCGATGCTAAAAAGAATAGTCTGGCAGTTACAACCGTAAACGTGCAGGCCCATGGGCAACAAGTTACGCCGCACGCCTCTTTTTATGCGCAGTTGTTTGATATTAACTATCCCAACAACCTTAATTTTAATGCAAATGGTTCTTCGGTTCCTAGAGGTACTATTACCAAGTTTAATTGGGTTTGGGGAGATAGTACTACGGGTATTTCGGTAAGTGGCGACAATGTGCCGCACAATTTTCCACAGCTTTCAAAGGATATGACTTATCCGGTGAAGTTGATTGTAACCTCTAGTGGGGGTTGTAGTGATACCTCTATTGTGCCGGTAGCCATCAATGCAATTTATACCAATATTTCGGGAGGCTTTACTACCTCTAGTTCTAATGTGTGTACGGCTGAATCTATTCAGTTTACGTCTACTGCAAGCAATGTTCCTGCAGGAGCGGTTTATTTGTGGGACTTTTCGGATAATGTAAGCGGTATTCCGGTAAGCAATCTGCCCTCAGGTAATCCTATCAGCCATGCGTATGCATACCAGAATAACTATGGCGTAACGATGTATATCAGCCTGAATGGTAAAATAATTTATACTTCACCACGAACAAACGTTACCGCCTATGGGCAAAATATTAAACCTGCGGCGCTCTTTTTAAAGAATACGGCTTATGAAGATTCTGGTTATGTAAAGTGGGCTTTCTACGATCAATCAAATATTCCACATGGGTATATATTAGGGCGCAAATGGACCATAGATGATGTTTCGATAGATCCCAACTCCAATGATACGTACGAAACGCAAGGCTACAGCAAATTACAATCAACTTCTACACATAAGGTGCAACTAGTGGTAACGAGTAATAGTGGCTGCAAGGATACCGCTTCTGCTGTAATAACTATCCCCATCTTTGGACAGTACACCTACTAATTGTTAATGATAAAGGGTTTAATGAAAAAGTTAGCAATGAAGCACAAACAAGTAAATTATATTAATCATAAAAGAAGGGTTAACCTAGCCATTGCTTTGTTTATTTTGTTTGTTTCTACCTTAACCTCTTGTACTAAAAACGATACGACTATTATTAACAACAATACGATAATAGGTAGTAAAACAGTATCAGTTACAGGGGATACTACGGTTTATACTTTTGACAATTTGAATGTAACCGTCACGAAAACCTCCCCTTGCTACCCTTCTACGGAAATTTTTACTTTTAAAGCAGATGCTTCTAAGATAAAGGGTGCCGAAAGTATAAACTGGTATTATGGGGATGGATACGGAGATACGGGCAATGAGGTACAACACGGGTATAACAGGGCAGCCCCTTATGTGGTGCAATTGGATATCAAAAACAGTAATGGTACCATCATTTACTCCACCACTATTGCGGTAACTGCGTGGGGACAACAATTGAAACCTGTTGCCATTTTTTCGTTTAAAAACGATTTTTCAAACAATCCCAATTATATTACGTTCAATAGTGCATCGAGTGTAAACCATGGGTCTATTATTAATTACCATTGGAATTGGGGCGATGGTACAACGTCTAGTATTGCTACCGCACTCACTAGGCATGCTTTTCCAACTGCGGTTCAAGATGTAAATTATACTGTTAAACTTACCATTACTACAGACGCAGGTTGTACAGCCGATACTACTTTGAGTGTAAATGTACCCGGCACTTATTCCATTTCGGGCAGTTTCGATGCAGTGTCTTATAATACTTGCTCGGGCGAATACTTTGTTTTTACGCCAGCAGCTGCCAATGTTCCTACGGGTTCGGTTTATTCGTGGCATTGGTCAAACGGTACAGGCGATACCACAGGCAGTCCAATGCAATATTCCTTTTATTATATGAACGACTACGATGTTATTATGACGGTCATACTAAATGGAAGGATTATTTATACGGTACATAAAATTATTCATGCGAAAGGGCCTAGTCCAACGCCAAAGGCTGCTTTCGACTTCACTTGGGTAAAAGAATATCCTACTGATGTGTTGGTTTCTTTTAAGAACACGTCTATTTCACCTGCTGGAGGTGGAGGTATTAATGGTTATTATTGGGACTTCGGCAACGGAAAAACAGATAATGACTTCAACGCCTTTACCGAAACAAGATACCAAAGAGGTGCTACAGGTACTGGTACGCAAAGCTATCCTGTAAGGCTTATTGTTACGGGTAATGGCTGTGCAGATACGGCCTACCAAACCGTGGTAATACCTGCTAAATAAACATTTTCACCTTCCAATTTCACGCCCTTTCAGGACTAATAAAAAAAAAGGAAGATTTTTTTGCACTTATGTGTATTACTTTGATATTATACCCTTACTTTTGCCGACCAAATTTTGGTTTATTATGTTAGCAATCGTAAAAATAGCAGGTCAGCAATTTAAGGTAAAAGCAGGTGATAACTTGTTTGTTCCACATATCGAAGGAAATACTGGCGACAAGGTACAATTCAGTGATGTATTGTTAGTCGACAATAACGGAGTTCTTACAACGGGTGCAGCTGTAAAAGCAACTGTAACTGCAGAAATCGTTAAAAGCCTTGTACAAGGAGATAAGGTGATAGCTTTTAAAATGAAACGTAGGAAGGGTTTCCGTAAGAAACACGGACACCGTACGCATTATACACGTATTGTGATTGAAAGCATTGCTTAATTAGCAGTTTCAATAAAGATAGACAGTTCAATTAAATATTAAAATATTCAAATCTTAATAAGATGGCACACAAGAAAGGGGAAGGCTCGGTAAAAAACGGAAGAGATTCAAACAGCAAACGTTTGGGCGTTAAAATATTTGGTGGTCAACCAGCGATTTCTGGTAACATCATCATTCGTCAAAGAGGTACTAAATTTCATCCGGGTAAGAATGTAGGTCTTGGAAAAGACTTCACCTTGTTTGCTTTAACAGATGGTTTAGTTCATTTCAGAAAAACAAAAGAAGATAAAACAATTGTTTCTGTTGCTGCGCCAGAAGTAGCGATAGCAGAATAGTTTTTCTAAACGTATAGTAAGAATAGCGGTTGATTGAATCAACCGCTATTCTTGTTTATAGCACGTCGAAAAAGTAACTATATTACTAGCATACCTTTTTTAAAGCTCCAACTGATGTCGGGGCTTTTTGTTTTAAGTTTGCTTACAAATAATTTTATTATGACCAATAATGCGATTGCTGATAATTTCTCCTTGTTGGGGAAGTTGATGGATATACACGGTGAAAATAGTTTTAAATCTAAAACCTATTCTATTGCTGCCTTTACGATTGAGAAATTACCTTCAGAATTAAAGGATTTACCGCAAGAGAAGATATTTGGACTAAGGGGCATTGGAGATGCTATTGGCAAAAAGATAATGGTACAATTAGAAACTGGCCAACTACCCCAATTGAATGATTATATTGCTAATACGCCTGCCGGTATATTGGAAATGATGAACATAAAAGGATTAGGACCGAAAAAAATCTTTACTGTTTGGAAAGAATTAGGGATAGAAACAATGGGTGAACTATTGTATGCTTGCGAAGAAAACAGACTTACCCTTTATAAAGGTTTCGGGGAGAAAACCCAGCAAAATATAAAAGAAGGCATTTTGTTTTATATGGGTTCGCAGGGAAGTTATTTGTACCAACAGATAGAAAGCTTTGCTATTAATGTAGATACCAAACTAAAAGCGTTATTCAATAACCCACAATTTCATCTTACAGGGCAGTTTAGGAGGCAGATGGAAGTTATAGACAAGTTAGATTGGGTAACGACTACACCCAAGCATACAATCTCTTCTTTTTTTGTTCAAAATGGATATACTTTAGTGGATGATATAGACCAATATGTTTCAGTTGTGGGACAAGAGAATGTAACACTTGGCTTTTATGCCGTAGAAACCACTGCTATTGCTACGAAATTGTTCGAAACTAGTTGTAGTGAGGAATTCTTAGAGGTGTGGAAGACAACCAATGGGTTAAACGAAGGAACTTACTCAACCGAGGAAGCGATCTTTACATCCAATAATATGGCCTTTATACCACCTTATTTGCGGGAGGACGCCGTTGTAATTGCGCAAGCAAAAGAAAATTGTTTACCAGCCCTTATTCAAACAAAAGACATCAAGGGTATTATACATAGTCATAGCAAATGGAGTGATGGCAACAATACCTTGGAAGAAATGGCATCGGCGGCAATAGAAAAGGGGTATGAATATCTGGTGATAAGTGATCACTCTAAAACTGCTTTCTACGCACAGGGATTGTATGAAGAAAAAGTATTGGCACAGCACCAGCAAATAGAGGAGATAAATGCGCAGCTTGCGCCTTTTAAAATATTTAAAAGTATTGAGAGTGATATTTTGAATGATGGGAGTCTGGATTATGAGAAAGATATATTAGAACGGTTTGATGTAGTGATTGCGTCTATCCATTCCAATTTAAAAATGACGGAAGAGAAGGCGATGATGCGCCTTATTACTGCCATAGAAAACCCATATACGTCTATCCTGGGTCATTTAACAGGAAGATTATTGTTAAGTAGAAATGGGTATCCCGTAAATCATCAGAAGATTATAGATGCTTGTGCGGCTAATAATGTGGTGATAGAAATAAATGCACACCCCCGTCGTTTGGATATTGATTGGCGTTGGATTCGGGCGGCATTAGATAAAAATGTACTGCTATCCATTAACCCCGATGCACATAGTATTGAAGGATATGCCGATTGCAGATTTGGCGTTTTGGTGGCGCAAAAAGCAGGGTTATCTGCCCCACAAAACCTAAGTAGTTTTTCTTTACAACAGTTTGAAGCCTTTGTATTTGAACAAAAGAAAAAGCGGTAGTAGCATTTTATTATAAATAGGGGGTTACAAAAATGCACTCTTCAAGCACTTTCTTAAGAGAAATTGAACAATAAACAAAGTATTTTCTTCTTGTTTCAAAAGCTTTTTTATATTGCAGGGTGCAGCATAGACAATGGTTTATCTATCTAGTAAAATAATATTTTAAAATAAAGTCAGATTACCCATTTCTTTTTTGCATTTTTGCACTAATTAATTACAAAACATTGCATGAAGCAAGCCTTGTATAAAACATTTACGGAGAATAAAAAGCAAGGGAAAAAATCTTTCGCTGTTTTAATTGACCCCGATAAAGTTACTCCTCAAAGTATTGATCAATTGGTTTCGCTTGGTATTGATGCGATGGTTGATTATTTCTTTGTAGGAGGTAGCTTGGTTATTTCTAATCATTTGGATGAATGTATCCAGCAGATTAAAGCCAATTGTGATATTCCTGTGGTACTTTTTCCTGGTTCTCCTTCGCAAGTAAGCCGTTATGCCGACGCTTTATTGTATTTGTCACTCATTTCTGGTCGTAACCCCGAATTGCTGATTGGGCAGCACGTAATTTCTGCCCCTTATGTAAAAAAGAGTGGCTTGGAGATAATGCCTACGGGGTATATGGTTATTGATGGGGGTGCACCAACGACAGTTTCTTATATTTCGAATGC
>Ga0114962_10000638_pt1 | contig 30708 bp, 28 predicted proteins | sample C_130820_MF_Meta_FD_87017 | JGI IMG/M metagenome (GOLD analysis project Ga0114962, IMG submission 87017) | Freshwater microbial communities from Lake Croche, Canada to study carbon cycling - C_130820_MF_MetaG | ecosystem: Environmental > Aquatic > Freshwater > Lake | place: Lake Croche, Canada...
AGCCAAGTTGCCGCCTTGCGGGTGGATCAAATCGCCTTGCTAAGCCCCAAGCAACAACAAGTCTTGTTGATCGACCAACTCGACTTGCTCACCCCCGAGCAGCGCAAGGCCTTCAACAACCCCGTGTTGGTGCCCCAACCCATCACGGCCGCCGACCTCTCGATTGCCAAGACCTTGAACGCCTTGACCCCCAGTGAAGTCACGCCAGACAAACTCACTGTGCTCACGCCCGCGCAACTGCGCTTGGTGAGTGATGCCCAGATCAAGTCTTGGAACCGCACACAAATCAGCGCTCTGAGCTTGGCGCAATTGCAAAGCTTGACACCCGAGCAAATCGCCGCCATCTCGCCCATCGTCTTGGCAAGCCTTGACGCCAAGTTTGTGCAGAACTTGCAGCCCAGCCAAATCGCGGTGTTTTTTACCCCAGCCCAGCTGCAAGCCTTGACGCCCGCCCAAGTGCAGTCGCTCAGCACGTCTGTCGTGGCCAATCTCACACCCGAACAAATCAAGACCCTGTCGGCGCAGCAAACCGCTTTGTTGTTGAGCGCACAAGTGCAAGCACTCTCCAAAGCGCAGCTCCAAGCCATGACCCAAGAGCAGGTGCTCAACCTCAACCCGCTGCAACTCGCCACCCTCAGCCCCGCACAACTCTCGGTGCTCACGCCCGAGCAAATCAGCTTGCTCAAAGCCCCTCAACTGCAAGGCCTGAACCAAGCGCAAATCAACGGTTTGTTGGGCCCGCAAATAGCCGCCCTGACCAAAGCGCAGATCAGCGCCTTGCGCCCCGAGCAAGTCTTGGCATTGAACCAAGCGCAGATAGGGACCTTGAGCCCCGCGCAATTCGCGGCTCTTCAAGTCAAACAGCTCCAAGCCTTGCAAGAGAACCAAATCGCGGTGTTGAACTTTGCCCAACTCGATGCGCTCTCGCCCGCGCAGCTCCAAGCCCTCACGCCCAACCAGATCACCGCCTTGACGCCCAGCCTGTTTGGGCTGCTGAGCAAGCCGCAGATGGAGGCGCTGACCCGCAGCCAGTTTGCCGTCCTCACCCCCCAAGCCATTGCAGCCATGGGTGAAGCGCAACTTGCAGCACTGACCAACGCACAAATATCGGCCATCAACGCCCAACAGCTCGCCGCCCTCTCGGCCAGTCAGCTCCAAGCCTTCACCGCCGCACAACTCGCTGCCATCAACGCCTCTCAGCTGATGGCCCTGAGCAACACCCAGCTGCAGTCCATCAGCCCCGAGCAAATCGGTCAACTCAACCAGCCCCAGCTCATCAGCGTCTTGCGCATGCTCAACCCCAATCAGCTCACAGGTTTGACCAAAACCCAAGTCGCCTCTATGGACATGAACCAACTGCGCTCACTCTCACCCGAACAGCTGCAAACCTTGGCTGACAGAAAAATGATCACGCTAAGCAGCAGTCGATAATTAAACGCGGTGGTTACGGTTAACTGCGAGACATTTATAAGAATTATTTGACTATGAAAGTACAAAAGGGTTAGCTCTTATAAAGAGCTAACCCTTTGATGTCACTGGTCGGCGTGGCGGGATTCGAACTCGCGACCCCTTGCACCCCATGCAAGTGCGCTACCAGGCTGCGCTACACGCCGAAAACGATAATTATAGCCTCGCAGGCGGTCTATTTAATTCAAGAGGTCGCGTATCTCAAACAATTCACGGCGTAACAACTGAAGCTTGCTGGCGTCATTGTCATCAGAGCTAAGTTGCCAAGCATCTTCAACACGCGCCTCATCTAAAGACAAGTTGTCTTCTAAATCATCAAGGCCTTGCAACATGACTTCACCTGCGCGTTTTTTATCGCGGTCTTGCTGAACCAGTTCTTGCAATTTGTTGCGCGCACCGCTGATGGTGAAACCCTGCTCGTAAAGCAAATCGCGAATGCGGCGAATCATCAACACTTCGTGATGTTGGTAGTAGCGGCGGTTTCCCCGTCGCTTCATGGGTCGCAACTGCGTGAACTCCTGCTCCCAATAGCGAAGCACATGTGGTTTGACACCACATAGTTCACTCACCTCACCAATGGTGAAGTAGCGCTTTGCCGGAATGGAAGGGAGAGAACTCTCCATGGATGTAGTCATTAAAGAAGGAGGACTGAGGTTACACGAAGTAACCGATCAAGTTAAGCCTTATCGGCATGAAATTCCTAAAATAAAGACGAGATGTGTACTTTATTCGGCATCTGCTTAGGCCACACCCTGGATATGCTCTTTCAGTTTGTGGCTTGCATGAAACGTCACTACACGTCGGGCTTCAATTGGAATAGATTCTCCCGTGCGGGGATTGCGCCCAGGGCGAGCCGCCTTGGTGCGAATTTGGAAGTTACCAAACCCAGAAATCTTGACGTCTTCGCCATCAACAAGTTTTTGTGAAATGAGATCGAAAAAGGCGTCAATCATGTCCTTAGACTCACGCTTATTAAGTCCAATTTGGTCAAACAAAAGTTCAGCCAACAGCGCCTTGGTCAACGCGGGCGTTTCTAAGGTTTCAAATGAGATATCCATACCGGTTTCTCCTTCAGGTACGCAAACGTGCGTTGAGTTGCTGGGTCAATTGCTGCACCACTGCTTGAACGGTTTGCTCAATCTGTGTCTCTGTCAAAGTGGTGTCGTCGATGCTTTGCAAGACCAGACGCACAGCCAAGCTTTTTTCACCCAAAGCCACACTACCAGCCTCTTTGGTGGGTCTGTAAATATCAAACAAAACGGCATCTTGCAACAAGCTTTGGGTGGGTGCCGCCCAGATACAGTCCATCAATAACTGATGAGAGACATCTTCATTGACCACCACCGCAATATCGCGCTCTACCGCTTGCAATTTAGGAACAGCCGAAGCTTTGGGCACAGGCTTGCTCAACAACGCATCTAACTGCAACTCAAACACCACGGGGGCATGCGGCAAGTCCCAAAGCTGTCGCCACTGAGGATGCAGCTCACCTAGCCAACCCACAGCTTGACCTTCTAAGCTGATGCGCGCACAGCGCCCAGGATGCAGGGCCGGATGTTGAGCGGTTTCAAAACGAACAAGACGTGGAGAAAACAAAGCTTCAACATCCGCTTTGACATCAAAGAAACTGACAGCTTTATTCTGCGAATTCCAGCCCAGCTCATTCACCGGACCCCACGCCATGCCAGCAACCATCATGGGCTGATCTATGCCTTTGATAGATTGCAAGCTGTCTTGTGCGGTCGCGCTTTTATGAAAGACTCTGCCCAGCTCAAACACCCTAACCCGCGAAGCTTTGCGGTCTGCGTTGAACTTCACCACTTGCAGCAATGAGCCTATGAGTGTTGACCTCATCACGCTCATGTGACTGGCAATCGGGTTGAGCAACAAAATCGGGTCTGTGTTACCCGCCAAATCTTTTTCCCACTGCGCATCGACAAAACTGAAATTGATGGTTTCTTGGTAGCCCAAGGATGCCAAACTTCGGCGCACAGCAAAAGGATGGCGCTGCTTCTCAGGCAACACATGCGGCGTGATGGGGGCCAAGGGCGCGGTGGTTGGCAAGCTGTCATAGCCCACCATCCGAGCCACTTCTTCAATCAGATCTTCTTCTATGTTGAGATCAAATCGAAAACTCGGTGGCGTGACCGTGATGACCCCTGGAGTTTCAGTCAGTGGCAGTCCAAGACCGTTCAAGGCCTGCGCCATGCGTTCTTGGGGTAAATCAACACCCATTACTTTGTTGGCGCGCGCCACTCGCATAGCTACTGGTGTGCGAACAGGCATATGCGGTTGGTGGTCATCCATTTTCCCCACTTGGCTTTGCGGTGTCCCGCAAATATCCAACACCAAACGAGTAATGCGCTCTATGTGCTCAAGTGTTTGCTCGGGATCTACACCCCGTTCAAAACGATAGCCGGCATCGGTGGAAAAATTAAATCGTCTCGATCGACCCGCAACGGCTTTAGGCCACCAGAAAGCTGCTTCGATGTAAATGTTTTTTGTGTCATCTGAAACCGCCGAGGCGTCGCCGCCCATAATGCCGGCCAAGGACTCCACTTGAGACGCATCGGCAATGACACCCACTTTCTCATCAAGCGTCACCGTGTTGCCATTTAAAAGTTTGAGGGTTTCGCCAGGTTTTGCCCAGCGAACCACCAAACCTTGGTTGATTTTGTCGAGATCGAAAATATGTGACGGGCGACCCAACTCAAACATCACGTAGTTGGAAATATCCACCAAAGCACTCACGCTTCTTTGCCCGCAACGCACCAAGCGCTCTACCATCCACGACGGCGTGACCGCTTTAGGATTGACGAGCCTAAGCACCCGACCGCTGAAACGTCCACACAAATCGGTGGCGGTGATTTCCACAGGCAATACGTCTGAAATGTCTTGAGGAACAGCCGGAAATTCAAGTTGCTTTAAGGGTGCGCCTGTAAGCGCCGACAGTTCACGGGCAATGCCATAAACGCTTTGGCAATGCGCCAAATTTGGCGTGAGCTTGAGGGTAAACAAAGTATCGTCAAGCAGCAAATGCTCTCGAATATCTTGCCCGATGGAAGCCTCGGCTGAAAGCTCAAGCAAACCTGCGTGTTCTTGCGACAAATGCAGTTCTTTTGAAGAACACAACATGCCTTGGCTTTCAACGCCACGCAACTGGCTAAGCTTAATCAAAAAAGTTTTGCCATCAGCCCCAGGCGGCAACTCGGCCCCCACCATGGCACACGGCACTTTGATACCCACACGCGCATTGGGGGCACCGCACACGATAGACAGAGTCCGCGCTTGCCCCACATCCACTTGGCACACACGTAAACGGTCTGCATTAGGGTGTTGTTCTGCGGACGTGATCAGACCTACCACCACTTTGGAAAAAGGGGGCGCAACACTTTTCAGCTCTTCCACTTCCAAACCCGCCATGGTCAAAGTGTCAGCAAGCTGCTGTGTGGTGAGGGGTGGGTTACAAAATTCTCGCAACCAAGATTCAGGAAATTGCATGTCTATACCTTGGTCAGGTCATCGGAATTGGCTGAGAAATCGAATATCGCCGTCAAAAAATAATCGCAGATCGTTCACACCATAGCGCAACATGGTCAAGCGGTCGGGGCCCATTCCAAAAGCAAAGCCTATGTAATGCTCTGGGTCTAAGCCCATGTTACGGACCACATTGGGGTGTACTTGACCCGAGCCGGCCACCTCCAACCAACGCCCTGCCAAAGGACCACTGGGAAACTGGATATCTATCTCTGCACTGGGTTCTGTGAAGGGGAAAAAGCTGGGTCTGAAGCGAAGCACCAGGTCTTCGTTTTCAAAAAAAGTTTTGCAAAAATCTGTGAAAACCACTTTGAGATCTTTGAAGCTGATGTTTTCACCAATCCACAAGCCTTCACATTGGTGGAACATAGGTGAGTGGGTGGCGTCGCTGTCGACACGGTACGTGCGTCCGGGGGCTATGACCCTGATTTCCGGCATGCCCTTTCCCGCGTCAATACTGGCCTGATGCATTTGCACATGCGCCATGGCGTGGCGTATTTGCATAGGACTGGTGTGCGTGCGAAGAAGATGGCCACCTTCCACATAAAACGTGTCATGCATGGAGCGTGCGGGATGGTCTTCGGGTGTGTTCAAAGCAGTGAAGTTGAACCAATCATTTTCAATTTCTGGTCCTTGGGCAACCGAAAAACCCATGGACGCAAAAATCTGCTCTATGCGCTCCATGCTCAAGCTGACAGGATGCAAGCCACCCTGAGCGCGCAGACCACTGGGCAAACTGACGTCGAGTTTTTCAGCTTGCAGCTGTCGGTTCAACTCCGCATCAGCCATTGCTTGGCGGCGAGCATTCAAAGACAGCTCAATCGACTGCTTAGCCGAATTGATAAGCGCACCTTGAGCCTTTTTTGTCTCCAGATCAAGTTGGGCCAAGCCCTTCATCATCTCGGAAACACGACCAGACTTGCCCAGAAACTGGGCCTTGGCATTTTCTAAATCTGCAGCGGTTGCACATTGCTCAAACTGAGATTGGGCTTGCTGCACCAGCGTATCGAGCTCGTTCATATCGTCTTAGGTTTGAAATGAAAAAGGGATTGAAGCAGTCGTGGGCTTCAATCCCTTGGGCCATCATGTCACCCGCCTGATGGCAGCGGGCAGTGCAACCCGATCAGGCAGCTAAACGTGCTTTGACTTGATCGACGATGTGCCCAAAGGCTGCTTTGTCATGAACCGCCAAATCGGCAAGCATTTTGCGGTCAATCTCAATAGAGGCCTTGCGCAGACCATTGGCAAACTGGCTGTATGTCAAACCAAATTCACGCGAAGCTGCGTTGATACGGGCAATCCACAACTGACGAAACACACGCTTTTTGGCGCGACGATCGCGGTAGGCATATTGACCCGCCTTCATTACCGCCTCTTTGGCGATGCGGTAAACATTGCCGCGGCGACCGCGGAAACCTTTGGCGAGGGCTAAAACTTTTTTGTGTCTGGCTCTTGCCGTGACACCACGTTTAACGCGAGGCATATTAAATTCTCCTTGTTCGTCCGTTGATTACAGGCCAGCCATGGGCAGCATTTGCGCCATGTGACCCATATTGGTTTCATGCACACCTGTAGGACCACGCAAATGACGTTTGTTTTTGGTGGTTTTCTTGGTCAGGATGTGGCGCTTGAAGGCTTGGCCGCGTTTAACGGTGCCACCTGGACGAACGCGAAAGCGCTTTTTAGCGCTGCTTTTGGTCTTCATTTTGGGCATTGAATGCTCCTTTTTGATTGTGCTCGTGAGGCGCTGCGCTACTGACGCAGACTTGTTAGCCCCGAGACACTTGTTTGCGCGACCTTTTAGACAGGAGCTGCTTGCGCAGTTTCTGCCGCGGGTTTGGTCGCGCCACCCGTTTTTTTCTTGCCAGGCGCGATCATCATGACCATTTGACGCCCTTCAAGCTTTGGAAACTGCTCAACCAAAATCAGGTCAGCAAGTTCATCCCGAATTCTTTGCAACAGCGCCATGCCAATTTCTTGGTGGGTAATTTCTCGACCACGGAAACGCAAAGTGATTTTGCATTTATCGCCTTCGTCAAGAAAACGCTTGATGTTGCGCAATTTGATGTTGTAGTCACCATCATCTGTACCGGGTCGGAATTTGATTTCCTTGACCTCAATCACCTTTTGCTTGGACTTGGCTTCAGCCGCTTTTTTCTGCTCTTGGTATTTGAACTTACCGTAGTCCATCAGTCGACACACTGGGGGCACTGCAGTAGGTGAAATTTCTACCAAATCGACATCTAGCTCGCCTGCCATTCGCAACGCCTCAGCCAAACTGAGTACCCCAATGGGTTCGTTGTTAGGGCCGCTTACGCGGACTTCAGGGGCCATGATTTCTCTGTTGAGGCGGTGTTTGCGTTCCTCGCGTTGTCGGCGATCGCGAAATTCAGTAGCGATGGTTCAATCCTTCAAAAAAAACCTGTTCCAACATGGAACAGTGAAACTCCGTCGCTTCTTCGACGTCCAAGCATGAAGTCAACCAGTGAAATCAAAGTTTGGCGGCAATGTCCGAAGCCAACTTTTCAGTAAAAGCTTCGAGTGTCATAACACCAAGGTCTACATTGCCTCGGGCGCGCACTGCGACGGTACCTGCTGCTTTCTCCTTGTCACCCATGACAAGGATATATGGCAGCTTTTGCATTGAATGCTCGCGTATTTTATACGTAATCTTCTCGTTTTTAAGGTCCTGTATGACCCTAAACCCTTGATTTTTCAGTTTTTTAACTACATCTTGCACATAATCGGACTGAGAATCGGTGATATTGAGCACCGCGACTTGAACCGGTGCCAACCAAACCGGCAACGCGCCTGCATGCTGTTCTATCAAAATACCGATAAAACGCTCCAAACTTCCCACAATGGCCCGATGCAGCATGATGGGCCTGTGGCGTGCGCCATCTTCACCGACATACTCCGCATCAAGTCGCTCAGGCATATTAGGGTCAACTTGTATGGTTCCGCATTGCCATTCACGGCCAATCGCGTCCTTCAGTGTGTATTCAATTTTGGGGCCGTAAAAAGCGCCCTCGCCTGGCAGGTATTGAAACTCGCAACCAGAAGCATGCAGACCTTCAGCCAGGGCTTTCTCAGCACTGTCCCAACTTTCTTCCGAACCTATGCGTTTTTCTGGGCGAGTTGATAACTTGTAAATGATGTCGGTAAAACCAAAATCTTTATAGACTTTTTGCAGCAACGTCGTGAAAGCAATTACCTCCGACTGAATTTGATCTTCAGTGCAGAAAATATGCCCGTCATCTTGGGTGAAGGCGCGAACGCGCATGATGCCGTGCAAACCACCCGAAGGCTCATTGCGGTGGCATTGCCCAAATTCGCCAAAGCGCAAAGGTAAATCACGGTAGCTTTTGATACCTTGATTAAAAATAATAATATGCCCTGGGCAATTCATGGGCTTGAGGGCGAAATCGCGCTTTTCAGACTCCGTCACAAACATGTTGTCACGGTATTTATCCCAGTGGCCTGTTTTCTCCCACAAGCTTTGATCTAAGATTTGCGGGCCTTTAACCTCTAAGTAACCGTTGTCTTTGTAGACATTGCGCATGTATTGCTCGACTTCTTGCCACAGCGTCCAGCCCTTGGGATGCCAAAACACCGTGCCAGGGGAATGCTCATCGATATGAAACAAATCAAGCTCGCGGCCAAGTTTGCGGTGGTCGCGCTTTTCAGCTTCCTCTAGCATCAATAGGTATTTCTGCAAATCATCTTTGCTAGCCCAGGCGGTTCCGTAAATACGCTGGAGCATTTCATTGCGGTGGTCGCCTCGCCAGTAAGCACCTGCGACTTTCATCAGTTTAAAGTGCTTGAGTTTTCCAGTGCTCGGGACATGCGGGCCGCGACACAAGTCCGTAAATTCACCCTCGCTGTAAAGCGATACATCCTCATCCGCCGGAATGGAAGCAATGATTTCAGCTTTGTAGTTCTCGCCAAGGCTTTTGAAATAAGCGACAGCTTGGTCGCGTGGCATGACTTGTCGCGTGACAAGCTCGTCCTTGCTGGCCAATTCATTCATGCGCTTTTCAATCTCTTGCAAATCCTCAGGTGTGAAAGGCCTGCTGTAAGAAAAATCGTAATAAAAACCGTTTTCAATCACCGGACCAATAGTGACTTGGGCTTGCGGGAAAAGTGACTTGACTGCGTATGCCAATAAATGGGCTGTCGAGTGACGAATGACCTCCAAGCCTTGGGCATCTTTGGCGGTCAATATAGCCAAGTGGGTGTTGTCTTTAATGAGGTAACTGGTGTCAACCACTTCGCCATTGACCTGGCCTGCTAAGGCGGCTTTTGCCAAACCTGCCCCAATCGAGAGCGCAACCTCAGCAACAGTCAAAGGCGCGGGGTATTCGCGAACAGAGCCATCAGGCAGAGTGATTTCAAGCATGTGCAGTATCAATGGGTTCTGAAGGAAAGAAAAAGCGCGGTCAGTACCGCGCTTGGCTAAAGACTCATTTTCCCATAAAAAACAGGCCTCTAAGGGCCTGTTAGCTGGTCTTTCAAACGAGCAAATTGATTAAATCAATGGAATTGTTCTTCTTCTGTAGAACCTGTCAGGGCTGTGACGCTGGATTGACCGCCTTGAATCACTGTCGTGACGTCATCAAAGTAACCTGTTCCCACTTCTTGTTGATGCGAGACAAAACTGTATCCGCGGTCGCGAGCAGCAAATTCTGGTTCTTGAACTTTTTCTACATACGCTGACATACCGCGGGCCACGTAATCTTGCGACAAGTCAAACATATTGAACCACATGGAATGGATACCTGCCAAGGTAATGAACTGGTACTTGTAACCCATAGCGCCGAGTTCTCTCTGAAATTTGGCAATGGTGGCATCGTCTAGGTTTTTCTTCCAATTGAACGAGGGAGAGCAGTTGTACGCCAGCATTTTTCCAGGATGAACCTTGTGAACAGCCTCGGCAAACTGACGTGCGAACTCCAAATCTGGGGTGCCGGTTTCACACCAAACCAGATCTGCGTAATGTGCGTAAGCGATGGCGCGAGATACGGCTTGCGCCATGCCTTTTTTGGTTTTGTAAAAACCTTCAGCCGTACGCTCGCCTGTGATGAAGGGCTTGTCGTTGGCGTCGTAATCACTGGTCAGCAAGTCGGCAGCTTCCGCGTCGGTTCGGGCAATCACCAAAGTGGGCACGCCGCACACATCTGCAGCCATACGCGCCGCGATTAATTTTTGAACAGCCTCTGCTGTGGGCACCAATACCTTGCCGCCCATATGGCCACATTTTTTGACTGATGCCAATTGATCTTCAAAATGAACACCGCCGGCGCCTGCACGGATCATGGCCTTCATCAATTCGAAAGCATTCAATACGCCACCAAAGCCAGCTTCGGCATCCGCAACGATAGGTGCAAAGTAGTCTATGTATCCCTTGTCGGAAGGGTTTACGCCTTTAGACCACTGGATTTCATCTGCACGGCGAAAGGTATTGTTGATTCGCTCGACCACGGTAGGCACAGAATCAACGGGGTAAAGAGACTGATCGGGGTACATCGAAGCATAGGAGTTGTTATCTGCAGCAACTTGCCAACCCGACAAATAAATCGCCTTGATACCCGCCTTGACTTGTTGCATGGCTTGGCCGCCGGTCAAGGCGCCTAAACAGTTGACGTAAGGCTCATTGTTCACCAAGTCCCAAAGTTTTTCTGCGCCACGACGCGACAAGGTGTATTCGATAGGAAATGAGCCGCGCAAACGCACTACATCAGCAGCGCTGTAGCCCCTTTTGATGCCTTTCCATCTTGGATTGGTGGCCCAGTCTTTTTCTAAAGCGGCAATTTGTTGTTCGCGGCTCAAATGTGGGGTTGCGTCTTGCGGCATGTGTAACTCCAAGAATAAGTTTAAAAAAATATGTAAACTGGATTCTATATCTTATATAAGACTACAGGAGTGTCTTATGTCTTATATATGAAATAAAAATAACTGTTTATAAACAATGAATTAAAGTTTATTTTTTGTATTGTGAAATACAAAACTGTATAGCTGAATTAAAAAACGGAAAAAACAAGAAATCTCAGATAAAGTGTCTTTAAAAATGCAAAAACAACATTTTCATTCGCAAAAGAAGCAATTTAGCTGCGAAAAAACAGTTTTTCTCCTTTACGATAGCAATGCCGACAAAAAGCTATAAAGCTAGCGGCGTTTCACTCACTTCTAGAAGGAAAATGAAAATGGCAACTGCAAAAAAGGCAGCAAAAAAAACAGCTGCAAAAAAATCTCCTGCTAAAAAAGTAGTGGCTAAAAAAGCCCCTGCTAAGAAAGCAGCAGCAAAGAAAGCTCCCGCTAAAAAAGTAGTCGCTAAAAAAGCTCCAGCTAAAAAAGCGCCAGCTAAAAAAGTGATTGCCAAAAAAGCCCCCGCTAAAAAGGCAGCAAAAAAAGTTGTTAAAAAGGCACCTGCAAAAAAACGCACGCCCAATGCAGCTTTCATGAGACCTTTGACACCTAGCGCAGCATTGGCTGCCGTGGTAGGTTCCACTCCCTTGGCGCGTACGGAAGTCGTGAGCAAGCTGTGGACTTACATCAAGAAGCATGCTTTGCAAGACAAAGTCAACAAACGCAATATCAACGCAGATGACAAACTCAAGGCTGTCTTTGGCAAAGGCCAAGTCACCATGTTTGAACTTGCCAGCCTGATTGGCAAGCACCTGTCATAAGTATTTATCCTACTGAAAAGGGCCGCTCTAGCGGCCCTTTTTTTTCTACAACTTCATCACGCTTTGGTAAACATAAATTCACCAGGAGAAAGTATGGGGTCTACATTGACCTGAATGGTGTCATGCGGCCCAAATTTACCCTCCAACAACATTTTGGATAGCGGGTTCTCGATACGCTGTTGAATGGCTCTTTTAAGCGGTCTGGCGCCAAAAATGGGATCAAACCCCACCTTGGCCAATTCTTCAAGCGCGGCAGCAGAGACATTCATGCCTAAATCCATTCGAGACAAGCGATCGGACAGTATCTTCAATTGGATATCGGCAATTTTGGCAATGTCTTTTGCGTCCAATGAGTGAAAGACAACAGTCTCGTCAATTCTGTTCAAAAACTCTGGTCTGAAGTGATTTTTCAATTCATCCCATACCGCCTCTTTGACTTCTGCATAGTCGGACCCAGCCATTCTTTGAATCAACTGTGAGCCAATATTGGACGTCATGGCAATCACAGCATTTTTAAAATCAACTGTCCTGCCTTGACCATCAGTTAATCGTCCGTCGTCCAATACCTGCAAAAGAATATTGAACACATCCGGATGCGCTTTTTCGATCTCATCTAGCAAGATAACGCAATAGGGTTTGCGTCTCACAATTTCGGTAAGGTAGCCACCTTCGTCGTAGCCCACATACCCAGGCGGGGCCCCTATCAGTTTGCTCACAGAGTGCTTCTCCATGAATTCACTCATATCAATGCGAATCAGGTGATCTTCACTATCAAACAAGAAACCTGCGAGGGTTTTGCAAAGTTCGGTTTTACCCACACCTGTGGGTCCTAAAAACAGAAAAGAACCTGTCGGCCTTGATGGATCGCTCAAGCCTGCACGGCTTCGTCGAATGGCGTTGGAGACTGCCACGATGGCTTCGTCTTGCCCCACCACCCGCGCATGAAGTTTCGCCTCCATCACCAGCAATTTCTCACGCTCACCTTGCATTAATTTTGATACAGGAATGCCTGTTGCGCGAGCAACAACTTCAGCAATTTCTTCAGCACCCACTTGTGTGCGAAGCAGTCGCATTGGCTTGGGTTCGCCAGCCTCAGTTTCGAAAGCATTCGCCGCTTTCATCCTTTTTTCCAGTTCGGGAAGTTTGCCGTACTGCAGTTCAGCCACTTTATTGAAGTCACCTTTGCGCTTGAGTTCTTCAATTTGAAAACGCGTCCGGTCGATTTCTTCCTTGATAACTGCGCCGCCCTGAGCTTGGGCTTTTTCCGATTTCCAAACTTCCTCTAAGTCCGCATATTCCTTTTGGAGCTTGAGAATTTCCTCTTCAATCAGGGACATCCGCTTTTGTGAAGCTTCATCTTTTTCTTTTCGAACAGCTTCTCTTTCAATTTTCAACTGAATAAGTCTTCTCTCCAACTTGTCCATGACCTCTGGTTTAGAGTCAATCTCAATTTTAATTTTGGCAGCTGCCTCATCAATCAAATCAATGGCTTTATCAGGCAAAAATCTATCTGTGATGTAACGGTGAGAAAGTTCGGCGGCGGCAACAATAGCGGGGTCGGTAATTTCGACACCATGATGGACCTCGTACTTTTCTTGCAGGCCGCGCAAAATGGCAATCGTTGCCTCGACCGTTGGCTCGCCGACAATGATTTTTTGAAATCTTCTCTCTAAGGCTGCATCTTTTTCAATGAAGCGTCGATACTCGTCTAAGGTGGTCGCCCCGACGCAATGCAGTTCGCCTCTGGCCAATGCAGGTTTGAGCATATTGCCCGCATCCATCGCACCTTCAGCCTTGCCTGCGCCCACCATGGTGTGAATTTCATCAATAAAAACGATGGTTTGACCTTCGTCCTTGGAAAGTTCGTTGAGCACGCTTTTAAGTCGCTCCTCAAAATCACCTCTGAACTTGGCACCCGCCAAAAGCGACGCCATGTCCAAAGACAGCACACGCTTTCCTTTGAGCGAATCGGGCACCTCTCCAGCCACTATGCGCTGAGCCAAACCCTCCACAATCGCGGTCTTCCCCACACCGGGTTCGCCAATCAAGACAGGGTTGTTTTTGCTGCGCCGTTGAAGGACTTGTATGGCACGGCGAATTTCATCATCACGACCAATCACTGGGTCGAGTTTGCCCATGCGTGCACGCTCGGTTAAATCGAGCGTGTATTTTTTGAGCGACCCTCGTTGGCTTTCCTCATCAGCAGACTTGACAGTTTGCCCACCTCTTAAAGACTCTACAGCCGCAGCAAATGTTTGCCTGCTGAGGCCATGTTTTCTAGCGATTTGACCCATCTCCGACTTTGAATCAGACAGGGCCAATAAGAACATTTCGCTGGCGACAAATTCGTCCCCCTTCTTCAATGACTCTTTTTCAGCCGCCTGCATCAAAGTCACAAGGTCACGCCCAACTTGCACTTGGTCTTGTCCATGAACTTCAGGCAATTTGTCCACTGCCTCTTCGCTATCTTTAAGAAGGCTGGCAATGTTGACACCGGACCTAACGAGCAACGAACGCGGGCCATCATCTTGTTTCAGCATAGCCACCACCAAATGGCAAGGCTCTATATAGGCTTGGTCTTTGCCTAGGGCAAGAGACTGTGCGTCCGACAGTGCTTCTTGGAATTTAGTCGTTAATTTGTCTAGCCGCATGTCTATTCCTTAAAACCTCATCTCAGTCAGGTGAGGCGGCATACAAGGAATTCAAGGAGTCGATGGAGCCTAATCAACTCACCAAGGCATTTCGGGAGTCTATGCCCCATCTTGCCAAGGCTTGGTCGTCACTGACTCTGGCGTCTACCCAATGGGAACCTTGTGAGCCCGCCTCTTTTTTCCAAAATGGCGCCTGCGTTTTCAAGTAATCCATTAAAAATTCACAGGCTTGAAAACTCTGACCACGGTGAGCCGATGTGACAGCCACCAACACAATTTGGTCTAAAGGACCCAGAACACCAACGCGGTGTATTACTTTAGAAGAAATTATGTCAAATCGCTTGTGCGCATCCACCATCATCTGCTGAATGGACTTCTCCGTTATGCCTGGGTAGTGCTCCAACTCCAAGCTTGCAACATCCGTCCCTTCATTTCTGTCTCTGACGGTTCCCACAAATGCACAAACTGCTCCAACTTGTGGTTTTGATGATCGCAATTGAGACACTTCATAACTGAGATCAAAATCTTCTGTTTGAATTCTTACTTCGATTGACATACTAGCCACCCGTCACAGGAGGGAAAAAAGCAATCTCACAACCCTCGGATATTGTTTCACTGCCATCGCAAACGACTTGGTTAAGCGCCATTCGAATTGCTTTGCCAAAAGCCAACGCTTCTGCAAATTTGGGTTGCGCAAGCATCAACTCAGAGCGTAATTGGGACAAATCAGCAGATTGAGTTTCAAACTCCAACACACTGATACCTAATTGCTCTCTCAGAGAAGAAAAAAATCGAATGGTGACTTTCATGACATCAAATCAGTAAAGGAGAGGAAGTTAACCATATCCCCAGGCGAGATGGTTGTACCTGGTGAATTGTCTACCAAACCATCACCCCAGACAGCAGAGGTCAGCACACCTGAACTTTGGTTGGGAAATAAATCTAAACCGCCCTTGGTGTTGAATTTCACACGCAGGAACTCTCTGCGCTTGTCGGCCCTGGGCCATGCAAAATCCGCTCGGATTTGGGTGGGCCTGACAGCCAACCCAGTACAACCTTGAAGTGACAAAACAAAGGGTCTGACCAGCATTAAAAACGTCACCAAACTGGACACGGGATTGCCTGGCAGTCCAATGAAGTGAGCGCGTTTGCTTGGATCTGTTCGGTTGTTGACATGACCGTAAGCGAAGGGTTTTCCAGGCTTGATCGACAAAGACCAAAGCTGTAATTCGCCAAGAGACTGAACGGCAGGTTTGACAAAATCAGCCTCCCCTACAGAAACACCACCACTGGTCAAAATCAAATCATGATCAAGAGCAGCACCAGATAGTGCGAGCAAGGTTTTTTCAGGGTCATCGGGGACATTACCCATATCACTTACTTGACAACCACAACGCTCGAGTAAAGAACGGAGAAAAAATCGGTTTGAATTGAAAATAGCGCCGGGAGGCAAAAGATGAGGCTCGACATCACCAGGCATGATCAACTCATCGCCAGTGGAAAACAGCGCTACCCTAGGGGGCGACATCACCTTCAAGTTGGCGACGCCAATACTCGCAGCCAAGCCTAAGCTCACGGGCCCAAGACGGGTACCTTTGGAAAGCAAGACAGTATTTTTGTCAATGTCTTCACCTTTTCGTCGAATACATTGACCGGTCACAGGTGCGGTTTTGAAACTTATATGCGAATCATCAACCACAAACACATCTTCTTGCATCACAACAGCATCAGCCCCGATAGGAACAGGTGCTCCGGTGAAAATTCGGGCCACTTCTTCTGGCGGCAAAGTGGTGGGGGCATGTCCAGCCAAAATCCGCAGGCCTACTTTTAAGATGCCTTGGTTTGAATTTAAATCAGCTGTTCGCAGGGCATAGCCATCCATTGCGGAATTATCAAAAGCCGGGACCTGCAAGTCTGAAACCAAGTCTTGAGCCAACACACAGCCATCAGCCTCAAATGTTGAAACAACATGGGTATCAGCAAGTGGAATGGCTTTTTCTAAAAGCCTTTTTAAGGCTTCATCCAAGGAAAGTAAGGGAGATGGATTCATGTTGCAGGCATTTCATAAATAAAACGATCTTGTTGTTGAATAAGCCAATCAGCTATCACCTCAGGGCTGTCTAGAGGCAAAACTGGTAAAGCAGTTTCAAAGCTCAGTTCTGAGGTAGAGGGACAGGCTACAGCCGAAATAAAATCATCGAAGGGATAAAGTGGATTGAGCAAAGCGTCTTTAGACCGAATAACCTCTAGCTTTAAGAGATCACTGCTTTTATAACCTTCTACAAAAATCCAGTCGACACCTTCATACATTTGAGCCAAGACTTGGTGAATAGACATTTTGTAATTTTGCTCAAAATTTCGCTGCAAAAACATGGCGGCATCAGAAACCAAAACAACTTCAAAAGAGCCCGCTTGCTTCATACGCCAGGTGTCTTTTCCCGGGTAATCAACCTCAATATCATGGTGAGTTCTTTTCACAAAAGAAACTCGTAAGGCTTGGGCTTTGAAAATAGGAATCAGCCGCTCAATCAATGTTGTTTTCCCTGCGCCTGATTTACCCACAACACAGAGCACATGCATCATGCAACCGAATTTTTATTCAGCGTGCTGACAATAAATTCTTTCAGCATTGAAACATCAGGCGGTAATTCTTTAACAAATTGGGGAAGAGATTCAAGACCAGCGAAAACTGCAGGACAAGGTGGGGATACGCCCGTAGCCTCAAAAATTGTTTGGGCAAATTTAATTGGAAGTGCTGTTTCCAAAACCAACATGGGGATATTTTTCTCATGAAGATCCAAGGCTACTTTAATGCCGTCGGCTGTATGCGGGTCTATGAACTCACCCATTTTTTGGTGAATATCTCGAATGGTTTTCAACCTGTCCGAATGGGTACTCTTTCCACTCAAAAACCCAAAATCATGCTTGGCCTTGTGAAATGAAGGATGCGTTGAAAGAGAAAATTGACCGGTTTGGACCAATTCTTTGGCGAATAGCTGACCTACGCTAACTGCATCTCTTCCAAGCAGGTCAAAAATAAATCTCTCAAAGTTACTGGCTTTGGAAATATCCATGGACGGACTGGAGGTTTCAAATGTGTTTTGACTTGCGCGGGATTTGTAGACACCGGTACGAAAAAATTCATCCAAGACGTCATTTTCATTGGTGGCAACAACCAAGTTTTGGATTGGCAACCCCATCATGCGAGCAACATGACCAGCACACACATTGCCAAAGTTTCCACTGGGAACAGTAAAGCTGACTTTTTGAGCTGAGTGGTCTGTTGCTTGAAAATAACCTGCAAAGTAATAAACGACTTGTGCAAGCAGTCGAGCCCAGTTGATGGAATTGACTGTGCCAATGTGGTGCTGGCGTTTAAACGTCAAATCATTCGAAACTGCCTTGACCATGTCTTGGCAATCGTCAAACACACCTTGAACAGCAATATTATGAATATTAGGGTCCGTCAGAGAAAACATTTGCGACTGCTGGAATTTACTCATGCGCCCAAGTGGACTGGTCATGAATACATGAACACCTTTTTTGCCTCGCATGGCATATTCAGCGGCACTGCCTGTGTCCCCCGAAGTCGCTCCCAAGATATTCAAATTTTGTTGACGTCTTTCCAACTCGAACTCAAATAGATTGCCCAGTAACTGCATGGCTATATCTTTAAAAGCCAAAGTGGGCCCATTAGAAAGAGCCAGAAAAAAGATATTGTCTTGATAGGGTCTCAGAGGCGTTATGAGTGCAGAGCCAAAAATCTTTTGGGTATAAGTTTTTTCGCACAACCGCTTTAATTCATCAGGCGCAATATCGTCTATGTATAAAGAGAAAATCTCAAAGGCCAGCATGGCATAGCCATCGCGTTGAAATATTGTTCTCCATTTTTCAAGCGTTTGTAAATTTACAGCAGGATAGTACTCAGGCAAATACAAGCCGCCATCAGGTGCCAAACCTTCAAGCAAAATATCACAAAAACTTTGTTTCTCGGCGTAGCCTCGAGTTGATAAGTACTGCATCAGATCAATTCTTCTTTTCTAATTCGAGTGATGGGCTCTATCACTGTGGGTAAAGCCTGAATTTTTTTCAATGCAGCGTTCATCCTGGACTCAAGACATTGGTGGGTCAGGATAATTAATTCCGTGCGCTCATCTTTTGAAGGTTGTTGAAGCATGGCATCGATGCTGATGTTAAATTCTGCCAGCAAGCCAGTAACACTTGCCAACACACCAGCTTGATCGGCAACGCCTAAGCGTAAATAGTAAGCCGTAACAACATGATCGATGGCCAGTATGGCAATATCGCGCAGACTGTTGGGTTGAAAAGCCAAATACGGCACCCGGTGAAGTGGGTCTGCCGTATGCAAGCGAGTGATATCAACCAAGTCTGCGATGATTGCGCTTGCTGTGGGTTCACCACCCGCACCTTTTCCATAGTAAAGAGTCGTCCCGACGGCATCTGCCTGAACCATAACGGCGTTCATCGCGCCCTCAACATTGGCAATCATCGATTTAGACGGAACCAAGCAAGGATGGATTCGCAACTCAATGCCTTCTTGCGTTTGTTTGGCAATACCTAGGAGTTTGATACGGTAGCCAAGTTGTTCAGCGAATCGGATATCTTGCGACTGCAACTGGGTGATGCCTTCAACATAGGCCTTTTGAAAAGGCATTCGAATACCAAATGCAATTGCAGCCATGATGGATGCCTTGTGCGCGGCATCAACGCCCTCAATATCAAAAGTAGGATCAGCTTCGGCATAACCAAGGGTTTGTGCTTCTTTCAAAGCTTGTTGAAAAGACCAATTTTTTTCTCGCATGTGAGAGAGTATGAAATTGGTTGTTCCATTGATAATGCCGGCTATCCACTCTATGCGGTTAGCAGTCAATCCTTCACGCAAGGCTTTGATGATGGGAATACCACCCGCAACGGATGCCTCAAAAGCAACCATCACACCTTTGCGGTGAGCTGCTTCAAAAATTTCCGTACCATGAATCGCCAACAAAGCTTTATTGGCAGTGACCACATGTTTACCAGATGCAATTGCAGTCATCACCAATTCATAGGCAACGCCATAGCCTCCAATTAACTCCACCACAATATCAATATCTGGATGGATAACTATTTCTCTTGCATCACTGACAACAACACAATCCGAACTGACCAAGGATTTCGCTCTTTCGATGTCTAAATCAGCAACCATCGAAATATGAATATTGCGCCCTGCTCTTCGTTCAATTTCTTCTTGATTTCGATTTAAAACACTGTAAGTGCCTGAACCTACAGTACCAATACCAAGAAGACCAACTCTCATGGACTTCATGCTGTTGGGTGCTTTCTATATTGAGCCAAAAAAGTTGCGATGCGCCCTATTGCAATACGTAATTCGTCTTCATGGGGTAAAAAAACTATTCGAAAATGATCCGTTGAGGGCCAGTTAAAACCTGTTCCTTGAACTAACAGGACTTTGGTTTCTTGTAAAAGCTCATTGATAAATTGCTGGTCATCTTTGATGGGGTACATCTTAGGATCGAGCTTAGGAAACATATACAAAGCAGCCTGAGGCTTGACGCATGTCACACCCGGTATCGCAGTGATGAGTTCATAAGCCAAATCCCTTTGTCTGCATAGCCTTCCAGTAGGTTTGATCAAATCATTGATAGTTTGATATCCACCTAATGCAGTTTGTATGGCACTTTGACCAGGCACATTTGCACATAAGCGCATAGAAGAAAGCATATTCAAGCCTTCAATATAGTCTTTGGCAGGTTTTTTTTCACCTGACACCATCAACCACCCAGCTCTATAACCGCAAGAACGATAACTTTTAGAAAGTGAATTGAAGGTAAGCGTTAAAACATCCGTAGACAAACTCCCGATTGCAGTGTGCTTTACACCATCGTATAAAACTTTATCGTAAACCTCATCTGCAAACAGCACGAGTCCGAACTCACGCGCAACTTGAACCAACTCTTTGAGCAACGCATCAGAATACAAAGCACCCGTTGGATTGTTGGGGTTGATAACGACAATGCCTTTGGTGTTAGGGGTGATTTTCGAGCGGATATCTGCGATATTGGGCATCCAGCCATTGGCCTCATCGCAAAGATAGTGAATGGGCGTCCCCCCCGACAAGCTGACTGCAGCAGTCCACAACGGGTAATCCGGTGCAGGCAACAGCATTTCGTCACCATCGTTGAGCAAGGCATTGGTTGCCATCACAATCAACTCACTGGCACCGTTGCCCAAGTAAATATCATCTAACGTGACGCCTTCAACGCCTTGCTCCTGGCTGTACTGCATGACTGCTTTTCTGGCTGCAAAAATGCCCTTGCTGTCCGAATAAGCTGCAGCACTGGGCAGATTTCTGATCATGTCCTGCTGGATTTCTTCCGGCGCATCAAAACCAAAGACCGCTAAATTCCCAATATTTAGCTTAATGATTTTGTGCCCTTCTTCTTCCATTTGACGGGCTTTATCTAAAACAGGCCCACGAATGTCGTAACAGACATTTGCAAGCTTGGCAGATTTATGGATGGTTTTCACAGGCTCTCCCTATGCATGAGCAGGGTAAAACCTATAATTTGACCATACTTCAAGGACTATTCGTCCTTCTTTTACATTGATCCCCTGTGAAATTACAACCTGATCGCATCCTTGGACAAACAGTCAGTGGCCATGGCGCTGGATGGATTGGCTTGAATGGAGAGAAGTTTCAACAAAGTCTTTTGATAGCTTGGACTGGCTTAAGACTTGTTTGGGATGTCTCTTTAAGCGACCTGCCAAGCTCGTCACATATGCCGGCTTTACTAGAAGTTGAGCCTGAGATCTTATTGATAGGCTGCGGAGCAAAAAAGATAGCGATTCCGCACCAGCATTTAGCGACTCTGATGTCTCAAAACATAGGGGTTGAGACAATGGATACAGCTGCAGCTTGTAGAACTTACAACATCTTGGCTGGTGAAAACAGAAAAGTAGCGGCTATTCTTTTAATTTAGTCCGCTCTAGGACAAAAGTTCTTCATCGTTTTCAGGATAAAATAGTCTTTATTCGAAGATTGTCTTCGGGCTATATGTCACACCGGACTCAGAACCATGGCGATTGTTGTCAATAAACACCTCCCCGAATTTGAAGCCAATGCAACTGGGGGCCTCAAAGTAAGCAACCAGTCTCATTTAGGCCAAACTGTTATTCTGTATTTTTATCCAAAGGACAATACCCCAGGATGCACCACAGAGGCCATGCAGTTTCGCGATAAGTTCAAAGACTTCACAAAAGCTGGCGCAGTCATTTTTGGTGTTTCAAGAGACAATATGCGCTCACACGATAGCTTTAAAGAAAAGTTGGAACTTCCCTTTGAACTCATTGCAGACACTGAAGAAAAAATGTGTCACATGTTTGGCGTCGTAAAAAACAAAATCATGTATGGCAAAAAAGTTAAAGGAATTGAAAGAAGCACTTTTCTTATCGGTGCAGATGGGGTATTGAAACAAGAGTGGCGTGGTTTAAAAGTGCTTGGACACGTTGATGAAGTACTTAAAGCTGTTAAAGCATTGAAAAAATCCATCGCCACAGCTTAAAACTCATGCCTTTGCCACCACCCCCAACAAAACGCTCAACCGCCCTTCAATCACTTGTCAAAGATTCTCCCGAGAAAAACGCAAAGTCTTCAGTTAAAAACTCTTTCCTTGAGACCAAGCCACATTTGACCTCTGAGTTTATTGAAAAGAAGAAGTCTTCGGCACAAGAAAAAGTGACAGATTTCTCAGCACAACAGTACCCCCCTCGACTGCCAGGCAAAGTGGCGTCTTCTGCGACTACCCCGTCAAAAATTAAAAAGAGCAAAAAATCTCTTTTGTCTGGACCCGTCAAGCTTTTTGTTCTCGACACAAATGTATTGATGCACGACCCCATGTGCCTCTTTCGTTTTGAGGAACATGACATATTTCTCCCCATGATTGTTCTTGAGGAACTAGACAGCAATAAAAAAGGGATGACTGAAGTTGCTCGCAATGCGCGCCAGACCAGTAGAACTCTGGATGCTTTGGTTGGTTTGCAAGACGCCGACATCTCAAAAGGAATTCCTCTAAAAGGCACTGGACACATTGAAGTTGATGGAAAACTTTTTTTTCAAACAAAACCATTAGAGTTTTCTTTACCTTCCAGTCTTCCCCAAGGTAAAGCTGATAACCAAATATTAGGTGTTGTTCAGGCCTTAGGCAAACTTTATGCCGAACGACAAGTGGTTCTAGTTTCCAAGGATATCAATATGCGGGTCAAGGCCCGCGCACTTGGGCTGCCGGCAGAAGACTACCAAAACGACAAAACCTTGGAAGACGGCGATTTGCTGTATTCAGGTTCTTTAGCCTTACCCCTAGACTTCTGGTCCAAACAAGCTAAAACTGTGGAAAGCTGGCAATCGGGAGGCAGCACCTTTTACAGAATTGGTGGCTCCATTGTCTCAAGCATGCACATCAATCAGTTCATTTATTTCGAAGCGCCTGGCGAGCCAAGTCTCTATGCAAAAGTGACCGAGATCAGAGGGAAAACTGCTGTTTTCAAAACGCTCAAAGACTTTGGTCATATTAAAAATGCGGCTTGGGGGGTGACTGCTCGTAACCGTGAGCAAAATTTCACATTAAATATATTGATGGATCCAGAAATAGATTTTGTGACACTGACAGGAACTGCTGGTACTGGAAAAACCCTACTGGCTCTTGCCTCTGGCTTGACACAAGTGCTTGACGATCGGCGTTACACCGAAATCATTATGACGCGTGCCACTGTCAGTGTGGGCGAAGACATCGGATTCTTGCCCGGTACTGAAGAAGAAAAAATGGGCCCTTGGATGGGTGCTTTAGACGACAACTTAGAAGTCTTGGGCAAAACAGATACAAGCTCTGGTGAATGGGGAAGAGCCGCGACAAATGAGTTGATCCGAAGCAAAATAAAAATCAAAAGCCTTAACTTTATGCGCGGGCGAACCTTCTTGAACAAATTCGTGATCATTGATGAGGCTCAAAATTTGACCCCCAAACAAATGAAAACATTGATAACCAGAGCCGGACCTGGAACCAAGATCATTTGCATGGGCAACTTAGCGCAAATTGACACTCCTTATCTGACGGAGGGATCCTCAGGACTGACCTTTGCCGTTGATCGATTTAAAGGATGGCCTCACGGTGGACACATAACCCTTGCAAGAGGCGAGCGTTCAAGGTTAGCTGACTTTGCAAGCGACGTGCTTTGATAGTTTGAGCATTAATAATCTGAAGAAGATCCTGAGTAAGACTCGAACTTTGTAATAGGTTTGAGAAAAGTTAGCTTCACAGTACCCGTGGGACCATTACGCTGTTTGGCAATAATGATTTCTGCAACGTTAGGTTCTTTGGAGTCTTTGTTGTAGTAATCGTCTCGGTAAATAAACATGATGACATCGGCATCTTGCTCGATGGCGCCAGACTCTCTCAAATCGCTCATCATTGGCCGCTTGTCGGTTCTTTGTTCAACGCCTCGATTAAGCTGGGAAAGCGCAATCACTGGGCATTGCAACTCTTTAGCGAGCATTTTTAATCCGCGGGAAATTTCTCCCAACTCCGTGGCGCGGTTTTCACCATCGCCGCCACCGCTTCCACTCATGAGCTGTAAATAATCAACAACAACCAATCCCAACTTGCCGCAACTTCGTGCCTGTCTTCTTGCACTAGCCCGAAGCTCACTGGTGTTGAGACCGGGCGTTTCATCAATAGACAAAGAAACAGCTTTTAATTTTTCAATAGCCTCTGACAACCTTGGCCATTCATCATCGGTTAGCTTGCCCGTACGCAGTCGCCCCTGATCAATTCGACCAATTGAGCCAACAATACGAATTGCCAATTGAGAAGCGCCCATCTCCATAGAAAAAACTGCCACTGGCAAATCTTCTTTGAGAGCGACATGCTCAGCAATATTGATTGCCAAAGCGGTTTTTCCCATAGAAGGTCTGGCAGCAAGCACAATCAAATCACCTGCCTGCATACCAGAAGTCATTCGATCAAGATCATAAAAACCAGTAGGCACGCCGGTAATGTCATTGGGATTTAAGGACATCTCTTCTACACGAACTAAAAGCTGAAGAACAAGTTTGTCCATGCTCTGAAAACCTTGACGCATGCGAGAGCCTTCCTCGCCAATGCTAAAAATCTTTTGTTCAGCCTCGTCCAAAATAAGGGTAACTGGACGACCGTTGGTATTTAAAGCAGAAGTCGCAATCTCGTCGCTGACGCTCACCAATTTACGCAAAATAGAACGCTCGCGTACTATCTCCGCATATCTTCTAATGTTTGCTGAACTGGGTACATACTGCGCGAGCGAATTTAAATAGCCGAGACCACCGATTTCATCAGCCTTACCCTGACTTTGCATCTGCTCAAAAACTGTAATGACATCAGCAGGACGGCTGACATTTACCAATGAACTTATAGATGCAAAAACCAAGCGATGTTCGTAACGGTAAAAGTCAGCTTCTACTAAAAGATCAGCAACCTTATCCCATGAATTGTTGTCGAGCAGCAAGCCACCCAAAACACTAGCCTCAGCTTCCTGAGAATGGGGTGGAATACGTAATTGAGCAACTTGCTTGTCATTGGAGGATAAATAATTTTCCTCAGACATAGAAAAAACAGCAGACATCTTTATCCCTCTAATTTCACAATCCTACTTATTGACTGTGCTTAAGTCACCGCATAACTATGTGCAATACAAGTGAACAAACTGGGGATAACTTGCCCCAAAAGCCATAAACATATGTTTCATAAAGAAAAAACCGCTCCAAAGAGCGGTTTTGAGAAGCTAAAAAAAATTAGGTTGTTTCGCCGTAAACCGAGATATTCACCTCAACCAATACGTCAGTGTGCAACGCGACACTCACAGTCGAGTCACCAACTGTTTTGATCGGGCCCTTAGGCATGCGGATTTGAGATTTACTCACCTGGTAGCCAGCCTTGATAAGTTCTTCTGCAATATCAAAGTTAGAAACCGAACCGAAAAGACGACCATCAACACCCGCTTTTTGGGTCAGCTTCACGGTCGTTCCATTTAACTTTTCACCTTGCATTTGCGCAGCGAGCAACTTTTCGTGAGCAGCTTTTTCCAGTTCTGCTCGGCGAACCTCGAATTCTTTGATAGCAATATCAGTGGCTCGACGGGCTTGTCCAGAGGGAATTAAGAAATTACGAGCATAGCCATCTTTAACTTTGACGACTTCACCCAAATTCCCAAGATTAACTACTTTTTCTAGGAGAATAATTTGCATGTTAGTGACTCCTTAGATTTTGTGTTGATCAGTGTAGGGTAGCAAGGCTAAAAACCTGGCTCGCTTGATGGCGGTATTGAGTTGTCGCTGGTAAATTGCTCGTGTACCTGTTAACCGGGCAGGAATAATTTTTCCGTTTTCTGCGATGAAGTCACGAAGGGTATCTATATCTTTGTAGTCGATTTCTTCGACATTGGTTACTGTGAAGCGGCAAAAACGTTTGCGCTTGAACAGCAATGACTGCGTGTTACGTTTGGGACGCTTATCTTTGTTGAATTTTTTAAATGTGGCCATGAAAGCCTCCTATAAAACAGTACGAATTTCTTGAATGTGGAAAACAACAGATTTTTTGTTCTTAGAAGAACCTAGAAATCCATCAAATAACCAAATACTTCCGAGCTCAAAGCCTTGAACTCGCTCAGCAAGTGTTCCTATGGCAATTGACTTCATTTCCAGTTGAATTTTTCTTGGCTCGTTTGCTTCAACAACCGTTGATTCATGCAAAAGCATGAAATCTAAAACGGGAATTCCTACAGGTGAATGACGCAAAATTGAAATCGAATCAATTCGCGCAATCAACTCAAGGCGATTCACAAAGCCATAAGCAAATCAGGCCTGAAACTCAGCGTGTTGAGTTTTACGAGCTTCTTCGCGTTCAACAGTCTTCATCATCAAAGAAGGCGAAAGATCTGCCTTTTTCTTAGAAACAGTCAAATGACGCAAAACAGCGTCGTTGAACTTAAATGCATGCTCCAGCTCAGACATCACATCTTGATTCGCTTCGATATTCAAGCAAAGGTAATGAGCTTTAGCTAATTTGTTGATCATGTAGGTCAACTGACGTCGACCCCAATCCTCTAGACGATGAACTTTGCCCCCCCCAGTGGTGATCAGGCTTTTATACCTTTCAAGCATAGCCGGAACCTGCTCGCTTTGATCTGGATGTATAAGCAAAATAATTTCATAATGACGCATAAATTCTCCTTGTGGTTGAAGCTGCCCATAGCGTCATGCATGGTTACAGCAAGGTCAAGCCCTCCATTATAGTATTTTTTGAGCTAATTGGGTTCTTTGGCAAGAGCCTGCCAAGTTGAAACAACGCTGTCCGGATTCAAAGAGATGGATTGAATCCCTTGGGCGACCAGCCATTGCGCAAAATCAAGATGGTCACTGGGCCCTTGACCACATATCCCAACGTATTTATTGTTTTTTTGACACGCCTTAATGGCATGCGAAAGCAATATTTTGACGGCTTCATCTCTTTCATCAAAATCAGCAGCCAGCAATGGCATGCCAGAGTCTCTGTCTAAGCCGAGAGTCAGTTGTGTGAGATCGTTCGAGCCAATTGAAAAACCATCAAAAAATTCTAGAAACTGGTCTGCCAGTAAAGCATTACTGGGAATTTCACACATCATGATGATTTTTAAATCATTTTCGCCGCGCTTTAAGCCTTGATTGGTCAATAAATCAATCACCTGAGATGCTTGTTTAATTGTTCTCACAAAGGGCACCATGATTTGCACATTGGTGAGTCCCATCTCATTTCTGACGCGAAGCAAAGCTTCACACTCCATTGCAAAAGCGTCAGCAAATTCTTTGCTCAAGTATCGAACTACGCCTCTGAAGCCCAGCATGGGATTTTCTTCTTCTGGTTCATAGCGATTACCGCCAATCAATTTCCTGTATTCATTCGATTTGAAATCAGACAGTCGAACAATGACAGGCTTAGGCCAAAAAGCACTCGCAATAGTTGCAACCCCTTCGGCAACCTTATCTACAAAAAAAGCACGCGGCGAAGCATGACCTCTTGCAACAGATTCAACCGCTTTTTTCAAATCACTGTCTAACTGCGGGTAGTCCAAGATGGCCTTGGGATGAACACCAATGTTGTTATTGATAATGAACTCAAGTCTTGCCAAGCCAACGCCTGAGTTCGGTAGCTGCGCAAAATCAAAAGCTAAACTTGGATTACCAATATTCATCATGATCTTGGTTGCAATCGCAGGCATGACACCTCGTTCAACCTCAGTCACCTCTGTGTCTGATAAGCCATCGTAAATATAGCCAGTATCCCCCTCGGAACAACTTACCGTCACCAAAGATTCATCAACCAATTTCAAAGTTGCGTCCCCACACCCTACAACTGCAGGAATACCCAGTTCGCGAGCAATGATTGCCGCGTGGCAAGTGCGCCCTCCCCTGTTGGTCACAATAGCACTGGCCAGTTTCATCACAGGTTCCCAGTTGGGGTCTGTCATATCAGTGACCAAAATATCCCCCGCTTGAACCAGGTGCATATCTGCTGAACTGTTAATTAAACGTACGGGTCCAGTACCCACTTTTTGACCGATAGCGCGCCCCTCAGAAAGAACAGTTCCTCTGGATTTCAATTTGTACCGAATTTCTGTTTTACCCACTTGCTGACTTTTAACAGTTTCTGGCCTGGCTTGAAGGATGTAGATGAGTCCATCGATGCCATCTTTACCCCATTCGATATCCATGGGACGAGAATAATGTTTCTCTATCAGTACAGCATAGTGGGCAAGTTGCGTCACGTCATCATCCGTTAAAGAAAAACGGTTTCTCATTTCTGCAGGCACATCAACGGTCGTCACAGAGTGACCGGTGAGGGTTTGTTCCTCTGGCGTTGCAAAACGCATTTGAATTAATTTGGAACCAAGATTTCTGCGAACAATAGATTTTTTATTTTTTTCCAGCATCGGTTTATGAACATAATATTCATCTGGATTGACAGCGCCCTGAACCACAGTTTCACCTAAACCGTAACTGGATGTGATGAAAACCACGTCCTGAAAACCAGATTCAGTATCGATAGTGAACATCACGCCAGAAGCGCCCAAATCAGATCTGACCATACGTTGTATACCAGCAGACAAGGCCACTTCGGCATGCGCAAATCCTTTGTGAACTCTGTAACTGATGGCTCTATCGTTGTAGAGGGAAGCGAAAACCTCTTTAACCTTAACAAGGATTTGCTCAATGCCCTCTACATTCAAAAAACTTTCTTGTTGCCCTGCAAAAGATGCATCAGGCAAATCTTCAGCCGTAGCTGAAGATCTCACTGCATAAGAACTGGACTCGGATCTGTCGTTAAGGTGAATGAACTGGGACTTGATTGCATCCTCTAGTACTTTGGGGAAAGGTTGCGCCAATATCCATTGCCGAATTTGATGCCCTACTTCTGCCAGTTGAGATAAATTGGTTGAATCTAATTTTTCAAGCAGTTGATTGATGCGAGTCGCCAAGCCCTCGTAACTTAAAAATTGTTTAAATGCAAATGATGTGGTTGCAAAACCTGTTGGAACAAGCACCCCTTGAGGCAGTTGAGAAATCATTTCACCCAAACTGGCATTTTTCCCACCTACAGATTCAACATCTGTCATTCGTAACAATTCAAAAGGTACGACTAGATCAGTTGCCTTAAAAAGTAAAGACATAGAAAAACTCCAAAGTTAAAATTCATAGTCGGGTGTGCAAAACACCCATAGGTTTTTCACATCAAACAAGCGCCCTGTTGTTGTGTTTTTTAGATTAGGGGATGAAAATGCAAAACAAATTCCTAATCCATTGATTTTAGACTTGTATTAATAGCGGAACACCCCTCATGACCAACAGATCAGTTTTTTTCGTTTCAGACGGAACGGGTATCACCGCCGAAACGTTCGGAAACGCCATACTTGCCCAGTTTGAGTATGAATATCGTCATGTCAGATTGCCGTTTATTGACACCATCGAAAAAGCGCATCTCACCGTCGATCAAATCAATCTGTGCTTTGAAAAGGAGGGACTCAAACCTATTGTTTTCACCACGTTGGCCAACGAAGATGTATTGGCAGTATTGACACTGGGTTGCAAAGGCCTGATTCTTGATATGTTCAGTAACTTTGTGAATCCACTAGAGTCAGAGTTCCAAACAAAGTCAAACCATCGAATTGGTCGATTTTCAGATGCCAGTAAAAGTAAGGCTTACCAAAACAGAATTGATGCCATCAATTTCAGCTTGGCCCATGATGATGGGCAAACACAAGTAGATTTAGACTTATCAGATGTGATTTTGGTAGGCGTGAGTCGCAGCGGCAAAACTCCCACCAGCTTGTATTTGGCGATGCAACACGGCTTGAAAGCTTCAAATTACCCACTCATTCCGGAAGATTTCGAAAGACAACAATTTCCACCGGCATTGCTTCCACACTTACCCAAGATTTTTGGATTGACAATACATCCGGAACGCTTGAGTGAAATTAGAAATGAGCGTAGGCCTCAATCTCGCTATGCCAGTATTGAAAACTGCAAAATGGAAGTGCATGAAGCCGAGTCAATGATGCGACGATATGGCGTAAGGTGGCTTTCAACAACAACTAAAAGTATTGAAGAAATTGCCACCACAATATTGCAGGAAATTAGGCCGGAAAGACTGATTTACTGAATGATTTAATTTTCAAGAGCTGAAATGCCGGCTTTGGCAATCTGTGCATCTTCATTAGACTTCACACCACTTACGCCAACGGCACCAATCGTGTGTCCGTCTTTGATGATTGGAACCCCGCCCTCTAAAAGTCCCTCCAAAACCGGCGCCGTTAAGAAAGAGTAGCGTCCAGAATTGATCATGTCCTCATAAATCTTGCTTTCTCTCCTACCCAACGCGGCGGTATGGGCTTTAGCTGGTGCAATATGGGCAGAAACGGGAGCAGCACCGTCAAGCCTTTGTAGCCATAGCAAATGACCGCCATCATCAACAATCGCGATAGTTACAGCCCATTGATTTTTCACGGCCTCTGCCTCTGCCGCAGCGGCAATGGTTTTGACATCGGACAATTGAAGGAAATGTTTGGTTTGCATATGTTTGAGTTAAATATCAAAACCCTTAGCTTATCACCGCCTTATTTTCAAATTCGATTAATTTGATATTGATATGGTTAAAATTAGACCCACTTATCAATCTAAATCTTTGAGGAGATATGTATGACTGAAAAAGTTGAAACTATTGAATTTCGGGAACTTGCAGGTTCATCGTCCGACAGCAACAAAGTTTTGCGCAATACCTATTGGC
>Ga0114962_10000639_pt1 | contig 30670 bp, 29 predicted proteins | sample C_130820_MF_Meta_FD_87017 | JGI IMG/M metagenome (GOLD analysis project Ga0114962, IMG submission 87017) | Freshwater microbial communities from Lake Croche, Canada to study carbon cycling - C_130820_MF_MetaG | ecosystem: Environmental > Aquatic > Freshwater > Lake | place: Lake Croche, Canada...
CATACCAATTGCAGCAGCTTTGCTGAGCCATGACTGAGGTTTAGGTATAAGCTTGCCTACCTTGCCAGTATTACTTGTATCTTCTGCTGTAGGTATTGATACAGGGGAAGTAGAAGCTGTTGGTTCAGTATTTACTGTATTTACTGTTGGTTCAGTATTTACTGTATTTACTGTTGGTTCAGTATTTACTGTATTTACTGTTGGTGGTTCAGTGCTTATAGCTGGGGCTATAGTTGAAGTTTGAGCCGCTGCAGCATTTGGTACCGCTGTAGCTTCACCAGTTTTAATATCGCGGTTCACTGTATTTTCGTTAGAACCAGAGATCATTTTAGCACTTTTACTTGCTAGTTGAATATTTACTGATTTATTTAATGCTTGTCTAGCGTATGCCGGTGGTAAAGATTTTGTAGCAAATTCCTCTACAAATGCGTTGTATTCTTCCTTAGGTATATCATTAGATGAGGTATAACCTTTTTTACTCCATTCATTTATTACATCTCTTTGTTTTGCTGCTCGAGCTATAACTGATTGAGCAGCATTTTTAGGTTTAGATAATTCAGTTTCGCTGTTCTTATTAGCTACAGCAGTAACTGTTGCTACCTCTGCTACAGACCCCGGCGTAGGAGCTTGTGTTGCATTGGAACTATTTTGAGATGCACTTGCAACTACACCCCCGCCTACTTCAGGTGGTGTTGTGAGGGCGCTTGTTGCCCCAGTAATAACAGGCGCTGCTTTGTTGATCAGTGACCCTTTTTCGTCTGTTGTATTAGTTGTGGCAGTATTAACAGTGTCATTATTTTCGTCTTTTGGTTGTTCTTTTTCTTTATCTTTTTTGTTACCAAATCCAAAGAAACTAGCAACACCGCTACCCGCTTTCTTAGTTAGGTCCCATCCTTTTGATGCAACATTTGATACACCTTCAATTGCTGCTGCACCAATCTTAGTACCACCAACTGTCTTACCTAAGAAATTACCTGCTTTTTCGCCGAGATAACCACCCGCTAATGTACCAAGAGGGCCCAGTAACGACCCTAATGCAGCTCCCGCGGTGCCCCCAACAGCTGAGCCAGCTGCGCCGCCAATCGACTTACCTTTTAATTCTTTTGCTTGCTCAGGAGTAAGCTCACCGCTTGCTACTTTTGCATTAATATCTTTAACTTCACCTACTGTATCTGCTACCGCTGACCCAACAGAAATTAATGTGCCAAGAGGCCCAATTGCTTTACCCAAAAACTTACCTGCTCCACCAGCAAGCTTCATAGCGCCGCCCGCGACTTTTGATGCATTTTTTGTTACACCAGAAATCAATTTAGAACCACCTGCAAAAGCTTTTTTAGCTAAAGACGCCCCGGGTAATTTATTAAGCTTTGCCATAGCGCCGCGTCTAAATTTACGCATACCTACTTTTGCTTTTAACTTAGCTTTATCAAATCTTGTTCGCTGCTTGGGGCCCTGGCCAGCGCGGGAGCTTTTAGAAGTTTTGCTGCCTTTGCTGTCTGGTAAAAGATCGCTCGCAAGATCTAACAACCCACCCGCTGCGGCAGAGCCGGGTGTATTAGGCTGTTTTTTATCTTTTTCATTACTGGCAGCTGGACCTGATGAACTGTTTTCAAAAGATTTTGCAATCTTATGAACATGTTCTTCAATTTTCTCAAGCACTTTAAGTATGCTTTCATTTACATCTTTTTTGCCAAATACGTCAACTTGCGCTTCACCACCTGAAGATTTTACTGCATCTTGTCGCTGCGCTTGCGATATTGCAAGTGAGGTAGTAGTAGCAGGAGGTGTTAATTGTGTGATGGTATCGGAGGATCTTGCATCTACATTCTTAGGCAATATTAATTTATTAATTGCATTCTTTGCACCCGTTAAAAAGCCAGAGGCTCGGTCAAGAAACGGTGTTTTATTACTTGTATCATCGCTATCAACCTTATTTGAACCGCTTGCTTCTTTTTTGGTTTGTTTAAATGTATCAAGTATTTTATTTAAAATTGATGGTTTGTTATCTGTTTTGTCATCTTTAGATTCAGATGTTTCTTCAGCTTTATCTTTCTTAAATAAATCTCTTAATTTCATGAAGTGATCTACTAATGATCCTTCTGCTGGTTTTTTACCATCTTTCTTTTCAGATGTTTCTTTATCAGTTTCTTTATCTTTCTTTAAGAAAGTTTTTAATTTTATAAACTGTTCAACTAATGATCCTTCTGCTGATTTTTTATCATCTTTAGATTTAGATGCTTCAGTTTCTTTATCTTTTTTTAAGAAATCTCGCATCTTAGCAAACTGATCTACTAATAACCCTCCAACTGATTTTTTATCATCTTTCTTTTCGGGTGCTTGTTCAGCTTTATCTTTCTTTAAGAAAGACTTCAATTTCATTAATTGGTCTACTAATGACACTTCAGCTGGTTTTTTATCATCTTTCTTTTCGGGTGCTTGTTCAGCTTTATCTTTCTTTAAGAAAGTTTTTAATTTTATAAACTGATCTACTAATAACCCTCCAACTGATTCTTTATCATCTTTCTTTTCAGATGTTTCTTTATCAGTTTCTTTATCTTTCTTTAAGAAAGTTTTTAATTTCATTAATTGGTCTACTAATGACACTTCAGCTGGTTTTTTATCATCTTTCTTTTCGGGTGCTTCATCAGCTTTATCTTTCTTAAATAAAGTTTTTAATTTTATAAACTGTTCTATAAACGATGTTTCAGACACTTTTTTATCTGATTCATTTATATTTGATGCGTTATTTTTATTCTCAGCTATAGGTTCTTTTGTCTTACTGTCTTCTCTCGCTTGAGTAAAAAATTTACCAAATTTAGTTTGCTCTGGTTCTCTAAGTAAGTGGAATATACCTTCAAGACTACTGTCAATTGACGACAGTGTTTTACTATCTTCTGGTGTTTTTAGCCCAGAAGATAGTAGATCTTTAATAGTAAAAGCTTTATCCATCTACAATATTTATTGTAGAAATATCAGTCTATTCAAGAAAAGATACATCAAACGGCAATGTGATTGTATTGTGTGTAATACAATCACTAACAGCGTCAAGTACTTGTTTACTGAAGCCTACAGACTCACTAGCTATTTGATAGGGCAATTGTTCAATTATTTTAAATTGCTTATCAATCGGTAAGCTCGAATCATATACAACAGTTTCATCAAGTGCACTCTTGATATTATCAATATACCGAGCCATTTCAATTAAAAAATAATTTGTACTTGCTTCTTGTTCGTTTTTAATTTCGCCGTCTTCATCTACTTTTATACTATCTGCAAGAAATTTATCATACATTTTAATTTTTGTGAGTGATGGAAACTGAAACGTAACAATTAAATTATTATATGTAAAATACTTTACTATAGGCGTTTTAACAGCATCAAAAGATTTCTGTAAAAAATCTTTAATGGGTGTATCTTTATACGAACCGTCGTATTTTAAATAACCGTATAATAATAACATATCAACTTCTGTTAATATGTCAGCTATTTTTTTATCTTTAATATCAATTTCAATATTTTGTATTAAAGCATCAATAATACCGCCTCTAAAACCAATATCAAAGTAAGGGGTATTAATACTGGAATCAACTATATTTTTAATTTGTTTAATATTAATAGGGCGTATTTTAATACTATACTGTGTTGACGGTATTACTGCAACTGCTGCAAGTTCGTTTAAAAATGTCTTGATTAGATCGTTTGGTGTTGTTGTCATATTTTATTTGATGCGTGGCGTTGTTGCTCCATCTGGTTTTTTAATTTAATTTCAGCATCAAGTATTTTCATATACATTAAAGCTTCACCTGGAGCACAGTTATCAATATAATTAAGATTGATATTAGCAAATTGCGACAGTTTAAATGAGTTTTGATGTATCGTAACAAGATCATCACCGTATAATAAAGATATTACATATACCAAAAACTCGTAATTTAATACAAAGTTAATTATAGTTTCGTCACTATTTTTGTCATCAGGTGGCGCGTAGATGAAATTTATATTCTCAAAACGTTGTATATATTGTGTTACAATTTTTTGTAGTTCTTGTATAATAAACGGTGGTAAGCTATCAAGATAATTTTGCTTTTGAGTGCAGTCTACAACTAATTTATTATTACCTATTTCAAGGTATTCAATATAATCAAATATATCATGTTCTTTATGCAAATCTATAAACCGCGGGGTTGTTAGTTTTATAGATAAATTATTATATACTACATGTGACGCTTCTGTGAAACCACGTAAAGACGTCTGTAAACTATGTAAGTTTTTTGATACACGTAACGGTTCTTTAGGTTCTGTTGTAACTTGCCCCTCTTGGTTTTGGCCTTCTTTTGCTGCTTCTTCGTTTCCTTCAGTTTCACGTTTTTTAATATGAACTGTCAATGCAGCACCTAAGCTGAGTATACGTATCTCTATTAACAGCATTAAAATATCTATACAATTTAATTTTTTTAATTCGTCTATTGTAATATCGCTGTGCTGTGCGAGAAAATGTAATATATTAATACTAAAAATACCATATTCACTTTTCCTAAAAAATAGTTTTAGAAGAGTTTTATAAGTTTTAAAATTCATCTCTTCTACTTCTACAGAGTGTGAAGATAGTTGTAATGTATTTTTAAGTTTAAACACGTGATAATTTATACAACAATTGTGTATTTTTAAACTAGAAAGGTTTGAATATTCTCAGGGCTTGGGTTATATTCATAGCTTTGATATACAAAATCTACATTACGTCGTAATACACCGCTCTGTTGTGTGTACTCAATTTTTTCGGAATCAACTGATATAGGTATAACACCCTTGAACTTCCACGTCTGGTATACAACGGGGGTGCTTGAATTTTTTGTGCCTAGACCCCATCTAAATATATTAATACCAGCTCGATAATTTTCTTTTCTCGCTACCATTCCCATAAATGAAGACACAATAACCCACGGCCTAATAACATTCTCTACAAAACTTATAGATGTGTCTAAAAACGACACTTTAAATTTTTGTAAATCTTCGCGGCCGCTATTCATATATTCTCTAAATAAACCACCTTGTTGCGAACCTTCAGCAGTTGATGTAAAACCATCTCCTGGTAAATCAATACCTTGAACAAATAAACATCCCTTAGCGTCTTGCAATGCGCCTGTTGTAAGTTTAGATAAAACAGAAGCGTCTGGTGGCGGGTTACATATATTTGATTGGTAGTCGTTAACTTTTAATATCAAGCTTGTTGGTATATTATCAAAAGTTAGTGACCATATTGGCACTCTGGGTATACTACCAACAGGTTTACTTAAAAACTCTTTTAGAAAATATGCTGATGTCGGTGCTTCTGTTGCCATGTTATTTTACCTTTCCTTGTAACCAATAGTGGTAGCTAAGAGTTACATCCATTTTTACAATTGACCCTGTATCCCCCAAGTTATACGTTATTGACCCAGGGTTTATAAGACTCACACCTATAAGAGTGTAATACTTAATTATTACCATTTCTTTATTTAGTAAACCTATTGTCAGGTAACTATCATCACCAGGCGCGATAAAATTACCTGTTGTGTCTTGATCGTTATAGTTGAGTAAAGACATATCTTCAAATGCTTTACGCAATACAAAGTCCTTATCACACTTAAATGTAACAGGGTATGAAGCTCCTGAATATGTTGACATACCCGGTACATTATATGTCATCCCTATATAGTTAACAGCTACGTTTATTGTTTCACGAGCGGGTAGCTGCGCAGTTTCTAAATATAACGAATAACCATCCTCAGGTAATACATTTTCGCCATATGACTTCCAATCAACAATACGAAATTGGTGTTGTCTTGCAAAATCGTGCTTAATCGCAAACGCATAAAAATCCGCTATACCTTGGCCGTGTGCTTTTTCACTTGGTGTATAATCACCAGGAGCATGCTTTACATCTGACGCTTGTTGATCAATACTCTGTACAGGAGAGCCTCTATTAATTGATGTCGACGACGGGGTATGTATACTTTGCACTGGGGTACCTTTGCGGTAGCCCGGTGTATTAGACTGCTGCTTCACGACCGGTGAAGTGTGAGGAGGTAGTTTGCGAATAGCCATATCACGTAACAAGGTAATGCCCTGTATTATAATATTTAATACAGGGCATTCACTTTATAGCTAAAATATATTTTTAGTAACTACGATCTATTGCTTGCGGTGTGGGTGTCTCGTTTGCTGTTGTTCTGTTATAATCACCCTGTACCCAGAAGTGGTACGAAAGAGTAGCATCAACCTTTGCGGGCTGTCCAGTATCACCCAAATTATAACTTATAGTACCTGTATTAATCAATTGAGTACCAATTAAAGAATAATATTGAATTGGCGCTAAGTACTTATCAAGCAACGCCATTGTGAGATAACTTTTATCTGAACGGATGTTGTAATCACCGATAGATGTCATATCGTTAAACACCCTTCTTGTATGATGCTCCATAACGGAACGTAGATAATACATACTATCACATCTAAACGATACAGCGTAAGCAGCGCTACCAGAATACGAAGCTAGACCACCGACGTTGAAGCTTAATCCCATAAACGGCACTGGTACGTTAGTAATTTCACGACCGGGTAACTGTGCTGTTTCGAGGTATAATGTATGCTTGGCGGAGCCATCGCCGTTAGATCCGTCCTGGTCGAGGACGTCTTCACCTTCAATCACCCAGTCAGTAATTCTGAATTGATGTTGACGTGCAAAGTCACGTTCTGTTGCTACTGCGTAGAAGTCTTGAATTGTACTCATATGTTATATTATTTATTGTTAAATTGTTAGATTAATTCGCTAAAGTCTTGACCGGTTCTTGTAGCTATAAAGTTAACTAAAATAAACTCTGCAGCTTTAACAGGTTTAATGTAAATGTCTACAATCAACTCGTTACGATCAATACTATCTGAAGTATTGTTGCGTTCATCACAAACTATAAGATATTCATATACACCTTGTGTACGTTTTGCTTGCTCAAATAACGGTGTAATTGTATTAACTAAACGCGTGCGTGTAATAGTTGTATTTGGCTCAAACACAAAGTATTTAAGAGCGCCTGTAGTCTCACGCTCAAGTGTTAAGAACAATCTACGAACATTTACACGATCAAATGCTGTTGGTTTCTTTTGCAGCGTTTTCTGTCCGTATACCACAAAGCCTTCGCCAGGGAAAAACACAATAGGGTTTACAGATATAGTATAAAGATTGTCACGTTGTTTCTGTGTAGGGTTACAAGCAACATCAATAATACCTTGTATTGAACCTCTGTTAAAGCCAGCTGGCGCATACCAAGGTTGTGATACTGAGTCACTCTTTGCGTATACAGCAGCTACAGCACCTGAAAGAGGTATCCATATCTTGCGATCAAGAGCAGTACTGTAAACACTTCCCCAGTTACCGTATGTCGCTACGTAATTGCTTTCAACAGCAGCGCTTGCTGCATATAAAGCCTTCAACGGAGCATACACTGTATTAGTGAATGTTTCGCCTCTACGCTCTGTCTGTTTTGCGCCACCGCGTAAAAACACCTGACGTAACGGATCTACAATTGCCATACAATCTTTTCTTATGCTGCTTGCAAATGTCTCAAGCACTTCATAAATCTGTCTCCATGAAGTAACAGGTAAGCTACTTGAGTTGAATACAGTTAATGCTACATCAAGACGTTTTAAATCATTATAATCACCAGTTGCGGTTTTGTTTGTATGGATTGTAGATAACCCTGCATCTACAACAATATCTAATGTATAGTTTTCAACACTCTCAACCAAACGCAAAGCGTGCTCTAATTTTGCAGCAACATTACCCACGTCTTTTTGATTAACGGTTGTAAAGGTTGGTTGGTACACGCCGCTAGCAAATAAATATTTTGCTTCTGGTTCAACACGTAATGAAACTACAGGGTCAGAGCTTGATGTTTGCTGAGAGGTCCATTTAACACCTCTTGAGAGAGCTGGGTTAATTAACAGCTTTACTCGGCTCGAGTCTCTATTTACAAGATCTTGTAAATAGAATGACCTTTGCACACCGCCTGAATCTGCTATTGTTTTTTTATCGTGATCAAATGAACCAATATATGTTTCAACAAGTGACACATTTAGAAGATTAGGTTGATATGTAGATGGCGTTATTCTATGTACACTAAACACTACACTATCATTAAAGTAATCAGCATTGAAATTAAATTTTGGTACACTTTCAATTGAGCGCGAAACGCTCATTGCAGGATCAGTATGCGTGCTTGAAAGAGGTAATACAAATCTAGTAGACGGCACTTCGATCTGTCCGTAACTTACTTCTAATCCTGGGTCTTCAGGATCATTTACCATATGGTTATTTGCTGTCAACCCTACGACACCTGCAATTGAATCATAATTGCTATCAGGCCCAAAATTTGTGTTATCAACAACACTCACATAATAACCTATTGCTTTTTCGTTATTAGTAGATTTACTTGTATTCAATACAATAAAACCGGTGTTTAGCATCAAATTGTCATATGACCTATATTGAGGCTCTGGGTTTGAGTTGAGGTCTGCGATGTTATCGTCCCAATCGAATTCTTCATTAGCAAACTGTTGGTATTCGTTCAACGTAAGTGTTATCTGACGCGGTTGGCCAACGTGTACAACAATTGGTCCATCAACAGGTATAGATTCAATTGATACAGTCGATATTGTTAAAATCTGAGCGTCAATATTGTCGATTTTTGTGGGTTTTGTTTCTTCAAGAGTGATGGTGTCCAAGTTATCGAGCGGTGTTAGGCTGACAGAGCTTAACACAAATGTTGATGTAGCGATACCAGCATTAAAATTCACCCCTTCAAGACCTTCGTTACCCACAATTTGAATTGATTGTGTGCGTACTGTACTGAGATTGGTGTATGTTACACTAACAGCTGTTGCTGTTGGAAACAACAACGCACTGTATTGTTCTGCAAAGCCTTCACCAGCTCCTGAGCCGTAAGGTAGACGCGTGCAGTATAAATTACCAGGGGATTGAATGATTTGCTTACAGTTTTCGTAAAAATATACTTCAGCAGCATTGGCGGGTACACCATATGTGCTTTCAAGTTCTGTAAGAGTTGTAATTTGATTGACCTGATCAATAGGACCTTGTGGCGCAAAACCCGCAACAAACACGTTTGTGCCTACTACCGTTTGTGCGTAAGAGCTTAAATCAGTCTCTGTTATTTGAATACCGGGTGAATTTATCGTTCTCATGAGTTAAAAAGTATAAAATTATTTATTCTTTTTGGTTGAATTTTAGACTCCTGGGACTAGCTCCATTAAAAATTGATCAAATTGGAATGTAACGTTACTATTAATTATACCTTGATCTTGATAAGAAAATTCTATACCACCCATAGCGGTTACAAAAGCATGTAAATATGTGAATTTAACTACCGGTACATTGTATTCATCAAGACCATATATACTCATATTAGCCTGATAGTCGTATAATCCTCTCTTTTTTGCTTCGTTTTTATATACATTAAACGCGCCAGTAAGGGGGTTATTAAGACCATCAAACCATTTCCACATAATATAATAGTTATGGTAACGGTTATCAACAACGAAGTTTACAGTCAGCGGAGAGAACTCTGGTCTATGCATTGAGGTAATCTGTTGCACTTGCCCGCTAAAACCATTGTTTACATTCGGCACACTGGCTGATGGCACTACAGAACCGTATACTGTTAATTGAAGCGGCTTGACACCAACAATTGTACCTCCAACATTAAGCTCTCGCAAAAACGGCGGTACATCAAGCACAAGCAAGAATTTGTCTTTACCTGCTTGGTTTAATATTGATTGTTCAGTAGGATTGTCTGTATGTATTAAGTCCATATTATAAATACGTATACCCGCTAGCAAATAAATCGTCTAAATCCTCTTGTATTTTATGTTCATACATATCATCAGGTATAAAAGGCACTTTATTAAGCTTATTGTCAATAACAGGTTTTACTATACTTATAACATGCTTAGTGTCGAGGTCTTGAATATGTAAATCGCGTTGTACAGGATCAAAATTATTATTATCTCGTATAATAGATGGCATACCATGTAAATCATATTCATCAATATTATACCATTGTTGACATAGCTCTGGATTAAGCATCTGTAGTGCCCACACAAGTGACATTATACGGTCATCAAAAAATCGGTCATTGCGTTTACGATAGACTCCATTTGCTTGTTTAATGAATGTTTCAAACTCTTTAATTGTATCAATATCGTTCACTTTAACAGCAGCGAGTGAGTTTACCCAATACCTCATATTCGATATTGCGTCTAAGCGTAGGTTGTTGTGGCTGAACACACCCAATTGTCTAGTACTTACGTATGAGCCTGTTTTTGATAGTTTAGCGTAACTAACAATTTTTTCGTAGTTTAGATTATAATATAAAGCATCTATCACCTGCCCACCGCAATTATTTCTTTCAATGAGGAGAGGGGGGGACCCCCATGTTTCCCCCAGAGTAAATAATTTATTAGCAAAATGATAAGGATCGAGGCTAGCGTTTGAATACACAGCTACTTGCTCAATATTTTTAAGATCGGTGATATCAAGCACTTGTGCAACAGAACTAGCTCTTCCAATACCTTCGCCAACATCAACTCCTATAACATACAACTTAGTTCTTTCAGGTGATGCAAAAACTTTATATGTGTTATCAGCACTAACCCACAGCGGTTGTTTTCGTTGTGCTTTAAACCGTTCAAGTGTCTCTGCTGCTACCGCACCTTCGCCGCTATCAACAAAATGGTTTTCGTATTCTTGTTTAAATGCTTCTTCAGAACCCAGAGCAGCAATTAACTCTTTTTTCCATCTTTCAGTCTGACCGGGCACATCCCACCAGTCTATTCGTTCACCTTTCCAACCGTTTGTATTTTTTTCAGCACCAGAATATATTTCGTAAAATTTATTGTCTGTACCGTTTGGGGTAGACGTCATGAAGATTTTAGACTTTTTACTTCGTGTAATTGTGGGTATTACTGATTTCCAGAAATCATCAATAAAATGTTGATCAATAAACGCAGCCTCATCAATCATCAAGCAGTTTGCGGTGTCGCCGCGAGCGGCTGTCGATGTGGTGGTGCTCACCCCAATACTACTATCATTGCTGAAAGTAATGCCAGTCTTACCGTATTCTTTAAGACCGGGTTTAATGTAGGGGGAAAGCTGTTCATATGCCATTCTAATACGCTTGAGTACACGTATAGCTGTATTTTCGTTATTTGCAACAATAACAACACGCTGATCACCGTAAAAACATGTTAACCACAATGCAAATATAGTCATTAATGTTGTTTTACCTGCTTGGCGGCAAGATAAAACACACACAAAGCGGTTGTTTTGTAAACTACGTAATATCTGCTTTTGCCTTACGTATAATTCAATTACACACTTTTTACCTTTATTAGGATCAACAATATAAAAATGTTTTTCAGCGAAATAAATAATGTCTTCCGCACACATTTTATTCTCTTTAATCATTTTTGGAGTCCACTCAAACTCCGCGCCATCTTTTAAAAGCTTCTTATCACCTCGGTAATAATGGGACTCATCAATAGGTGATTCGTTAATTTTTTCGAACTCAGCATCTGTATCGTCTTCAGGTTCTTTTGACATAAAAAAATAAATGCACTTGCAAGTGCATTTATTTAAGCTATCGACTGACTATAAATACAGTCTAGTGATTATCAGAGCCAATCATTTGCAATAACGTCGTGCGCAAATGTTCGACTAGCGCGTCTTTTCCGCAATGCGATGTAGCGTGTACAAGTGATACTTTTTGACCTAAAACATCAAAGCCTAATAATATGAAATGGTCTAGATACTCACTCACAATACCATCCAAGTGATTTAACTCTGTATTATGAGCTTGCTTTAAAGACGCTTTATCATAAAAACGTAAAAACGCCTGCTTGATTGCATCGTGTACGTATGCAGGTATATCTGTTACCGGTATTACATCACTTGCTGCTTCTGAAGCGGGAATGCTCTTTTTCACGCTTTTCTTTTTCACCGGCTTAGGTGTATCTTCACTTAAGACTTTTTTCTGTATTTTTTTATTCTTTTTAGGTTCGAGATTATCGTCTTTCATTTTTGTTTAATGGTTCTTCCCGATTATTGTATTTATCTGTTTTATTGTTTATACCGAATTTTACCAAAGTTTCGACAAGGATTTCGTACGAGCTAGTCTTAAGCTTTAGCCTTCCGGGTATAAATTGACCGCCATCATATAATTCTAGATAACTTTCCCCGAGATATGGATCATTAACATAGCATGTGCAAATAATACTTGAGTGAGTCGGGTCTATTACAAGCATCCACGACCTCGGGTCTACTTCACTAAAGTCTGTGTACAATTTGTGGGCATAGTAACCACTATCCCTCAAACGTTTTAAGATGTAACCGAGAGTTGTTATTTTATTTGACATATACAACGTGAGCTATTTTACTAAAGCTGAAATCGCAAATCGTATATTTATATTTATGTCATTGATGTCAAATAAAAACACTTTAAGACTATTGTTAATCTTTACTTTAAACGTTTGGTTTCTAAGACCGAGTAACATTCTTATAGACTCAAGATTAATTGCTATCGGTGCAAATTCCTGCCCTTTATATTCATCAGTTATATGATATTCAATAGTATTGATATTTTGCTTTTCTCTATCATTTAGCTCTGCATATACATCTGTATCTTTTATAAAGAAGTACACTTTAGTAGCGTCTGTAGCAATACTATGACCTCTTAAAATCTCTGCTAAATTTTCAGAAGTGAAGTTAAACTCGCTATCATGAGTAAGATTTTTAATCTTTGCTGCACTCACAGGGCATCTCTGTACGTAACCATCTTCAAGTAAATAATAGTTAAATTTAATTTTTTTATTATTATACGAAAGATGGTTACTCTTATACAGTAAATCTATGCTCGCGTCTTCAAGGTTTTCAAGCAGTTTAAGAAATTTTTTGATGTCGGGTAAATTAATTACAACATCTTTTTCTATATCAAATTTTGATAAATACTCTGCGCATACAACCACCCCAGCGTCTGCTGTACTACAGGTAGCGCATATTGAATCTTTACTAATATTCAATATTATATTATCTGTAAGCTTACTGAGTGGTAATAAAAACTGATGTACAAAAGAGTTTTTATCAAATTTTAAATTCATACTGCTTTATTATTGTCTTTAAGAGTTGTTGCTATCTTTTTAAGGGTTTTATCAATACTACCAACAAACGATACTAAATCAACCAATGTCTTTAATATTTCTGCGGTATCACTGTTTGATAGAGTAATATTATTAGGTATCACTACACTCGCTGTAGTACGAGATACAGGCTCTTGCTCCTGTACTATACTCACAGGCTCCTGTACTATACTCACAGGTATATGTTGCTGCATAACAGTATCTTGGTGAACCGGTAGTACCGGGGCCTGAGGCTGTGTATTGAGGAAGTTATGCGGATTTATTTTTTTAGCAAGACCTGTTGAAGATCGTTGAGTTGTAGACTCATCAATTTGTTGCAAGTTACCAGCAACAAGCCCCGCTATCATTGCGGCTGTAAAATCAGTGCTCATATATTAATGCAAATCTTTACCGGCGCATATTACTGCACATGCTGTTGATGAGTGAATACTTTCATAATGATTAACTACTGCAGAGTAATCTACAATACGGTTACCCATTTCTTTATCAAGCTCTTGGCCAATAAGACGAACCATATCTTCAACGAAGCGGGGGTTTTCATACATAAGCTCTGTCTGATAAGCTTCATCAATTCTCTTTAGAGCATTAATAATAGGTGCAGAGCTTGTACGCTCGACAATATCAATTAGCTCCTCAATCCACATAACACCCTTGCTCTCATCTAGCTCGACGGTTACGTCAGCAACACTTCGTTGATTATGAGCGCCGTAATCACTGATCTCTTTACTGCAAGGACACAGCGAAGCGTACAGCACGTTTACAGTTAGATATAGCTTCTTAACACCGTTAACGAGCCTACCTTCCATACTACCCCGATAGTCCATATGAGACTCAATACCTGATACCGGAGCTTTTCTCTTAAGAAAGTAATCAAACTTAATCTTTACATATGCATTATCAGACTTGAGCCGCTCTTTACACTCATCAAGAAGACTCGGTATAACTTCATGAATATAATAACCGTCTTTTTGAAGAATTTCTTCAATTAAAATACGATATCTACTCATATTGGTACCTTTTACCTCAGGTGTCAGGTCTGTGTACATACTAATCTTACCGCTACTCTCGTTAACAGTACCGTCTTTGCGAATAATTTTAATAGGCACTGTTGCGTCTCGCGTACCTACCTTGGGTATATACTTGCGAGGGAATCCTTCAACAGTGTTTTGAATATCAGGAATATCGTCGTTAGTTTTTTTACGTGGCATATAATTTTTTAAGTTATTGTAATTTTATATTAGATTTTGTTGAGAATGTCTTTGAGCTCAGCATCAAGATCGTCATCATCGTCATCAACATCGTCTTTAGGGGAGTTTTTTGCTTCTTCAATACCGCTGAAGACATCAAACTCAGGCGTACGGTTAGATTTCATTGCAGATGCTTTTGCAAGAGTAGGCTTTGGGGCTACTACTACATCATCGTCATCCGAATAGGTGCTTGACGCATCTTCAATACATAGATAGTGCTGATCAAGCAAGCGCTGTAGCTCAGGAGCAGATTGCACTTTGTTTACAGATTCAAGATCAAAGATAGACTTATATAGTTCTGCGAGTCTATCATCATTAACATCATCAAGTGTGGATGATGCTACAAACTTACTCGAACTGTAAGTAACAAGATGTTTTTGTGCGGCGTTATTAGTTCTTGGTTCACATTTAATGCGCAACGAACACCCGTTTTGAATATCAAAAATCTTATTACCAAATTCAGATGCATCATCACCGTCGATAGCCGAGTCTACAATTTTTGCAAGCTCTCTACCGTAGCGCAGCATCTTTACTTTACCGACATTATCTGAGTTAGTTGCATCAGACACAACATATACGTTAGTGAGCCAGTTTTCTTTACGCGAGATCAATTTATTCTTCTCTTTTTCTTCAGCTGAACCCGAGCGATACGTCTTGATTGCCTGACTGCAAAGAGGGCAAGTTTCGCCAAAGGTAGTGGGGCAAATTGCGGTTACGAACTTACCAGATGCTACACTATTCCAGCTATGATGAAAATAGTGAAAGATTGACTTTTTAGGTTGATTAACATTTGGCACAAGACGTAGCAAGTAGGTTTTACCAGACTCAAATTTAAGAATGTCCTTAAAGACGGTATCTTTATTATTGAGGTTGCTTTTAATTTCGTTGAACATTGAGTTAGTGAATTTCATATAATGTATGATCTATAATATATCTTTTTATTGATTCTGCAAGCGCTTAAAAATTAAATTTTGAATTCTAAGAGTAGCTTGTTGTAAAAAAGGTCGCAGTAGAGTACTATTATTATAGTTGTCTCTGTATTTAAAATACGACACTGCTATTGGCCCTATTACAACCTCTTGCTCTTCGGGTGAGTATGTATTAATTGATTTATATAAACCATTTAATTCCATCAAGCTATAAGGGTGAATTAAATTTGTTTTAATATGCTCAACCCACACAGGCATGCCGCCGGTAGTATGTTTTATATAATCTATGAGCTGTATACGTTCTGTAATACAGTACTCTGTTAAGAATTTTAAAGATCTCTTAACCTGTTCAATGCAATTATCAGGTAATTGCGCTTCTAGCTGTTTTTTATACAGTGAATATGATTTAATGGCTCGCGGGCTAGCGTAGTAATTTAAATCAAAAAATACAGCGTCTGTGTATATTTTATACGGAGCCTCAAAATACATCTTTACGTCTATCTCTTTATGCTTGCTCACAAATGTAGCAATACGTTTTATGCTTAGGTATTTTGGATCATCTTCAAAATTATCAAAATTTTCACGCCTTTTAAACGGTTTATTTTGACGCTGTCGTGTAGTAGTTAAATATTGATTGTATATATGCTTTTCAAGATCTGTCATTTTTTAAGAGATTTTTGAAACGTTTTTTTAACGTTTTTACTCTTTAATAAAGCCGGGTACATGTGTAAGATACTTAAAAGAGCATCTCGCTCACTTTCTGACCCAGTCATAGATATTAAAATATAACGAACGTCGCTATTTTCTAATATCATTGTAAAGAGTGTTGAAGAATTAATTTTTTTATTAACAATAATTGACAAAAAAGAACCAAGCTTCATTAACCCTTCAATAAACTCTTTTGAAGACACGTTCTCAACTGGGTCATTATTATGTATTGTACTAGTTATATTTTTAATGTTGAGCATGTGTCTAAAATTTAATTAAACACATTTGTCAACAAGTTCAACACCTATTCAATATCCGTCAGTTTTGTAAGTGTGTTTGAGGCATCTTCTACAGCGGTTACAACGCTATCGGGAGCAAAATAATCAGAATTAGTTTCAGATAATGTAAGTGTATCGTACTTTATCTTAAAAGCGCATGTACCAAAATTAGGACCAAACCTATTCTTAATAACGCCCATGTGAACCAAACCGAGTTCTTTGTCTTCTTCTTCTTGCCAAATGGAACACATAACATCACATGTTGCAGCAAGACCAATACTCTCTGACACGCCCTCCATGCCGGGATTGCTTGTATTAAAAGCATCTCTTTTAAGCTGAGACGCTGTTACGATTGGTAGGTTATATTTGAATGATAAAGCTCGTAATTGCTCTGCTATTTCTTTAACACCTTCATATGAATTAAGATTTTTAGAAGTGGTTTTTAGCAAATTAATATAATCAATTACAACCACCGCTGGTCTAAAACCTTTTTGTAAAAGCTTAGTAATATACGCATCAATATGTCTTGTGGTTACAGATTTTGGCGGAAATTCTTTAATCACCAGTCTACTATCTATACGCTTTTTAAGGTGTGTGACAGAATCTTTAAGCTCGTCTACGTAAACCTTTAACTGATTATGTGGTATTTGAGTAATTTGCGAACTGATACGCTTAGCATACATAAACTCCGACATTTCAAGGGATATAAGAAGCACATTATGATCTCTCATCACAATATTAGTTGCAATATTGCCGAGAAATATACTTTTACCGACATTTACTTGGCCTAATATACATGTAAGCGTTTTAGGGTACAGTCCTCCTTCGAGTCGATCATCGAGAAACTTCCATCCTAACGGCAGTGGGTTATACACCGTTACCAGGTCTCTAATATGTTTATCAACATCTTCAAAGTACCAGTGTCCTAAACTTTCACTTAATGTAATTGCGCTTGCTTTTTCAAACTCAAGTAATACTTCTGCGGGATCAATTTTACCCTTTGAGAACTTCTCTGCAGTATCAATAATAGCTTTTTGAAGGCAACGCTCTTTTAAAAAACGCTCTGTGTTACAAAGTAACTCTTGCTTATCAAATTCTCTATCTAATTGTTTAAGTCTGCTAACAGCACTATTAAAAGACTCTTTTTCTTCATCGGTAATTAAACGCGCTTTTATTTCTGTATGAGTAGGTACAACGCCACGCTCTCTAAAAAATGACGATATTGTAGTAAAAACAACTTTAACATCTTTATTAGCAAAATAATCCGCGCTTACATACTCAATAATTGATGATAAATATTCTTGATTTGTAAGAGAGTTTAATAAAATTATATTTTCGTAATAATCTAGATCTAACTGCTTAGAGTCATTTTGCATATTTTTATTCTAGCTCATTTACTTCAGTCTGCAAGTCTTCAGACACAGAACTGCTATTATTACTATAACATAGCTGTTTTTGCAAAACTTCTTCAAGAACAGGCATAATACGGTCCCACATTTCTTGAGATTTTTCAATTTCTTTACGATAACCTAAAATATCATTGCCTAGTGCATATCTATTACCGTTCTTTTGAAGAACGTTGTAAGATGTAGCAATATCAAATAAACCCGAATGTCTATCAAGGCCAGTTTTAAAGTTTAAGTATAATTCTGTTTTGAGGAAATTAGGAACAAAGCGATTTTTAACAGTCATTGCTCCTAGTGTCACTCCTGATACATTATTAGAAATAGCTACAGATGCTTCATCAGGGTTTTCAGATGTCTTTTCGTTACGAGTACTTAATTGTACAAGCACAGATGCAAGATAAACAGGCCCTTTACCACCGCTTTGGTTTTTTACAAGCGTGGGAAACATCTCCATGCCTTCATAAATATGATTACTAAAAAGAATTGGCACTCTTGCTTTAGCTGCTTTGTACGTAAGAGTACGCATCATGGATTTAATAGCTTTTGCGCGCTGGCCCACATCTGCTGCATCTTTACCTGCAGCAGCATCTTTAAGCTCTTTTGAGCTCGCAAGGTTGCCAAGTGAGTCTATTGCTACAATAAATTTGTGTTCGGGATTATTTGCTTCAATAATATTGTCGAGAAATTTACTCATTTGATTTCGGCAATCTTCAACTGTCTCAACTGGATAATATTTTACACGAGACGTATCCATTCCTGCACCTTCTGCGCTTTTTTTATCAACAGCAACTTCAGAATCCCATATTACTGGGATATAGCCCTTCTTTTGCGCATTAGCCATAATTTTATTCATTATAAGCGTCTTACCGGCCTGAGACGGGCCTGCAAAGCCAGTGATTCTCCCAGAGGGAATACCCTTATACATTGATCCTGAGATAATAGCATTGAGTGCGTAGCTCCCAGTGTCAATCCAGTCATCCGCAGTAGATAGAGCTGACTCATCTAGTATGCCCGCATCGGGGTTTAATGCGTCTACAGTTTTGAAAATATCTTTTAAGTGACTCAACGGATCTTTTGCCATATAAAATATTATGTAACCATATTCATTTTTTTCAACAAAAAAGCTCTTAAACTTTTACATCTAAGAGCTTTTTATTTTATTGTTTAGATTATTAAATTATTCATCAAACAATTTAACTAACTGAGGCGACTCTTTTACAGGTTCTGCCGGCTTTTGAGGCGGATTAAAGAGTTGTTGATACTGTGCAATAAACTTAAAATCAAGAACTACATCATTACATATATGTATATTACTATGTTTAAAATCCCATACAGTAGACTCTGTAGGATCAGCTAAAAACTCACGAAAAAACACAGGCAATAACTGTAATGTAATTTGACCTGTTTGTGCATTTGGTGTGATACTTACTACAGATGGGTTTTTAATTGATAAAACCTCATTTGTGGTTTTAACTTTTTCTCCGAGTATAGTCCTACCGATAGCATCGAGAAATACTACTAACTTATTATTTGGTGTTGTCATATATTAAAAAATTATTGTCTTGATGTAAGAGGAAATCTTTGAGTGTTATCTGTAAAACATCTATCTAAAAGTTTAACATCAGATACGCGAACAGGGTTAATATCGAGGCTACCACGACGTACATACTTACACTGTACATACAATTCTTCGGGTTTACACTTTGTCATTAATCGCATATATATTGCTTCACAAATTTCTTCATGAAAATGACACTCATTACGAAAGCTGATTATATATTCTAAAAGAGACTCTTCGGTTACGGGAGTAAGCGACTTCATATAAATAAAAACATCGCCATGATCTGGTTGATGTGTCACTCTACAGTTTGACCGCAGCAATGAAGATGTATACCCGCGCTCTATTGGAGTAAATACTTCGTATGTCTGAAGTACATCAGGTGATTCGCTATAGCGCGTATACATCTTGCCTTCGGGCACTACGTCTTCGAGAACGGTGTATCTATCACTAATTGGTTCATACACATTAGAGTCATATGCCGAAAACATTTTTACGCTAACTTTAGCTTCTAGCAACTCCGAAAGATCTCTAGATGCGGTATCTTCTATGTTTTGAAAGACGCTAAGTCTACTTGCTCCCATTTTAGACATATTAAATGAATTAAAGTATAGCTTAGCAGACTTTGACTCAACAATATATTTTGAGTTACAGTCGTATGTAATTTGTGCAATACCTGATACAGGTAGACCGTCATATGTTAAAGAACCCACCTCCCAATTGTTCCATAAATCTTTACCAAAGAAAGGTAAATGGTTACTATCAATATTAAGATAAGTTCTATTATTTTGACGCAGTTCTTTAACTAAGATTGATTTATCATATTGCTCGGGTGCCGAAACTCTTTGGCCTAACACCTTTGAAATTGCTGTGTTATCTATTTGTTGCATGATCTGTTATATATTAACTACTCTATGTATTAAATCAACACGCTCTTTAACGGTGCCTTTTAATTCTGTGTATTTAATATTATATTCTTTTAATACATTATTAAAATTATTTACAACAGAATTAAAAAATTTTATATCCTGTGAACGCGTACCATCATCAGTTAAAATAAGTTCAGGTTTGATGTAAAAAATTACATCATATTGTTTAATTGTGTGATTAAACAATTCAATAAAAGTATTAGATAATTGGTTTTTACTTATTTCGCTCCAAAAATACAAGCTATAAGCAAGACCGTCAATAACACATCTATCAAATACTGCATCATCACAACATGTATTTTTAAAATGTTGCATCATTATTAATAGTTGTGTATTAGCATTACCGCTTTCATTAATAATATTACCTTCGGACATTAACTGTCTTGTAGGGCTATTAATAAAATTAAAATGCTTGTACCTTATATCTTTCTTAAGCTCATTTAAGAGGGTTGTCTTACCTTGACCGTGTGCGCCAGATAAAGCGATTTTCATATTTTTATTTTTTTACTTAAAAACTCACACCATAAATCTGTAGCTGCTTTATGCACTTTTGAGTACACCTCATCGAGAGTACAGTTTTGTATATCAACAGAGTTCTCTGCTTCAATCTCACCAGCGTCTACTTCTGCAACACACTTATGAATAGTATTACCGCCGTATACTAAATTCATGTCAAAGCATTTTTGTTGAGGGTCTTTACCTTTGAGAAAAGGGTATCTTGTTAAGGGAGCTGGATGAGAGTTATATATATTAAAACCATCACATACAGCTGGTGGAATAATCCTCAACCACCCGTGTAGTGTTACAATATCACTGCTATTTAACACTGTATTGTATTCGTGCACCTGTGGTTTTACAGGTAAAACAACTAAACGGTCATGATACGACTGATATAAATCTTGATTTATTTTAGATAAATCTTGTTTATTTGTCACAATAACATCAGGTACTTTTTTCAGGTTTTGAGATATATTAAAAATCTCACTACCGGTTTGCGAAAACATTGCTACCCACTTCATACTACGAGCACAAATTTCTAAATTTCCAAATATTGTTTTGAATAGTAGTTTGTTGGTCTTTACTAACATGACTATTAATAAAGTCAACAAGTTTACAGCTCCATTTGTCTGTGAGGCCGTGTTTGACATTATAATCAACATTAAGAAGACCCGCTACTATAGGATTAGATGTATCAATTGTATGTATAGCCTGTAATGATGCACTCGGTAATTCTTTTATAAGAACTTTAAACTCCCACGGTACACTACAACCCAATAAATGATGTTTTTTGTTTTTATTAAAAATACCGTCTTTTATCAAGTCTACCAAAAATTGAATTCTGCCAGCGGCATAATTACACCACTGGTTAGTAAAAGAGTCGTTAGGTAAATCAAGATATTTTGCATACTTGTACTGTAAGTTAAGATCAATATTACCCGCTTGTAAATAATAACTATAATCAAAACTAATAGCTATTTTATCTACTCTATCTTGCATAAATTTATAACAATTTACAAGTTCATCATATGTCTTGCCTTGCACAACGCCTATCGATTTACCGGGTAGGTTTTTGTACTCTTTCGTGAAGTGTGTGAAAGATTGTTGTGTACCTATTGCATCTTCGAGTACATCGGGTACTATATACTCTGTCGGAGTAAGTTTTTCGATCCACTCAGCAAACGATTTACCATCGTACGCTGTACCTAATTCAAATATTGAGTTATCAAGTAATACATGCCTACCCATTTTAATAGAGTCAAAATAAAAATCTCTATACAAACTATATTCAGGTAATAGATGAACTAGGCAATAATCGTAATCATTATAGTACCTAGATAGAGGTAGCATATCAATCGGGGTTTCGTGGCTTAATAGCATAAATATGTAGTATATTATAATACCATTTTTATTCAAATGAAAGTTATTTTTATCGCAAAATTAGATTGCTTATATATGTGGTGTACAGCATCAGACAGCTACAACGATTGTTTTGATAAACTTCAATCTCTTTTAGTTGATGATAAAAAATATTTGTATACCATATCAACTATACAACTTACGTGTCTTGATTCTAAGAATGCATTTTAGTTTTAATCCATACCAAACAAATCAAATAAATCAGTCTGTACTTCTTTACCTATTTGAGGTAATCTCCAATTTAATGCCGCGTACAATCTTTCAACAGGTGATGAAGCAATCTTCATAAACATTTTTTCGTAATCTATACTGATGTTTTCAAACTCTTTTGGCACCTCTGTTGTAAAAGCTAAAGCGTCCAAACGAAACGGGTTTTTACTTGTATAAAACCATTTAATCTTTTGTCCAGATCTAATCTTTTCGTATTTACCTGCGAGGTTATATTTCTCTAGCAAAAGATTGTATGCAATACTTGCTTTTGCATGACATGGTGTACCTTTATTAAATTTATCAAGAGTTGCACCTTCAGAATATTTAGTATAGTCAGAAATACTACTACGAAACGAAACATCGGGCACTGGCAGGGACACAAAGACCTCATAAGCTTTTTTATATGCATCGTTTACGAGTTTACAGTTATTTGAAATAAGAGCTAGTTCTATAACATCTTTCATTAGCGTTTTAACTTGCTTCGGCATTGTGCTTCTAACAATTTCTACCCCGACATATTTAAATTTACCGCCTTCGAGCGCCGTACCTTCTTTATCAAAAATTCGGACCACGTAGCGTTTTTTAGCAAAAAACACACCAACATCAGCAATGATTTCTCGCTTAAACTCAAACCTAGGGTCTTTAGAATTAAGTTCTTTACTCGCCCAGTTGTTAATCTCAATGTTAACATGTGTAGTTATTTTATTAACAATTTCATGTACTTCTTCGTTAATTATTTTTCTATCAACATCAAGAAGGTTAATGTTATTTTTATCTAATACTGACTGTATAGATATGTATACACTATCAGTATCACCTGCTACCACACATGTATCTGTTATACCGTAATTTTTAAATATATATTCATCAAGAATAGACGCACCGGCTTTAGCAACTGCCTGACCTGTTCTAGTAATAGATGATGCATTATCAATATCCATGAATGCGCTGTGTTTGTTAGCAAATGTACCGTATATACTATTTAAAAAGATTTTAATGGTGTGCTGAAGAGTATCAAGGTATCCCATTAAAGCATCTTCGTCTTCTGTACGTTTTGTTTTTTTACTGAGCGTCGACAACTGCTTTTTTGCAGCTACACGCTCAGCATATAGCTTATCAATTAAGTTTGGACACACACCTTTAAATTTTTGCGTATACAAAACCCCTGCTTTAGATATTGCAAGATTTTCTCTCTTAATAAAGGTATTAAATTGAGCGGTTGTGAGATCGTGTATTTTACCGTTGACAAGCCTCAAAGTTAATTTTTCATCTACTCCGTATTCACCGGTTACAATTTTACCTATTTTTGTTTCAGGTGAAATATTCAGAGTAACAATAGTATTAGGGTATAGTGAATTAACATCGTAACTAACTATACTTTTCTGCAAACCTTTTTTAGACTCTCTTACAAAACCACCTGCAAGAGACTCTCTATCATGCTCGTTCTTAAACGTGGGTATAATATAACCGTGCTTATATGCCTGTAAGGTCATAGCACCTGTGACAATTGCAACCTTACCAAGGGCTGCTTCAAAGTTAGTACACCCCTTGTATGCAAGTAGACGAACAATTTTTAAGTAATTTAATTTACGCTCTAGCTTAACGAGTAGCTCGACATCCTGTATGTTATAATCAACAAAATTTTCCCAATCTTCAGTTGCAAGATTTGATAGATTTGTAGCGTTGATTGCAAGCTTACCTTCATTAAGTTCGTATTCACCAATATAATTTAACGAATACGATTCGCGCTCTCCTTGAGAGAACGTTTTATATACATCCATGTAATCCAAGCAGCTTACTCCGTAAATGATCCATTTACCAACTTCTTTGCCATAGTCTCCCATGAACGTTCTATAATACAATTTACGTATAGGTGATAACTGATTTATAAACTCATCATTTAAAAGCTTTCTACCTCTATTAATAATATAAGGAATATCAAAATATTCTGAATTCCACCCACATAATATATCTGGTGGGTCAATCTTCCAGAAATCCATAAACCTTATAAAAAGATCTACTTCATTTTTACAACATACATACTTAACGTTGGCTCTTTTTGGTGTGTATTTTTTCTCTGTTCCCCAACTGTATATTTCATCTGTTAAGCTGTTATGAAGTGAGAGTAATATAACAGGGTCTTTTGCGAGATCGGGTACAGGGAATTCATTAGGAGAAAAAGTTTCAATGTCTAATGAATATATTTTAAGTGGGAATTTGCTGAAATCAGGGTCGTCAATATTATCTTTAAACGATTCAATTAAAAACTGCTGCTCACACGAGATGTTACCAAATAAACGTGTTGTTGAAGTATCTTTCACAAACCTAGACCTCTCAGCATTATTCTTGAAAACATGCTTTTTCAAGTGTGTACGAAATATGCTTGTTGCATCAGACGGCTTAAGCGTTTCTGTATAAAGAAACGGACAAAAAGTAACTTCAGTGTCTATTCTCTTACCATCAGGGGTCCACGTACGAAGATACATTGCACCTTCGCGGCTATTGTAATGTGCATTACGATACATGCCTATATAATAAATGATATTGCAAAATAACTCTAGTGTTTATTTAATATAAACACGCTTTGGGTCTTTAAATGCAGTAAAATATGCTTCGACATGTTGGTTTATATTTTTCTCGTCTTCAAGCCAATACCCCTCTGACAGTGCTCGAGACTTCTTGCATAAGTCAGCGTAACGTGTTTGGTCTTTAAGAGCGTATTTTATAGCGTCAATAAATTCATCACCAGTCTTATATTTTAAAAACGCGTCCTGATATGTCACCATATCAGGGCATACGCATGGTATACCTACAGCTCCTGATTCTGTAAGCTTAATATTGCTTTTTGCTCTATTAAATTCGTTGTCTAATAGAGCAGCAAACGTTAATTGAGCACCGGATTCTGCAACAGCCTTAGCGTAGTCGGGTAACTTAACCCACGGTATATATTGCATTTCTCCTCTATCAATATACGGCTTTAACTGAAATGGAAATGATCCGTAAAACACCCATTTAAACATTGTTCTCGTTTTTATAATTGCGGGTACAACGTGTGCAAAGTCATCATAGAAATTTGCACGGCCCGCTGCATCAACGTGTGTACCTGATGCAAATATTGCAATGACGGGTTTTTTCTTATTTTTTTCGTAAAGTTTTACACGGTCACCTAGGTTATAGTACCGATCCCACCACCACTTGAACAAATGATTGGGTATATGCGTACCGTTTTTATTACCCGTTTTTGCAATATAATAATCTCTCATATACGCAGACGGTGTTGTAACTTCATCAGCAAGCTGCATGATTTCAACAATGCTTTTGCGTATTTCCGGTGGCATAAAAGCGCCTTTATTTTTATTGTAATTGGGTATGTCTTCACCTAATACAATATCATCTACTTCATATATTATCTTAAAATTGTATCTCTCGCTTAATTTTTTGAGAGATTGCATAAACTGTAACTGAATAGGCGTAGCCTGTCTTTGCACTTTAACAGCTTTGATATTTTGATAAAAACGTTCATCAAGAATCATCTGAGTTAACTCGTGTACAACGCCTTTTTCGTATAAGTTAATTACAAAATTTGGTCCCATGCACCTCCATAATGCACATCCACCATAATCTGCAAGATAATTTAAAGCACGTGGTAGCTTTGCTCCAGGTACGTCGGTAATGTCTTGGTTTTGCTTAGGCTTGTTTTGTGGCGAAGGGTACAGGTAGTTAACAGAGGGTGTACTTAGTGGTATACCTTGAGGAGCTCCGTGTATATTATGCAAGCCGTAATTTTGAATACTATATTCCATATTTATTATTTTAATAAATATGTCAAACCGTTGCGTTTTTCAAGGTTTATTACCTTGTTAACCTTACTTAAAGCAGTATAACCTCTGTGTGTTATTATGTAACAACCTTCATTAAACTGCTTATTACGATCAATTAAGATGTCAATTACAAGCTCTACACCCTTGTCATCGAGTGATGAGTCAATTAATTCGTCATAAAAAGATGTACTAAATACAGTTTCTCCCTGAAGTCTTTTCATGTCCATGAACGCAAACAGACAAGCTAAATCAATACGTTTTCTTTCACCGCCGGAAAAATTAAAATAAGACTTTTCGTGCTTTTTATCATCAGTTATTTTTTCATCAAAGAATTCATCAAACTCGCATCGAATTGGCGCGTGCATTTTTGATAGGTAGTAATTTAATTTGGTGTTTAAAACATTTAATACCTTTTTGATAAGAAAAGTCTTGACACCGTCTTCTGACAACACATACTTTACACAATCAAGTATTTTAAGAGCGTTTTCATGCTTAATAATATCTTGAGATGTTTCTTCTTGTTGTTTCTCGGCTTTATTTTTTATATCTACTAAAAAATCACTAGTATCATTTTGTTTCTTTTTAAACTGTTTTTTGAGGTCATTAATACTATCTTTTACATTATCAATCTTAATTTGAGTGTTTGAAAGATCTGTTTGTATTTTATTTTTTGCATTTCTGCTTTGATTTTCTTTTAAATCTAATGCAGATATATCTGTCTTAAGTTTTTGTATTGCAGTGTCACATGCAGCAATATTCTTATCTACTTTAGCAGTAGTAAGCGTAACAAGTTTTTCTTGCAAAGACTCAATCACATCACCGCAATCACTTGTATTGTGTTCAAATGCTCGTAAACAAGTAGGGCACGGTTTGTTCTTATCGTTTAAATTACGCAACTGATCTTTAATAATTTTGCATTCTGTTAGAATTGCTGTTCTCTCATCAACAAAAATTGCTTTTTTTGCGAGAAGCGATTCAATTTTTTTCTTATAACTTGCAATATCTACTGTATAATCTACTTCTTGTATTTGCGTGGCTTGTAAATTTACATATTGCTCCTGCAAGGTGCTTTGAGTCGACTCTTTTTGTGTTACTTGTTGTGATATTTCATCAAGAGATTTTTGCTTTTCTATTTCAAAAACTTCGAGTTGAAATACTGCATTATTAACAGCGTTAATATTATATTGATGCTTAGTGCGTGTAATATCGTACTCATGTTTTGCGTTATTATAATCCTCTCGCGCTTTTAAGAGCATTTGAGAAAATACCTCAAGCTGGAGCATATTTTCAATATATTTTCTTTTATCTACTTTACTTTGTGCCAAAAAAGGCACAGTATTGTTGATAGACATCACAACAGAATTTTGAAAAACTTTACTACTGCAGTTTAAAATACCTTGTATATACTCAGTAGATTTAGCCATTGTAGAAAGAGTTACATCAACTCCATTTTTACTCACATTACATTTTGTTGGTGATATTGATCTGTTTATTACGTAAACATCTTCAGAGTTTTCTGTCTTTACAGAGAGTGTAAGTTCTACTCTACAGTTTTTATTTGTAGTTGTGTTTACAATTTGTTCTTTTGAAATTTCACGTATCGTGCTACCGTACAAAGCAAAATGAATAGCATCTGTAATCGTGGATTTACCTACACCGTTTTTACTGTCTTCTTGGTCGTGGTTTTTACCAGTAATAATGTTTATCTTATTATCTAATTCTATAATTAGAGGTGTACCACCAACAGATAAAAAATTTTCTATTTTAATTTTATTAAAAAATATTTGCTTCATATTACTGTAATTGAAATTGCTTATAATATTCGATACACTTTGCGTATACTTCGTTTTTGGGTATTTCGGTTTCTTGAAGAGCGTCAATATAATCTTTCATTATATGCTCAATTGTTACTGATGTGCTTTTTTCAATATTATTATCTATCTTAACATCGTCTTCAGGTATTTCATACTCAACACGCATCTGTTGTGGTTGATATGAATTTAATTTAGCGATTAATGTATCAACACCCGCGTCTGCAAATTTTACATCAACAATCAATTTGATATTATTATCTTTAAATATACTCTTTAAATTTGCTAACTTAATTTTACCGTTTTGTAGGTCAGAGATTGCAAGCTTGTAATGCTTCGGGGAAAAATCATTCTCAATAAATGATAGAGCCATCTTCTCAGTATCAAGTATAGTCACACCTTTAATGCTATCACGCTCTCCCCATTCAAGTTCAAGCGGTGAACCGAGATATAAAATAACTTTACCGTTATCATAGATACGTTCTTGACGCATATGAAAATGACCTGTTATAGTAATTGCGGCCTTATCAGTAAGAGAGCCACTCTCCCAGCCATGGTCACAGTGAATGTTACCGTTCATTTTAAAATTTAACAATTCAAAGTGACCTATAATAACATCAGATTTAGGTATATCTTTTAATTCAGTGCCCCACGGGCAAAAGGCAAATTTTTTATTATTAATAGTTACATTTGTAGGTGTGTCATACACAGTAATGTTGCTACGATCAAATATTGATATACTATTAATGCGTGAGTTATCTCTATAAAAACAATCATGATTACCTGTGATTGCATATATTTCAAAGTCTTTTAAAATATCAAAAAACAACTTTGCAGTATGCAAAGTTGATACACCTACTTCATGTCTATTATGAAATATATCACCCGCAATAATAATAGTATTGATGCCGTTGTTTTTTAACGTTGAACAAAGCCACTCAGCATATTTTACGTGCTGAGTGTGCCACATTTCTGAATCTTGATGTATACCTAAATGAATGTCAGAAATGCATGCAATTTTATTTTTATAAAGCATCTTTTAATGATAAGATATTTTCAATGCTTAGGCTACTCTGTTTCTTCAATAATCTCAGGCTCATCTTGGTCGTTGTATATGTTAAAAAAGTTATCATCGCTGTCTTCGCACTCTCTTTTGTTTTTTCGTGCAGGTAGTAAGCCCCCTTCTGCAAGTGTATTGTACACATCCGCTTGATAGCGCCTCATTGTCTCGTACTCTTTCTTTTCACGTTTAATACGGTTTTGAAAAGCTCTATATGCTACTTTAGTAAAATAACTAAAAGGGTTATATCCATTGTCGACAATGAAGCGCTTTCTCATAAGAGCTGTCATCATTTTTATTACTGCGTCACCAATCATTTCTTCTTTATAGCTATAGTTAATAAAATTTTGTGCGTAACCTAGTCGAGTAGCTATTTTTTGTATAGAATCCGCTAACGAATCGGGTATAGTACCGCACGCATAGTAGTCTTTAATACTTTGCTCCATTTCAATGGGGTTGACATAGTTAGGCTTTAACTCTTCTTTGGTTCGCCTCACTCTTTTTTTGGGTTTAGTTAGATCTTCAAAATCTATAACGTCATCTTCAAATGTATCCTTATTCATGTGTTTGGGTAATTATTTTAATTGTGTATGGTATACTTTCGCTCTTGTAAAGTGCCATGCGCTCACGTAAGTGGTTATTACCGTAGCGCATATTATCACCTATATCAAAAATTGTTGCTTTTTTCTTACTAGCATGCAGGCGCAAGCTGCGACCAATACTTTGAATTATTTTTGTTTTAGCTTTGCCGATACTCGCAAAAATAATATAATGCAAATTACGAATGTTTACGCCTGTGCTAAAAATCTTTGAAATAGCTACACATATAATGTTGTCATTATTCTCCATTAAATTGCGTACACGCTCACGCTCTTCAATATCAACATCACCGCATATGAAGTGTACATCTTTGCCTGTACATGTTTTTAATATTTCGAGTAATAATTCACCGTGTGCTATTCTATCTACTAACACAAGTGTGTTTCTGCTTAAAGATTGAACAAGTGTTTGTATGGTTTTATTGCGGAATAAATTTGTTTGTAAAAATTCATTCTCTAATTCATACGCTGCTGTAGGATTTGCGCTCGTACTTGCCTCAATATGAGGCGGGTTATAATAATTCATCTGCAGTACTACCACTTGCACGTTTGAAATGTAATTTTGATTACGTAAATCAATACTCTTCTTTTGATATAAAACAGGTCCTAGCTGCCCTATTATATACCACCTATCAAGCTTTGCATCGGGCATTGTGCCTGTTAGACCGTAGCGCATTTTTGCGGGTATGGTAGCAACTACTTTGCTTATCTTGTTAGATGCTTTAAGCTTATGCACCTCATCAATTACTAGTAGCTGTACTTGCTGTAGTAGGGACGTATCTTGTTTTTCAGATAAGAGAATCTGACTATTTGCAATAATAATTGCAGCAGATTTATTAGGTGAATGATCACCTGTCCACCTTGTAATATTACAAGGATCAATACCGTATTCAATTAAATCACTATACGATTGCTCCACAAGTTGTATATCCGGAACAAGCACTAAAGTTTTATA
>Ga0114962_10000640_pt1 | contig 30629 bp, 52 predicted proteins | sample C_130820_MF_Meta_FD_87017 | JGI IMG/M metagenome (GOLD analysis project Ga0114962, IMG submission 87017) | Freshwater microbial communities from Lake Croche, Canada to study carbon cycling - C_130820_MF_MetaG | ecosystem: Environmental > Aquatic > Freshwater > Lake | place: Lake Croche, Canada...
ACTCCTGAGCAAGTAGATAACCTACCGGCCGGGGAAGCAGATTGGCTATTGGCTATAGCGGCTACTGTGGAACAGGTAAAAGCTGAGAGGGCAGAATCGGCGTAAACAATGGGTGCATTTATAGTACGTAACCTGTCGCAAGTAATGAACGGGCTAACGGAATTTGACAAGCAGATAATGAACGCTGCCGAATATGCAATCGGTCAAGCGGGATTTGCACTAGAGCGCCAAGCCAAGATTAACGCCAATACCGGAACGCATAAACGCGGAAAAGGCCACATACAGGGAACGGGTCCGGGTCCAAACGTAGTTACCGGAACGCTACGACGAAGCATTACTACCGAAGTGCGATACGGATTCGGAAGTTACATCGCTACAGTCGGTCCGACAGTAGAGTATGCAAGAGCGGTGGAATTAGGCAATCCAAAATGGCGTGGCAAGCGGTATCCTTACCTCATACCAGCGGCCGGAACCTTAATTGGTAACGGAACGCTCAGCCGAGTATTTAATAATGCGTTTGCACAGAAAATGAGGTAAAAGTGGCTAGCACAATTCCACCAGTCCTCATAGAATTACAATTAGAGACGGCTCGCATATCCGCACAAATGGCGGAGATTAAAGGCGATTTCGATAAATTCGGGCAAACCGTAACCAAGCAAAATACATTTATGGAGAAGTTCAAGGCTAACGCGGCAGGAATGTTCGCCGGAAACCTTATGGCTCAAGGATTCAACATGGTCTCAGGAGCAATTAAAGGAGCAATCGAAGACGCGCAAACATACGAAAAGCAAGTCGCACAGCTAAACGCCGGAATCAAATCTACCGGTAACGTAGCCGGATTAAGCGTAGAAGGGCTAAAGGCTCAGGCTAGTGCGCTCGAATCAATTTCTTCTGTAGATGAAAACCTTATCATGCAGTCGCAAGCGGTATTCCAAACATTTACAAACATAAGAAACGTGGTCGGAAAAGGCAACGATATTTTTAATCAAGCCTCTGTCGCTGCATTAGATTTATCAACTAAAATGGGCGGAGATTTACAGGGCGCAACCGTTCAATTAGGTAAGGCACTCAACGACCCTATTAAGGGCATTACCGCATTAACCCGCGTAGGCGTGGTATTTACTGACGCGCAAAAGGCTCAAATAAAAGCGTTGGTGCAATCCGGTGACGTAATGGGCGCTCAAAAAATCATTCTTGCTGAAATGAAAACAGAATTTGGTGGAGCAGCTGCCGCGGCCGGAGATACATTTGCCGGAGCGGTATTTCGGGCTAAAGATAAAGTACAAGATTTCACCCGTAACCTCGTTACGGAATTGCAACCAATTTTATTGGCTATTGGTAAAACGATTGGCGAACTCTATACAAAGTTTCTTGCTCCATTATTCGGTTGGCTCAGTAAAAACAAAGAAGCGGTTGCGCTATTTGCCGGAATTATTTTAACGGCTGTAGCGGCATTTAAGATTTATCAAATCACGATGGCGGCTGTAACTGCGGTACAAGAGTTATACATCGTAGGCATGGCGTTGGCAAAAGGCGCAAAGCTGGCGGACATAGCGGCTACCGAAGGGCAAACTGGGGCGATGGCATTACTAAATGCGGTAATGAACGCTAACCCGATTGCGTTGGTAGTAGTTGCTGTCGCAGCATTAGCGGCTGGATTCGTAATTGCGTGGAATCACTCAGAGACATTCCGCAAGGTAGTTATTACAGCGTTTCAAGGCGTGCTAAGCGGAGTAAGTTTCGCTATTAGAGCGTTGGCAATGTTCGTAGACTTCGCCGGTAAGTACCTCATACTTCCATTCAAGGCTCTACTCGGAGCGCTATCAGCGTTACCGGGCGTAGGTAAATACGCTAAGGCGGCACTCAATTTCATTGACGACCTACCGGCAAACATAGGCAAGGCGGCAGATGCAGTAGATTCATTCTCGGCCGGACTGGATAAATTGCAAGATAAAAAAATTAGTATTTCCGGATTCGGTGGAACTAAAAAAACCGATAGCGGAACCCCTAGTGGCGCGGCCGCACCGACTGGTGGCGGTGGCATAAGCAAAGAAGCAGCTGCCAAAATTAAAGCGCAGGAAAAAGCGCTAACTAAACTCAAAGACGACGCGGAAAAAATCTACGGCAAAATGAACGACGTCATAAAAACTGCCAACGAAAAGCGTACGCAGATTGAAAAAGATTACGCAGACAAGAAAGCAAAACTCAACTCAGATGAATTAGAAAAAGAATTAAAACTCCGGGCTGAGTACGCACAAAAGGCAAATGACCTAGAAACAAAAGCAGCGCAAGACAGAGCTGCAATTATTCAAAAAGGTCAAGACATGCTACGTAGCGCGTTTGCTACCGGAGCAAAATTTGACCTAGCCAAGATGTTTGACGACAGCGACAAGAGCGGCGCAGGGCTATTACAGAAACTCAAAGATAAATTTACCGCTATCAAGAAGCTGCAAGCGCAAGCCGGGGCGCTCGCAAGCGCGGGATTCTCACAAACATTTATTCAAGAAGTAGTAGCGCAAGGTCCGGACATGGGCGGAGCAATGGCCGATGCAATTCTAAAAGCTACTCCGGACACAAAAAGTCAATTACAAGAATTGTATTACGGATTAGAAGACGTAAGCAAGCATGGATTAGATACGCTAGCGGCGCAGATGAGTAATTCTACAAGTTTCGCTACAGAGGAATTGCTCAAGGAATACCAAAAGGTAGGAATTGACCTCGCTGACGCGCTGGACAAGAATCAAAACGAATTAAACGACAAGATTAAAGCGCTGCAGATTGACCTGCAAAGCGCACTAATGGAAGCGCAAACAAATTACAACGACGCGATTGACGCACTCACAAAAGACACTATGGACAAGCTGAGCAATCTGCAAGACGAATTGCGCAAAACTGCCGACGAAATGGTGAAATTAAATGCGCAAAATTTAGCGGTTTCAACTATGGCTAACTCGCCGGCAGCGCCTTATCTAGCAAAGATTGCACCTATTCCAAGTAGTCCAAATAACCCATACACCGGAAGCAGCGGAGCGCAAACTACATACGTAACAAACGCCTATGGATTAAATATGGCTGACCCGCAAGCAGCTGCAACAGCGATTGTGACTGCAACGCAATTTGGAACGCCGCAAGCAATACGACCATCTAACATCAGTCCCGGCAACTGGCGCGCGCTTTTAGGAGGAGAAATTTAATGCCTACGGTAAGCAGCCTTAATAATTATTCTTTCGCGTTCAACGGATACGTATTCGGCGGAACAAACTCAATTCATCAAGTATTAAGCGTAGATGGGTTGGAAGCGCTGCCGGGAATAAGAAATCAAGATGACAACAGAGGCTACGCAGACGGCATGTATACCGGAAATGATTTTCTCGGAGGCCGAGATATTATTGTCACAATATTAACTACCGGAAACAAAAGTACAGGGTCAATCTCGGCTGCAACTGCGACCGGTACAGGAATAATTACATACACTACTACGGCCGCGCATGGACTAATTACTGGACAATTAGTAACTATCACCGGCGTACTTTCTACAGGAAACCCGAGCGGAACGGCCGGAACGGGATTTAATCAAACGCTGCAAGCGTGTACCGTCACATCTACAACTCAATTTACAATCGCGGTAACGCTCACAGATACACGCACTAGCGGCGGAACTATGAATATGAGTTCTAGCGCGCAACAGAATTACAATTTGCTGCAAAGAAATGTGCTACCTCAGACCAGCGGAACTACCACTATGCAATTCCAAATGTCTACGGCAGACTCATTACAAAGAGTTTACGCTCGCGTGCGCGCAAACCGAACAATTATTGACCCGGATTATTCATACGGATTCATTAGAAGCCAATATACGTTCTTTTGCCCTGACCCTCGGTACTACGACGACACGCAGCAAACGGCAGCGCTAACAGTAAGTAACCCGCTCGGCCGCATTTACAACCGCATTTACAACCTTGTATATGGCTATTCAATTTCAGGCGGAACTGCAACGGTGCAAAATAACGGATGGGCTACAACCTACCCGGTAATCACGCTATCGGGTCCGGTGATTAACCCGACGGTGGGTAATTCTACAACGGGTAATTACATTACGATAACAGGGTCATATACCAATACAGACGTAATTACCATAGATTTAGATTCTAAATTAATTACTTTTAACGGCAATCCGGCAAGAAACCTGATAACAGGTACATCTACATGGTTTGGGGCAATACCGGGAGCCAATGCGTTTTATTTAACAGGTACGAGTACACTAGCGGGAACGACGGCGGCTACGGTCACTTGGCGTTCAGCATATATCTAAGGAGAAAAAATGGCATTACGTACACCGCCAAGCTGGCAACAGAATGCGTCGCACCCGGCTGAAAATGACCGTTTAACTACTCAAGGGTTGTGGCGTACTACTGGCATTTTATCCGGAGCTGACTTAGCAGTAACGGCAAACGGAACGCCAAATATGAGCGTAAACGTGGCTAGCGGTTGGGCTGCAATCGTAGGCACGCTGCAATCAAATATGGGAGCGTATACAGCGTATAACGATGCTTCAACAAACTTAATTATTACAGCGGCAAGCGGGTCAAACCCCCGAATAGATTTAGTATGCATGACCGTTTCAGATTCTTACTATACGGGGTCGTTAAACCAAGTAGCATTTCAAGTAATAGCCGGAACGCCAGCTGCGTCTCCTGCAGCACCAACATTACCGGCTAACTCAATTTCATTAGCAACGGTATTAGTAGGTACAAGCGTAACTAGCATTACATCAGGAAATATAACCGACACTAGAACTTTATCTTCAACTTCTTTTGTAACCACTACTGGCGTTCAAGCGTTATCAAATAAAACACTTATTTCTCCCGAAGAGCGCACAACGGTATCAGCAACAGCCGCAACAGGAACAATTAACTATGACGCTTCAACTCAAGCGGTGCTTTATTACACAACTAACGCTTCTGCTAATTTTACGTTAAATATTCGTGGTAGTTCAAGCACTACTCTTAATTCAATTCTTGCCGTAGGAGACGCAATTACTGTTGTGTTTCTTAATACTAACGGAGCAACTGCATACTATCCAACTGTTTATCAGATTGACGGTTCTGCGGTTACTCCAAAATGGCAAGGTGGTACAGCGCCATCAGGAGGCAATGCCTCATCTATTGACGCTTATTCATTGACTATTATCAAAACAGCGTCAACACCAACATATACAGTAATTGCTAGTCAAACTAAGTTTGCATAAGGAGTAACAATGCCTTTACTGGGAACTACAGCAGGAACGTCTGTACGCGCTTATGGTTTATTATCTGCCGCACCTAAATCTGTTGTTACAGGCGGAACACTTGCGTCTGACGCAACTTATTATTATCGCGCTTTTACGGGCAACGGAACTCTTGCAATTACTGGGTCGCCGCTTCTTTGTGATTATATTATTGTGGCAGGAGGCGGTCCCGGAGCATACGGCGGCGGTGGCGGTGGTGGCGGTGGTTTTCGTGCATTTACTTCAACTCTTGCCATTGGTTCCTACAATGCGGTAATTGGTGGCGGAGGAACTTATTATTCAAATGGTTCTAATACATCATTTAATTCATTGACATCAACTGGCGGCGGTCAAGGCGCAACGGCAGGAACTAACGCTGGTAATGGAGGGTCGGGTGGTGGCGGTGCTTCATCTAATGGAGCAGGAAAATCACCGGGAACTGGAAATGCAGGAAGTTATTCTCCATCGGAAGGTAATGCTGGCGGTGGCTCAGGTTCTACGTGGGGCGATGGTGGCGGTGGTGGCGCTGGTGGCGTTGGTTCTGCGGGTTCAAATTTTGGTTCTGGTGGATTAGGTGGTACTGGCGGTAGCGCAAATACAAGTTACACCGATTGGGGAACGGCGACTAGCACTGGACAATATACATATCCTGTTGCCTATGGTTGGTATTCAGGCGGTGGTGGAGGTGGAACTGCATTATATTCTTCATCAGCATTTGGTTACAATGGCGGTGCTGGTGGTTGGGCGTTATCAAATGGAACAAATAATGATTTTTTCAAATCAGATGGGTCGGGTTTACTTTTTTCTGACGCTTATCCAAATACGGGTGGTGGTGGCGGTGGCGGTGGGTCTAATAGCGGCAATTCATTTATTGCTGGTCGTGGCGGCGGCGGTTTAGTTATTGTTAGATATTTGAAATCGGCGGTATAAATATGTCACATTGGGCTGAAATAAATTCAGAAAATAAAGTGATTCGCGTTGTTAAAGGAGATAATAATGACCCTGCTGGTGATGAGGGATACCAATGGTTAATAAATAACCTTGGCGGAATTTGGATTCAAACATCATACAACAATAAAATTAGAAAAAATTTTGCTGGAATTGGTTATATTTACGATGAACAACGTAATGCTTTTATCCCGCCTAGAATTTATCAATCTTGGATTCTCGATGAAGAAACCTGTAAGTGGGTTGCTCCTATTCCATATCCGCAAGATGGTAATTATTATGACTGGAATGAAAAAACGACTTCTTGGACAATGATAAAAAGCGAAGATAAAATAAATTCGCCGGTTTTGCCACCTTATCCTAATGATGGAAATGTGTATAAATTTGATATAGAAAACAATTCATGGAATTTGTTAATTGAATTATGAGTGTAACTACTTACCGTTATTTATTTGCAGATTTGCTAACTAACAATATCCTCGCAGAGCTGCCAATAACTGGCGTTAATTTTACGCAGCAACTCAATACTGCTGGAAGTTTTAGCGGCCATTTACTTTTATCCGGAGTAAACGCAGCTGGCTTAAATGTGGCTAACGGAACGATTCCCGGGCGAACAGCAATCTACGTAGACCGTAACGGGGTGTTGGTATGGGGTGGGGTAATTTGGGGAAGAGAATATAACTCGACTTCACAAACACTTACATTTCAAGCGCGAGAATTCGAATCATATTTTGAACGCCGCAAAATAAAAACAACTCAGGTATACAACAACGTAGACCAATTAACAATTGCTCAGGCGCTAGTAAACGGAGCGCAATCAACTACGGCCGGAAACATAGGCGTAACGGTACCTACTAATACATCGGGCGTATTGGTAAGCCGAACCTATTACGCGTATGAATTAAAAAACGTGTATTCAGCGCTGCAAGACCTCGCAAAACAAACTAACGGATTTGACATGAATATCGAAGTCGCATACGACGGCGGCGGGAACCCGGTCAAATCATTTGTATTTTCGTATCCTAAATCGGGAACTACTTATACATCTACAAGCCTTACTGCACCGGTGTTCGAATTCCCTAGCGGCAATATGATTGAATATATTTACCCCGAAGACGCGTCTATTGCGGCTAACACTATTTACGGTCTCGGAGCGGGAAGCAACGAAGGCAAACTAATTGCTACAGCGGTAGATACAACAAAGCTGACAACTGGCTGGCCGCTGCTAGAGCAAGAAGCAAACTACTCAGACATTACAGACGCAACATTATTGGCCGGATTAGCCTCGGCGCAGATTACGGCTACATCTTATCCACCTACTACACTCAAAGTCGCAGCACCGCCGGCGCAAGACCCAGTATACGGAACATACAAAATTGGTGATGACGTAAGAGTAATTATTACAGATAACAGATTCCCTAATACGCTAGACGCAATTTACAGATTGGTCGCACTCAGCGTAACGCCGGGTGAAAATGGTCCGGAAAGAGTAACGCTGACGCTAACGACGGGAACATACTAAATGGGATATATCAATCAGCCTTTCGATTTCAAAGCATTTTTTGACGACATTTTTAGCAGACTGCGCAAGCTGGAAACGGCGCAAAGATTTACAGTACCGATTGTAACTACAGACCCGACGGCTCCTCGCAACGGAGACATGTGGTACAACTCAACGAGCAGTACATTAAAATTCGTAAACTCTGCTGGTACAATTAAAACTATAACTCTTACATAACCCGAAAGGGCGCAATCGTGACCGCAGCTGACAAGATAAACGCTATACGCTCTATTTTAGAAATCTTAGTCATAGCCGCCGGCGGACTACGGGTAATTTACAAGCTGAATAAACGCTTAGACAGGATTGAGTATCAGCTGTACGAAAATGGCGGGGCAAGCATGAAAGACCAGATGAATAGGCAAGACGAAACCCTACAGGGATTAGCACTAGACTTGGCGGTATTAAAAGCAAAACTAGGAGAATAAATGGCGCTAGATATAAAGAAGGTACTCGCGTTATGCGAAGGCAAACTCGGTTACAAAGAAGGCACAAATAACGATACAGAATTCGGCAAATGGTACGGGCTAAACAATCAGCCTTGGTGCGCGATGAGCGCGTCTAAGATGTTCGCTGACGCAGGGTTAATTGCCTCAGTAGCCAATACCAAAAAGGGATTTGCCAGCTGCGATGCTTGGCTCAAATACCTCGTAAAAAACAATCAGATTGTGCCGGTAGGTCAGGCTCAGGCCGGAGACCTAGTGTTCTATCAGTTCGACGCTGACGCGGAACCCGACCACGTAGGTATCGTCAAAGGCCACAATACAACGCTAAAGTACATGTACGTCTACGAAGGAAATACCTCGGCAGATAAGAAAGGTAGTCAGAGCAACGGCGATGGCTACTATCTAAAAAAGCGCGACTACAAGACCATTATGGCAGTAGCGCGTCCGAAAGGATAAAGATGAATGCTAAGACTCAAGCAATGCTCGCGTCATACGGCCGCAGTTTTATTGCAGCTGCAGGAGCGGTAATTGCAACAGGAAATACCGACTACAAGGCAATCCTAGTAGCCGGAGCGATTGCTACAGTACCGGTAGCAATGCGGGCGATAAACCCTAAAGATAAAACGTTCGGCGTAGGAGCAGACCTGCTCACAGTCGAACTGACAAAATTGGCTAAGCCAACTGCAAAGAAAGCAGCTGCCAAGAAGTAAAAAACTTAATAGCGACGACCCCTAACTAACGGAGAAGTGGTTAGGGGTTTTTGCATGTCGTAACGTGTGGGTTCACGAAATCCTTGCTAGACTACGCACTAGGAGGCTCACATGGCATTAGCAGATAAATTGGCAAGTATGAGTAAGACGCTAAAAGAAAATTATTGCGCTTACCAAGTAATGTACGACGGGTTGAACCCGGAAGACAGAAAAGCGCTAGACGCAGCATGGGAAAAGGGCTACTCCGCAAACGTGATACTAAATGCGTTACGTTCCGAAGGAATTAAAAGTAGTAACGAAGCAATTAGGCGTCACAGAATGGGAGCATGCAAGTGTCCAAAGATAACAAAATAGAAGAAATATTGGACGAGCGCCAAGCAATTTACGGAGACGCACATCGTAACTTTGCAATCACCGGAAGAATATGGGGAGCGTTGTTATTTACAGATGACATTCCGGCGTGGAAAGTAGCGCTGATGTTAGACGCGTACAAGTCTGTACGCTGCATAGCAAACCCGGCGCATGACGATTCATGGCAAGACAAACTGGGCTACACAATACATGGCCGAGAGATTGCGATGACTGATGAGCCTTAAAAAAGCGCTCGACGAATTACCGGAAGACATAGAAAGCGGAGACGTAACAGAGCTGCGCAGAGCGCTTATGCGCACTCAAAAGAAACTGATGGAAACTAAGCAAAAGGTAGACGACCTAGTTGCGGCAACACACACAGCTGCATACGACGCGACGTTATCATTCGGCAAAATCTCATTAGTAGCCGAACCTAAAATTGCAAAGAGCAGCAAGAAAGCCGAAATAGCGCTATGGCACATGACGGATTGGCAAGGCGCAAAGAAAACACCTAGTTACGACAGCGAAGTAATGCGTAAACGAGTATTAGAATTCGCTAGCAAAGCGGTCAGCATTACCGAGATTCACAGAGCAGACCACCCGGTAGACGAAGTATTTATCTTATTCGGCGGAGATATGATTGAAGGGCTATTTAACTTCCCGGGGCAAGCGTTCGAAATTGACTCAACGCTATTCGAGCAATACGTAAACGTAAGCCGGCTATGCGTAGACGTAGTTAGATACGCGCTCGCTAATTACAAGAAAGTAACGGTTGTACCGGAATGGGGAAATCATGGGCGAATTGGTAGCAAGCGCGATAATGTTCCTCGTTCAGATAACTTCGACCGTATGTGTTACGAATTGGCTAAACAATTATTACAGGGCGAAAAAAGATTAACGTGGCAGGATTGTCCGGAAGATATACAACGGGTAGAGATAGGCAACTACAGAGCGCTGCTGATACATGGAGACGAAGTAGGGCGTAACGGATTTGCTTCACCCGGAGCAATCGTGCAACACGCAAACAGATGGCGAAGCGGGGCGTATAACTGGGAATTCAGAGACGTATACATCGGGCATTACCATACGCACGCAGAATGGGCGATGGCTAACGGGTTGGGTGCTGTGTATCAAACAGGAAGTACAGAAAGCGAAAACAGATACGCCGGAATTAACCTAGCAGCAAGCGCAACACCGTCACAGAGATTGCACTTTATTGACCCGGTAAAAGGCCGCGTCACAGCTGGCTATAAAGTTTGGTTGGACTAATGGAAAAAACATTACGCATACACCTTGCTATTCAACGCAACGCAATACGAGAAGCAATTATTAACGAGCCGCAACCGGAAAACATGGGGTGGGAAAGTAAAATTGCTTGGGAAAAAGCAAGAATTAAATTTACCCAAATAGTAGATGAAGCAGATGCAACATGAGACCAGCAAAACTATTAACACAAAACAGCGAGCTGCGACCTGATGGTATTTACAATTGGACGCTACCGGCGTTTGCAATAAAATTAACTAACGGAGACAATTTTAATGTCTGTCCAAATGCGGGAGCGTGCGCAAGTTTTTGCTATGCAAGAAATGGTACATACAATTTTAGCAATGTAAAAAAGCGACACATACAAAACCTAGAATACATTATGGAAGACCCGCTAGGGTGGATGGGGCAAATGCTTGCGGAAGTGCAAAAGCCGAAAATGACTGGCAAGTACATACGGATACATGACGCGGGAGATTTTTTTTCTCAAGAATATTTAGAATTATGGTTACAGATTGCACGCCTAACGCCGCAAGTAACGTTTTATTGCTATACAAAAGAAGTGGCGATGTTCAAGGAATTAGTAGAGCCGAACTGCCCGGGAAATTTCAAGTACCTATATTCAATGGGTGGTAAGCAAGACCATTTAATTAACAAAGAAACAGACCGGCACGCAGAGGTATTCCCCGATGATGCGGCAATACTAGACGCAGGGTACGGAAATCAAGACGCAAGCGACCTGTTGGCTATAATGCTTCCTACAAACAAAATAGGAATACCGGCAAACAACATTAAACATTTCAACAAAAAAATGGCGCGCCGAACATTTGGAGAACTGCAAGAAGAGCGAGACGAAAAGAAAGAAAACAAACTTAGTCGAGATAAGTAAGCCAAGATTTACCGGAAGTATTCTGCAAAGCGACCTGAACAGAGCCGCCGGAATAAATGTCGTATTTCATAGCGACCTTAACGGCTTGCTCAACAATTTCTACGGCTTCTTCCCAATCATCTACCTCATGCAGACCAAGAGCATGAGCCGCGCCAAGTGCTAACTCCATACCGGAGCCGGTAACGTAAAGGCGATTAGAAGTACGCTCAACGCCATAGACCTCATCTACAAGGTACAAAACGCCATTAGCGGCAATAAGAAACTCATTATCGTGGGAGGCAACGTCGCCATCATCTTTCATGTCGTAGCCATTGACTATAAAAGATTTACGCAAAGCTGGCACGAAGGTATTAACCATAAATTTATCAAGGTTGGAACGGGGCGGAGCAGGAGGAGCAAAGGCGTGCTGAATAAGATTCATGCCTCGGACTAAACCGGCAGCGGATACAAGATACTTACCGTTCTGCGCAATTTTACCCATTGGAGAGCAGTCAGCGGATAGGTGGTAAGAAGTAGTTTGCGTATCTCCGGCAATCAAACACCAATCATCATGCTGTACGGCTATAAGGGTTGTCATGGGGTAATCCTCTCATACGACACGCAGAAACTCAGATTACGAAACAAACGACATATTACAGAAAGTAAGGCAAGATTAGCCCTAACAGGTTCCGACTGGGAACCCAAAACGAAAGAAGGCATAGTAAATGGCTGGAAAATTTGACCTCGAATCATACGAGACAGTTGAAAGCAGATTAACAAAATTCTGGAAAGACCACCCGAATGGCCGGGTATTTACAAAACTCGAATACAGAGATGAACGAAGTTTTATTGTCTACTCTGAGATTTATTTCGACAAAGATGACATTAACCCTACTGCAACCGGGTACGCCGAAGAGATTGTCGGAGCGTCACCGGTAAATCGTACGTCGGCGCTTGAAAACTGTGAGACCTCGTCAATTGGGAGAAGTTTAAGCAACTGCGGATATGCGTCGCAGGGTAAGCGACCAAGCAGAGAAGAAATGGAAAAGGTAGAGCGATACGGTAAAGAGCCGCGCAAACCAATCACAACTGCAAAGACTTGGAGCGCCGAAGAGCTGGCACTAGCAAAGATGGCAATAAGCGAAGCGATGATTGCTAGCACATTAGAAGAAGCGCGAAAGATTTGGGATATATATAAAGCAATCCTTGACGCACCGGTAGAAGGTACTACGCTAAAAGACGCACTCAACGCGAGAGTGCAGCAAATAGCATGAGCGAGCTGACATTACCTCTAACACCGTATGCAGGTACTAGCGGCTGGAAAGGAAGCGACGCAAGCCGGGAACGCGCAGTACAGGAAGACGCTAACGGAGCAACATCACTAAGGCAGAGCATAACGCTACACAGGGTACGCACTCAGGAAGAGCGCGGCCTAACGTGGAAAGAATTAAGCGAGATTGAAAACTGGCACGCAGGTCAATGCAGTAGTTCACTTTCAATTTTACATAAAGAAGGATTTATCTTCCGACTAAAAGAAAAACGTAACCGCTGCTCAATATACGTAACAGAGGAGCATATTGACGGAAGACAAATAAGCGACTATAAAAAGCAAAACGAATGCAAACATTGTGGAGGAAAATTATGAGCGACAAATCAAAGAAGTTTGAGCCTCAGATTGGTTGGATAGTAACTATCAACCATCAGCAAGTAAGCGTGCTACGCCTAGCGAAAACTTTAGATTTAGACGCAATCAAAGTGGCTAGAGGATTAGACGAAGCTGGATACATACTCAGCCCGGATACGTTCAGTATTTCAAGCGACGTGGCTAAATTGCTAGAGTATGAAAATAAAGCGGCTAATGCAAAACCGGATTTACGGGTCGCACCTAGCATGGCAGACGTAGCAGAAAGCGTAAGCGAGCTGGACGAAGAGGAAATGGCAAATGAGTAATGCAGTAGTTACTCCGGCACAGATTGAAAAACGACTCTACGACCTGAGCAAAGAGATTGACGAAAGTCACAGCGAATTGGTAGAAGTAGAAAGTCATTACAATTCTTACAAGGCGCAATATGAAATAGCGATTGCAAGAAGCCGCATGACCTACAGCACCAAGTCATCTCCCACCGGAAAGAATTACACCGTCAGCGAGCGCGAAGATATGGCGCTGATAGATAACGAAGAGCTGCACCTACGGGTCGCGATGGCGGAGGCGCAAGTCAAAGCTGCAAGAGCAAACGCAAGCCGAATTAAAACTCAGGTAGAGATTGCACGCAGTATTGGAACGTCGGTGCGCTCATCTATGGAGGCGCTATGAGCAAAGAAATAACAACTGTAAGGTGCGCTCATTGTGCAAAAGAGATTACGGTCGCCGAAAAAGATATACGAGTATTAAATTACTGTTGGGAATGCAAATGAGCGAAGAAAAAGATAAATTAACTCAAGACTTGGCTCAGCCATTTATTGACGCATATAAAAAAACGCACCCGGAATTAACCGAAGAGCAGATTAGACAAGCGTTAAAACTCTTCGGACAGATGCATGATTGAAGGAATACATCTATACGACCAAGCGCTCGCGTTCATTAAATTAGATGCGCTAAACGTAGTAGTCCATAACTCAGGAGTAAAAAACGTAGATGGCGGAACGTCAGTAAATGCTTATGAAGTATTAGCGCGCGAATTCGAACATTATTGGAGGAGCGTTATAGGACAAGAAGTGGCTAAACAATTCAATCTAGACCCAACTAATCCTGATGTATTACTACTAACGATTTGGAAAGCAAATGATTAACTTAAATGACCTACTGAGCAAGAGCCTGAACGCATACGATAAAAACAGAGACCGGAGCAAGCAGGTAGAAATCGGTCCATCAAGTATTGGTGGTTGTCGCCGGCAGGTTTACTACCAGCTGCAAGAAGCGCCGAAGACAAATCCGGAGACCGAAGCGCTAGCGGCCATATTAGGTACGTTTATACACTCAGGGATTGCCGATGCCATCAAGCGAGAAGACCCGTTTGGCGATAACTTCCTAATCGAACAGGCGTTCGAGTATGAAGGGCTAAAAGGCCATTGTGATTTATACATTAAAGACATTGGCCTCGTCGTGGATTGGAAGACCACAAAGAAGAAAAGCCTACGTTACTTCCCGAGCGACCAGCAAAGATGGCAAGTGCAGCTGTACGGATACCTGCTGAGCAAGAATGGATACGACGTAAAAGAAGTCTCGTTGGTTGCAGTACCGCGTGACGGGGAGATGGCAGAGATACGCTCGCACCGGGAGCCATACGACGAGAGCGTTGCGCTAACGGCGTTAGAATGGCTAAATGAAGTTAAGGCAAAAGCAGCTGCAAACGAGCCGCCGGCTCCGGAGAAATGGTCGGGGTTCTGCTCTAACTATTGCAATTACTACGACGCGAGCGGGGAAATAGGTTGTCAGGGTACAGCGAAGTAGATTGGAAGAAAGCCGAATGTCGCGGCGCACCTACGCACCTATTTTACGTAGTCGAAGAGGAGCGCTCGGCTATGCAACTAATAGGAGCAGATACGCTACGGAGGATTTGCGGTGCGTGTCCAATTTTAGAAGCGTGCCTCGATTACGGAATGCGACATGAAAACTATGGCGTGTGGGGCGGCTTATTGACAAAAGAGCGAAATGCGTTGAAAGTCAGGCACACTTCGCCGCTAAGGAAAAAGGCAACAGAGGAATTACAGCAATTCGGGATTTCTATAGAAAAGATAGAGGCGATGGCAAATGAGTATACGAGTGATGAGCGAAGTGTGGAGAACGAATTTACCTACTACCGAAAAGATGATTTTGTTGGTAATAGCAGACCACGCAAGTGACGAAGGGGATAACGCGTGGCCGAGTCAGCAAACGATTGCGACCCGGGCAAGCTGCAACGTGCGAACAGTCCAACGGACAATAAATGAACTGGTGTCAAAAGGTTACCTTTGGGTAGAGAAGCGGGGAGGCGGCTCGGCTAATTGCAGAGATGACCGGCGGCCGCACCGATATACAGTAGTAATGAGTAAGTTACGGGGCGACAAATCACCGGCTCGCAAAGAGACACGACCCGACATTGACGACGTGAACGACCCGGCACTCGCGACGGCTACGACCCGGTTCTCACGACCTATGAAACACCCTATAGAAACACCCTTAGAAACACCCAATACGTTCGATTTATTTTGGAAGGCCTATCCAAGAAAAACTGCAAAGGGAGCAGCCCGAAAAGCGTGGGATAAATTGAATGCTGAGGAGCAGCTGGCAGCGACGGAAGGTGCGCAGCGATTTGCCTCTGACCCTAACCGTGACGAGACGTTCACACCTCACCCGGCGACATGGATTAACGCAGAGAGATGGCTAGATGAACCTCTACCACCCCGCAAACTGACTCCGGAGGCTCTCAGAGCGCAGGAAATAGTCGCGGCTAGGGAAAGGGCAGCCCGGGAAGCAGAGGCCGGCAAACGGCTTGCAGAGCTGGACGAGAGGGCAAGGGAAAACGCAGTACCAATGCCGGAATACATAAAAGATTTATTGAAAAGGGTTTGACTCAGATTATCCGTAAGGGTTACACTAATACGTAATCTCAACCCAAAAGGGAGGTGAATACATGGCAACACTCGTAGTAACGGAAGCGGCAAAGCTGCAATTTGGCGACCGCGTAATTCTCAATTCTAAGCGCTGGACAATTAAAGGCATTATGGGTCCGGACTCAATCGGTACCTATGATTTATTTTTATTAGACGATGAACATACAGCTGGAACAGCAATCGTAAATGGTCTAGTAACAATAGAAGCGTGTTTGAATTTAGAGTAAATGGATTACCGGTTCCGCAAGGAAGCATGAAGGTAATTAACGGAAGAGTGCTGCACTCGCAAGGTAGCGCGCTCGCGGTATGGCGCTCTACGATTGCGTGGGAAGCAACACTAGCCGGCTGCAAACCCGAAGAAGGTGCGATGAAATTAACGCTGCTATTTATTATGCCGCGACTTAAAACAGTAAAAAGAGCAGAGCCAAGTGTGGCTCCGGATTTAGACAAGCTGACAAGAGCTGCGATGGATGCGCTTACATCAGTCGCTTATGATGATGATGGACAAGTAACCGAAATACACGCTATGAAGATTTACGGAGGCACTCCCGGACTCGAAGTTAGAATAGAAAAAAAAATAAAAATAAATTAAAAAAAGTTGGCACAATGGGCGACAAATTACAAACAGTAAGGCAGAATTAGCCCTAACAGAGACCAGCAAGGTCTCCCAACCGAAGGGCAAACAAATGACACAGTACGAAAAAACAATAGCAGCACTAGCACTTGGTACACAGGGAACACGTACAGCAACAATCGTTACTTACAAGCGAATCAAGTTTGCAGTATACGTTGATGGCGGCGGATTAGACATTATCACTCTCGACAAAGAAGCCGGAACAGTTGCGCAGGAAGTTAGCCAAGATTTATTCAATAAAATTTTTGACGACAATTACTCAGCAAACGCTCTCAGCAAGTCAATCATCAAAGCTGGCGCAGTAATCACACCAATGAAGTCAAAGGCCGGATACCACGTATACAAGATTGACGGCGTTAAGGAATTATGGCGTGGCAAGATTGAGCAAGCAGAAACTCATCACTCATACCGCGCTGGATATATCGCTGACCTCGATAACCTCGATTACGCAATCGAAGAAGCAGCTGCAGAAATGCGCTCACTCATGGCGGAGGCAAACTAATGGCTACAGTAGAAATCGTTAAATGCACCGAATGCGGATTTGCTTGCGACCGCGCATGGAAAACCTATAAACACGCAGACTACGGCCTCATTTGGTTGGAGGTCGGCGTTTGCCGCCAATGCTGGAATGCGTTTATTGCTAAATCAGACAAAGCTGCAAAAGTCGAAGTTGCAGCATTAAGTTACAGGGAGGCATTTTAATGAGAAATGAAATTGAATTATTGCAAGCGATGAAAGACAATCGAGCAGAAAGAGTACGTCAGCTGATGATGAAAGATAAAACGCAGCTGATTAAGTTAATTGAACGATTAGGTCAATTTAGCGGAGCAGACGAAGACATCGCATGGTTAGAAGAAAAAATAAATAAAAAAACTTTACTCAAATGGGCGACAAATCCAACAAAGTAAGGAAGAATTAAACTCAACAGGGAGCAAAGGTTCCCCCGAACGAAGGCAAACAAAATGAACGCAACACAGAAAAGCATAGAAACAGTAGAACAATTTGACACTACTGTAACAAAAGCACAAATTGCAGGAATCTTGCGCAAAGCAAACATTGTCCGCTACAAGACAGTTGCCGGCGGCAAAAGCGTTCTACGTGACGTAACTCGTCATTATGCACATTATTCAGGAATTGAAGTTATTGAACAGGCAACATCTTTCAACGTAAATTCTCGCAATCTCCGTCCAAAGTATGTCAAGCATTCAACAGGTAAATTTATTATTCAATTTACCGAAGGCTACAACGGACAAAAATTTACAAAAGAAGAAGCTGCAACAATTCTTAACCAAGCAATCGCAGCACTTGTCGCGGAAGGATTCATGATTGTAAGCGACAAGTACGGATACATCGTCGCAAAGGCAGGTAACTAATTATGACTACTATTACAATCAAAATCAAGCCGGCTACAGAGGTTTCAGGCAGCTGCTTACAAGGTTACGTCTACGCTACACGCGCTGAACTCACAGCGGTATTTGGAGAGCCGGGTAACGGCGATGACGGATATAAATTCTTCCATAATTGGTACATTAAAATAGCGGTAGGGGAAGAATTAGGCACTACTGCAACAATTTACGATTGGAAATATGACGAAGTATTCCCATCTGACAAAATAATCAAATGGAACATCGGCGGGTTCTCGCAAAACGCAGTAGACGCGGTACGCCTAGCGTTATCAGGCCAGCGCGGTATTCTCAACGCCGAAGCGGTAGAGGCATGGTACGCACGATGAGTAGATTCATTGACGACGGCAAAGGGATTGTCATTATTAAAACTAAGGCAAAATGCCCGGAATGCTCACGCGTATTTGATTTAACTAACGACAAAGACGCAAGCGAATGGGGCTACGGCCATGATTGCGAGGCAAAGTAAATGTGGTTAATGCTATTAGCCGGAGCGCCTATCGTGGTGCTGGCTACACTCGGATTATTTATGCACGATGAAATCATTAAGGAAGGCGACAAATGAGAATGGAACGCAAGTACGTGATACGACGCAGAATTGTGGCAGGAATAGCCCTAGCGCTCCTGCTCAGCCTGTTTACATACGCAACTAGGGATACATGCTACGTCGGTGAAGGCGGTAACGCTCTCGGCTACGGAAGCTGCTCAAAGATGATTGACGAAGTAATCAAGGGAGGCAAGTAATGAAACGCGAAGAGATTGACCTGAGAGAAAAAATTGGCGCAGAAATAGAAGCATTTATACAAACAAAGATTCACCCGGAATTCGGCGCAACAGTCCCATTCAATTATTTAGAAGGATTGAGCCGGGCAATAGGCTTAGTCAGGGAACCTATCAATCACAATACAATTTGCCCTTGCTCATTATGCGATAAATGGCAAATCAAAAGTTGCTCAGACGATTGCAACAAACATCGGAAAATAACAATCGCGGAAGCAGCGCAATTCGCGAAGATTCAATATGTAGAAATCACAGACAGATTCGAATGCGGCTGGTGCAATCAAGGTAAAAACGAATGGGAGATTACAGAGCTGCTATACGACGTAGCAAACGAATTTGCTATTACGCCATGCTGCCATACAGAGGCTACGGAGGCACTCAACATTCCGGAGCCGGAAGAAAACGACCAGCGCAAAGAAGACGAAGCCTCATACCGCTATTCAGTTACGGGGCGCTAAGATGAGTGAAGAGACATATAACGGCTGGAAGAATTACGCAAGCTGGAACGTAATGCTACATATAGGTAACGATTACCCGACCTATAAAGCGGCAGTAGCGTACATGAAGGATTACAAAGGCAAGCGGCCATACGTAGATTTCTGTGCGGACTCAGGATTAGACACGCAGAAAACGCCTGACCGTATCAACTGGATTTCAGCGCAACTGGACTATGAAGCGCTAAACTCGGCGATGTGGGAACTAGCACCCGAAGGAGCAAGAAAAGTCCAATGAAAAAAGATTACGACCCAATGATACGTGAATTTATGATTACCTCTGCAAAGATGCTTCGCAAGGGCGCGCGCAGCAAAGATGCCGGCCTGATGTGGGCGGTATTGGTAAACCTAGATAGCGTATTGGAGTCGTTTCTAATGCCGGCCGAAGAGCAATACCTCGTCAGCAAGCTGAGAAAAGAGATTGAAGAAAGAGAAATACAGGAAGAGCAATTTAGGACAATCGAGCGTTAAAGCGGCGTTCATTCCGCTAAGTCCGGTCATAATGGCAGCCCTAATCCACGCCTAGCCAGTACTGCGCTCCCTTTAGCGGCCGGGGAACACCTTTCGACTCGGCCGCTAAACCTAAAATTACAGATAGAATTTATGCACTATTCGCTATCACCGCAAAGGGGAACGAAAATGAATAGCAATGACAAAATGATTAACCGGTGCGCTTACGGCGCATGGCATTATGGAGAACAACTCTGCGAAGCCTGTAAGAAAGGGCGGAAGGCAGAGGTATAAAATTACGGGGTAAAGTCCTTGTAACGGCCATATTGGTTGGACTTTGCCATTCATTTATACCCGGCGTTGCAATACCGCTAACGGTAACTGTGGAACAACGAGCGCAGATTAACCCGAAGCAATACGCGCACGCGCTGGTAATGAATCAATGGAAGAGCAAGCGCGAATACAGCTGCCTAGAGCAACTGTGGGAGCATGAAAGCCATTGGAACCCGAAGGCTCATAATAAGTCATCGGGCGCGTTTGGTATTGCTCAATTTATGCCTCAGACATGGGATAATTACAACTACCCTTACAAACCAAAAGCGGCTAGTATTCAGATTACGGCCGGATTACGCTACATAACAAAGCGTTACAACACACCTTGCAGGGCGTGGGAATTTTGGCAAGCGCAATCCCGGAAGGGTAACGCATGGTACTAAGGAGCAGCGATGGACAAACACCTAGTCAGGATTGTCCAAGAGCGCGCTAACGGGTATTGCGAAGTATGTGGCAGAGGAGCCGGCGAAAGCATGGCGCTACACCATAGAAAATTAAAGTCAAGAGGGGGCAAAGACTCAGCGGCTAATCTAATCTCAATTCATCATGGGTGCCATAACATGAAGACAGAGAGTGTGCACCTGAACCCGGAATGGGCGGAACAAAACGGATACATGACACCGAGCTGGCAAGAGCCGCATGAGCAGCCAATTAATTTGTGTAATGCGGGATTCGCATTACTATTAGACGACGGAAGTATTAAATACTTAGAGGAGAAGGCGCATGAATAATATTACAACTAAAGGCAACATTGGAAGCGAGCCTGAAATTAAGTTCGCGGGAGACCTCGCTATTGCTAGTTTCTCAGTAGCGCATACACCGCGCAAGAAAAACAAAAGTTCGCAAGCGTGGGAAGACGGCGAAACTATGTGGTATCGCGTTACATTTTTCGGCTCAAAAGCAGAGGGAATTGTAGATAACTACAGTAAGGGCGACTCAGTTTTATTGACCGGAATGCTCTCGCAAAGTACGTATACAAACAAAGACGGCAAAACAGTAACCGGCCTCGAAATTACCGGAACAGAGATTGCAAGAATAGCCAAGTCGCAAGCTGCAAAGACTAAATACGTCGAAGAGAAGGTAGAAATGCCTTCATGGTAATCAAAGAAGTCGAATTCACAGAAATGAGTTCTCAACAGGTAGCCGAATACCTCGGAATTACGATTAACAATCTACGGCAGATTCAACACCGCAAAACGCTGCAATGGAAGCGCAGGGAATGGCGTAATGTGTATTACGAGCGCGCCGAAGTAGAGGCATACAAGGCCAAGCGCGAACTGCGTAAGCAACGCTAATCTATCGGTATGGCTATCGTCATACCGGAATTAGTTTCGCTAGAAGACCTAGACGAAGCGATGAGCCACGTACAAAATATGCTGGCTCTACCGGGTATAGAACGGGAGCGCAGAAACATATTATTGTCAGCATTAGATGATTTATTAGACGCGCGTCTTGAGATTACACAGGAAGCAGAATTCTTGCTAAGGTTAGAGTCGGAGGCCTCAAATGCAAATACAAGAAGTGGCGCTAATAACGCTAAAGCCTTATCCAAATAACCCGCGTAAAGGCAATATAGATTTAATTGCAGAAAGCCTAGAAACATACGGCCAATACAAACCAATTACAGTCAATAAACGCACTAACGAAATATTGGCGGGTAATCACACTTACCAAGCTGCGCTCAAACTCGGTTGGCCTACGATTGCAGCGACATACGTAGACGTAGACGCAAACACAGCTGCCAAGATTGTGCTGATGGATAACCGGACTAGCGACGCGGGAGGCTACGACGACGGAGCGCTCTACGGATTGCTAGATTCATTAACAGATATAAACATGACCGGGTATACAGATAAAGACCTACGCGGACTCAAAGAATTATTCGACGCGCCGGAAAGTACGCTACGTAATACGGTAATGGGTAAGACGTTGCACGAATGGCAGGAAAGCCTCAATGACCGGACTACAAGAATTATTATGTTCGATTATGAAAAAGTGCAATATACATGGGTCGCGGAGAAGCTGGAACAATTCAGAGATGAAAACGACCTCGGCACTAATACCGAAGCGCTAATACGACTTATAGAAAAAATTTCAGGAGAGGAAGCGCCGGAATGAACGCAGTAAAAGTAGCGGTAGATACACTTAAGTCTTACCCTAAAAACCCACGCAAAGGCGACGTAAAACTAATTGCTGAATCATTAACCGAATACGGGCAATATAAACCGATAGTAGTCAATAGTGTAAATAATGAAATACTGGTCGGTAACCACACATACGCAGCTGCAAAATCGCTCGGGTGGAAAGAGATTGACGTAACGTATATTGAGGCAGACCCGGAGACAGCGGCAAAGATTGTGTTGATAGACAATAGAACGAGCGACCTCAGCGGATACGACAATAACGCGCTATTGGAATTACTGGAAAGGCTCGACTCGCTGGAACATACCGGATATGGCGATGATGAATTCGATGATGTATTGGCAAAGATTGAAGAAGAAAAAACGCCGAGCGTCAAAGAGGCAATCAAAACTAATAGCCTAGACGAGATTGCAGGGCAGATTGAAGGATTGGCAGAGAGATACAAGGCGGTAGATACAAAGGTATTCATGGTGGAATTAGAAAACCATGTCTATATCTGGACTATTGAGCAGCTGGGAAAGCAACGCCTAAAGAGCGGGGCGCAAAGCAACTCCGACGCGCTGGTAAAATTGCTGGAAGAAAACTACGGCGAAACGGCTCCCAAATGAAATTAGCAGACCTACCGGTAATTCGGGTAAAGCGCGTAATGAGCGCTGAGGAAGCAACGGAATTAGTCGGCGTAACGGTAATGGACTTAGAGCCTAACTGCCGCACCGCTGCGCTATTTATTGACGACGAAACAGAGGAGCCAATCCTCGCGTATATGCCGATGGAAGATGAAGTGAACCTGCTACGGCGCTCGGTAATGGGGATTAAATACGGAACTACAAAGCGAGCAAGTACGGGAATGGAAAACCAATCCCGGACATTCGGCATGGCTCCGCGCAAAGTGTTCCAGCGTAGAGAAAGCTGCCGCACTACAACGCTGGCTAACGAACAACCGGAAGAGCATGCAGTATTGGTAGCGTTTGCAAAGAAGTTCGGAGAAATGTTTAAAGAATTCGCACCGCACCTATTCGAAGCTGACGCGAAGACGCTAGAGACCAGCGGCATAAGCAACGAATGGAAGATGACAGACGATGCGCTATGGACTAGCGGAGTAGTAAACAAAGCCTCAACGCTGCCATACCACCGAGACGGATTCAATTTCGCTACGTGGAGTGCCATGCCGGTAGTAAGAAGAAATATGCGTGGAGGTTACTTACACTTCCCGGAATACGCGCTAACGTGCGCGTGCAGAGACGGTTGGGTCTTATTCTTCCCGGGATACAAGTATGTGCATGGAGTAACACCTATGCAAGAAACAGCGCCGGATGCATACAGGTTCTCAATCGTTTATTACGCATTACGGGGCATGAAAGATTGTTTTACGTTTGCAGTAGAGACAGCAAAGGGAGCAGAAAACCGCACAAAACGAGAAGACAAAATGGCCGAACAACTAAAAAACCCGGCTAACGCGTGGGAATAGACTACAGAAAGCCGGAATACAGAGAAAAGGTATTCCAAGACTTTTACGAATTCCATCTGCGCTACCGCTCTCACCCGGGCTGCGTGTATTACATAATGCCTTACCTCAAAGATAAATTGCAATGGAACGACGAAGAGGCGTTGTGGTTTGCGTTCCTCAACGGCAATACACAAAACCCGGTGACAAGTTACATATTGCATAAACGATTCCCGAAACCGGAACAGCATAGAGAGTTAATTCAATTCTACATAGACAATTACCCGCGCCTAGAATTCGATACTGACCGGAGATACCATAAAAAGTCATTAGAAGACGCAATACACAGTTACTTAGCGCTCGTAAAGGACTCACAAAAGGATTATTGGCACGCGACAGCTGCAAAAGGATTTAGCGCGATGTGGCAGGGAGCAAGCAAGATTGCTACGTTCGGCCGGCTCAGCACATTTTCATACTTAGAATACGTACGGATTATGGGAGTACCGTTCGATTGCGATACGTTATTTATAGATGACATAAACGGGTCGCGCTCGCACCGCAACGGGCTATGCATAGTGGCAGGGTTAGATAGATACGATTGGCATAAATCTAACCCGGAATTCGACGGAAAATATGATAACGAATTGTTACAAGGGCTAGAAAACAAAGGCGCTGACCTACTAATTGCGGCTAAAGAACGCGCAAAGGGAAAACCATGGGAATATGACGTCTCGTACTTCACTTTAGAATCTACACTTTGCACATACAAGAGCTGGCATAGACCTAACCGACGATACCCGAATGTGTATAACGACATGCTGGCCGGGCGCATACAGAAAAACGAAGAGAATTGGCCGGAAGAAGACCTAAGTATATTTTGGCAAGCAAGAAAAGATTGCCTACCGGCGCACCTGCGTATAGAAGATAGCCCGGAAGACCTCGGCCTACACCCGATTAAACAAAACCATTACCGCACTACAGGGCAGGTAATTATGATGGATAAGGAATACCCGGAGTACGCTAACGATTACAATGACGCGGTAGACGAAGGCACAATAAAGGAATGGCTATGAACGATTCAGTATTCCCGACGCTAGGAATAAACAGAGAGAATACAAAGTGGGAAGACCACATGTATACGCTAACGCCGGTAGAATTACGCGACGGAATACATTGGAAAAGAGAAGATTACTTCGCGCCATTAGGTTACGGCGGCATAAACGGAAGCAAGCTGCGACAACTGCTACACCTGATAAGTCAATTAGACGTACCCGGGATTATCACCGGAGCAAGCGTGCTAAGTCCGCAATTAAGCATGGGGGCATTGGTAGCAAAGCATTACAGCATTCCAATTACCTGCGTACTAGGCGGCACAAAACCGGAGACAGCGATTAAACACGAAAACGTAGCCATAGCGCAAGATGCAGGAGCAGAGTTCGTGTTCGGCAAAGTGGCGTATAACCCGGGGATACAGAGCAACGTAACGAAATTGTTACAAACGCCGGAGTACAGCGGCTATTACAGACTCAATTACGGGATAACGGTAGACGATAACGCTACAGACGAAGACGTAAAAGCGTTCCACGAAGTAGGGGCATACCAAGTACAGAATATCCCGGAGGAAGTAACGCACGTAGCCATGACTGCCGGGAGCTGCAACAGCTGCGTCAGCGTTTTATACGGCCTCGCTAAGTACAAAACAAACGTAAAGAAAGTAACGCTATTCGGTATCGGTCCGACAAGGCTAAAGATGATTGAAGAGCGATTAATCAAGATTGAACGTGCGACCGGGCTAGTAATACGAGACAAGTACAGACGCAAGTACATGCACCATAAAGACCTAGAAGACGAACATCAGACTGACGGGCAAATACTGCTAGTACATTACGACCTGCACTCAACTAAGTTCAGTTCGTACGGCGACAAAATGCCATTTAGAAAAAGCGGGATTGACTTTCACCCTACATACGAAGGCAAGGCGTTACATTACATGGAAAGAAACCCGGGAATGTTCGATTGGTATAACGACCCTGACGGAACATCATTATTCTGGATTGTAGGCAGCGCACCGAAACGAGAGGCGATGAAATGGACACTATCTACCTAATAGGGCAGCCGGGAAGCGGCAAAACAACCCTAACAAAAGAATTCCAAAAGGATTGGGCTAAAGTAAACATGTATGACAAACCGTTCAAGTATCAAGAATATGAAGCGCCAAAACTAGGAAAGATTTACTCATTAGGCTGGGATAGACAACATTTCAGCGGTACAGACACACTAGGTAACACCGTAATTACACTTATGCCACAATTTTACGCGAGCGCAGATGCAACTATCTACGGAGAAGGCGACAGACTGGCAAGCCGGACATACTTCGACCTCGCAAAGTCGTACGGGAAATTGTACCTGTTCTACCTGAACACAGATAACGAGACGGCAGCTGCACGAAGAGAGGCAAGAAGCGCCGAAACAGGGAAGACGCAAAACCTAACATGGGCTAAAGGAAGAGCAACTAAACACAAAAACCTAGCGGAAGAGTACAAAGCAATTTACCTACCGGGGAATAAGACAAGTAGCGAAATTACTCAGATTATGGCAGACTGTTTATACAAAGGAAAAGGAAACGTATGAGCAGGAAAAATGCACCATCTCCGGCAGTATTGGAGAAGGAATTGAAGATAATTGAACTACGACGCGCCGGGGTAACGTGGGAGAAGATTGCGGCGGAGATAGGGTTCAAGAATGCTAGCGGGGCGTACAAGATGTACCAGCGAGCTGCAGAGCGAATGGTAAGGCCGAACCTAGAAGAGCTAAGAGATGTGGAATTAGACCGGCTGGACAGAATGCAGTTAGGGATATGGAATAAGGCAAAAGACGGCGAACTAAGAGCGATTGACACAGTATTACGAATACAAGACCGAAGAGCGCGGCTATTAGGCTTAGACGCTCCAACGAAGATACAGGCGGAGGTAACGGTATATGAGGGTCAGCAACTCGTTGAACACACAGCCCGAATTATTGAACTCATTAGACAATCTCGCGGCGCGCAGGGCAACGTGGGAAGCGGTTTTAGCGAGACCCGAGCAATTACCAACGACGGATAACGATTGGTCGGTTTGGCTGTACCTAGCGGGGCGTGGAGCGGGTAAAACACGTACTGCAGCGGAATGGATAGTGTGGCAAGCGCTAACGCAAAATTGGACGCGCTGGGCGGTAATTGCTCCTACGTTCGGTGACGTAAGAGATACATGCGCTGAGGGAGAATCAGGGCTAATACCGATACTGCACCAATACGGAGCGCTGGAATATTACAACCGGTCTACCGGAGACATAAAACTAACAAACGGAAGCCGCATAAAATTATTCTCAGCTGATGAGCCTGACCGATTGCGTGGTCCGCAACATCATGGCGCATGGTGCGATGAATTAGCGGCATGGAGATACCCGGAGACATACGACCAGCTGCAATTCGGATTACGGTTAGGCGACCACCCAAAAACCGTAATCACTACAACTCCTCGGCCTATCCCGCTGATTAGACAACTAACGGCCAAGACCGATGGAACCGTACGAGTAGTAAGAGGCTCGACGTTTGATAACGCGGCTAACCTTGCACCTAGCGCGCTCGTAGAATTACAAGCTCGATACAACGGAACTCGATTAGGCCGCCAAGAGTTATATGGCGAAATACTAGACGACGTAGAAGGCGCGCTATGGACAAAGGGGGTAATTGACCGGAACAGAGTAGAAAACGCACCGCCATTGGCAAGACTCGCAATAAGTATTGACCCGGCAGTAACTAATACAAAAGACAGCGACGAAACCGGAATTATCGTGTTAGGTAGCGACGCAGCTGGCAACGGATACGTAATTGCTGATTATTCATTTAAGGGAAGCCCGAACGAATGGGCGCAGAAAGCGGTAGAAGTATTCCGCACGCATAAAGCAGATTCAATCCTCGTAGAAGTTAATCAGGGAGGAGACATGGTAAGTGCGGTATTACGCCAAGTAGATATGAGCCTACCAATTCAGGAAGTGCGAGCGCATGTAGGAAAGAAACTGCGAGCCGAGCCGGTAGCGGCAATGTACGAGCAGGGCAGAATTAAACACGTAGGCAACTTCGACAAATTAGAAGAGCAAATGACAATTTGGACACCGGATAGCCCGGACTCACCTGACAGATTAGACGCGATGGTGCAGGGATTTAGTAGCCTAATTGGAACGAGCAGCGCGGCCACATACTTTACGGCGCTCGCTAATTTCTGTACGGGGTGCGGATTACCTATGCCGAAAAGTGCGTTAAAATGTTTCAAGTGCGGAACCGCTATGATTAGCGCTGAACTAAAGGGGTAAACGTGGCGGTCGAATACGATACATCTATAAATCAGGGCGCAGATTGGTACATTAATTTCGTTTACCAAGATACAACAACGAATACGCCTATTAACATCACCGGCTACACAGCTGCGCTACAACTACGCTCATTACCTAGCGATACTACAACGGCGTTAAGCCTGACAAGTCCGGCCGGGGGAATAACTATTACTGGCGCGCAGGGATTAGTAGCGGTACACGCAACGGCGGCACAAACAGGAGCAATCGTGGCCGGGTATTACTATTACGACGTAGAAATAACATCTCCGGCAAACATTGTAACGAGATTGGTACAAGGTCAGATACTCGTTAGCGCTCAGGTAACACGATGACAGAGACGGTAATTGTTCAACTAATTGAACCGACGACTCTAGTAGTAACACCGCAAGAAGCAAACATCGTAGTAAGTAGTCCGGGTCCGCAAGGTACGCCGGGTACCAATGGCACTAACGGTACCAATGGAACAAACGGCGCAGCTGCGACTATCGCTGCGGGAACTACAACTACAGGGGCGGCTGGCACTAGCGCGACAGTAACAAACAGCGGAACATCAAGTGCGGCAGTATTTGACTTTACAATCCCAAGAGGCACGCCGGGTACAAACGGCACAAACGGAACTAACGGAACGGCCGCAACTATTGCAGCGGGTACAACTACGACCGGAGCTGCGGGAACATCGGCAAGCGTAAGTAACTCAGGTACATCATCTGCGGCTATATTTGATTTCACTATCCCGCGAGGAGCAAAAGGCGATACGGGAACGGCCGGAACAAACGGAACTAACGGTACAAACGGTACGGCTGCTACGATTACGGTTGGCACTACGACTACGGGAGCGGCCGGAACCTCAGCGGCGGTAAACAATAGCGGAACGTCAAGCGCGGCTATATTTGATTTTACAATTCCGCAAGGTACAGCCGGAACTAACGGCACGAACGGTACTAACGGAACAAACGGCACTAACGGCACAAACGCGGTCTATGATACAGACCAAGCGGTAATTTCAATGCAAGTATTCGGATAGGATAAAAATGGCAACGTATACAAAGGTACTTTTATCAGCCTCATCACAAGGTCAACCAATCACAGTTGTTCAAACAGCCTCAACTGGTACAACTATCCACGCCACGGGAACTTCATCAACAACTATTGACGAAGTGTGGCTCTACGCCAACAACACTTCAACCTCACCAGTATTGCTTACAGTTCAGTTTGGCGGAACAGGCTCAGTCCAACACGCAAAGCCAATCACCCTTGCGCCACAGTCAGGCGATGTTCTTATTGTGGCTGGCTTGCCATTGACAGGCACAGGTGCGGCAGCAACAACGACATATGCCTTCGCTGCAACTGCATCGGTCATTACGATTTCAGGTTATGTAAACAGGATTTCCTAATGGCTAATCCAAATCGCAGAGGTCAAGCAAGCGCATCAGTAAGAACTGGTATGACTGGTTCAAATGTTACGCCTTGGACTAATACACATTTTGTTCTTCCGTACGGCTTGCAACTACAACAAACTAAAAATGCTGGCGATACATCAGTCACAATTCCCGCTGGAATCAACTTTGTTTATGCTATTGCAGTTGGTGGTGGCGGTGGTGGTATTATTGCTGGTTCAGGTGGAGCAGGTGGCGTTGCTTGGGGTTGGACTTTAGCAACATCTTCTTGTGTAGTTGGTGCAGGTGGTACCAATGCTCAAGGTGGCTATACACGATACGGCAATGTGATTGCTGGTGGCGGTGGTGTCGGAAATCAAGCAGGAATAATTGGCGGTGCTGGTGGCGGCGGTAGCACTGGTGTAGCAGGTGCTGGTTCAACAAATTATTGGGGAATTCCTGGCGGTGCTGGTTTAGCAGGCAGTGTTGGAACTAAAGGTATTTCAGGCGGCGGTGCTGGTGGCGGCGGTGGAACAAGCACAAATGCTACAGCAGGTGCGGGTGGAGATGGTATTTCGGGCGGCGGTGGCGGTAGATGTGAAACAACTGGAAGCGGAACAAATACTGGCGGTAATGGTGGCAACGGTTTAGTAGGCGGTGGCGGTGGAAATGCAACTGTATCAACAGGCACTCGTATTGGTGGCACAGGCGGCAACGGAATAAACATTCTTACTGGCGCACAAACAACTGGCGGTGCAGGAACAACTGGCACAAATACAAACGGCGGTGGCGGTGGTGGCGCAGGTATTGCAGGTAATGGAACTGCTGCATCAGGTTTGAATGGCGGTGCAGGTGGACTTGGTGGCGGTGGCGGCGGTCAAGGAGCAACTGCAAGCAATCAAACAGGTGGCGCAGGAATACTTTACCTTTTCTACTAGGGAGCAACTATGAGCGCAACAATTTATAGCAATTCACAATTTACCGATACACCTTATGGACTCAAACTGCAACGCACAATTACTGCAACAGGAACAACATCAATCACAGATATTCCTGCTGGTATTCAAAGAGTTTATGCAATCGTAATTGGTGGTGGCGGTTCAGGCGCTTCTTATACAACTGGTGGCGGTGGCGGTGGTGGAGCAGGCGGTTACTCCGCTGGTTGGACTTATGTTTCAAACACAGTAACAGTTGGC
>Ga0114962_10000644_pt1 | contig 30473 bp, 31 predicted proteins | sample C_130820_MF_Meta_FD_87017 | JGI IMG/M metagenome (GOLD analysis project Ga0114962, IMG submission 87017) | Freshwater microbial communities from Lake Croche, Canada to study carbon cycling - C_130820_MF_MetaG | ecosystem: Environmental > Aquatic > Freshwater > Lake | place: Lake Croche, Canada...
AGATTATGATGCAACAGTACTTGGTATATCTATAGCAAAACATGAATTTTTACAAGGAACAGGAGTTAAGATTTCTTATGTTGACCCTGCCAATGTGGTATATAGTTATACAGAGGACCCTTACTTTAAGGATTGTTTCTATTGGGGAGAAATAAAAACTCTACCAATTACTGAGTTAATGAAGATTGACCAAAGTTTAACCAAAGAAGACTTACAAGAAATTACTCAATACAGTCAAGGATGGTACGATTATTATAATGTTGCTCAATTTTATGAGAATAGCGTGTTCTCACGTGACACTTGTACATTGATGTATTTTAATTATAAGACCACTAAGAAGATAGTATATAAAAAGAAAATTCTTGATAATGGCGGTTCTCGTGTTATACCAAAAGATGATACGTTCAACCCTCCTGCCGAAATGATGGAAGAAGGGAACTTTGAAAAAATAGAGAAAACTATTGACGTTTGGTACGAAGGTATTATGGTAATGGGAACTAATATTCTTTTACAGTGGAGATTATCTGAAAACATGGTAAGACCAAAGTCATCATCTCAACATGCATTACCAAATTATATTGCGGCTGCACCACGTATGTACAAAGGAGCTATTGAGTCTACAGTTAGAAGAATGATACCATTTGCTGACCTTATTCAAATTACTCACTTAAAGATACAACAAGTAATAAATCGTGTTGTACCTGATGGTGTATTTATTGATGCTGATGGACTTAATGAAGTTGACTTAGGTAATGGAGCGGCTTATAATCCTGAGGATGCTTTAAGACTTTATTTCCAAACAGGTTCTGTAATCGGTAGAAGTTATACTCAAGATGGAGAATTTAATAACGGTAAAGTTCCTATTACACAATTGACCTCAAATTCAGGTGCGGCAAAAACACAGATGCTTATTGGTAATTATAACCATTACATGGATATGATTAGAACGGTAACAGGTCTAAACGAAGCTAGAGATGCTTCTACTCCTGACCCTAATTCATTAGTCGGATTACAAAAGTTGGCCGCATTAAATTCAAATACAGCTACTCGTCATATATTAGAGGGTGGTTTATATATCTATCGTTCAATGGCAGAAGCATTGACATATAGAATTGGAGATATTTTAGAATACTCTGACTTTAAAGATGAATTCATAAATAAAATTGGAAGATATAACGTCTCTATTTTAAATGATATAGCAGATTTATACATATATGATTTTGGTATATTCATAGAGGTTGCTCCCGATGAAGAACAAAAAGCTCAATTGGAAGCTAATATACAAGTAGCTTTATCTAAAGGAGATATTAACCTTGAAGATGCTATTGATATTCGAGAAATTAAAAATCTTAAACTTGCTAATCAATTATTAAAGATGAAGCGAATTAAGAAACAAGACAGGGAAGAACAAATGGCTATACAAAAACAAGCTATTACTGCTCAACAACAATTACAATCTCAACAAATGGCAGGACAATCTGCTATGCAAAAGATACAAGGGGAATTGCAAGCAAAAATGCAATTAAAACAAATGGAGATTGAATATGATATTAAGAAGATGCAAGTAGAAGCTGAGTTAAAATCTCACTTAATGGCTGAAGAATTTGCTTACAATCAACAGCTTCATAATATGGAAATGGGTACTTTAGGTAAGCGTGAACAAGACCGTGAAGATGCTAAGGCTAAGCGTATTAGCCAACAGAATACAGAGCAATCTAAATTGATAGACCAACGTAAAAATAATTTACCTCCGTTGAATTTTGAATCAAATGAAGACAGTTTAGATGGGTTTGATTTGTCACAATTTAACCCTCGATAATATATCAAAAATTTTACATAAATTTGTAAAATATTAAATTAAATTAAAATCAAATCAAATGGAATACAAAGTAAGGTTGTTAGATGGTATAGAAGAAAAAGGTACTGCTCAAGTAGAACAAGAATTACTTGAACAACACGAACAACAACAAGAACAAGAGCAGGAGATACAACAAATTATTGAGCCTATTATACAGCCAATTATAGAAGAAGCTCCTGAGTTAAACGAAGAACAAGTTCTTTCATATATTGGAAAAAGATATAATAAACAGATTAATTCATTAGATGAGTTAACATCTCAAAGAGAAGAAGCGGAAGCTTTACCTGAAGATGTATCTGCTTATATGAAATATAAAAAAGAAACAGGAAGAGGTTTTGAGGACTTTTTAAATCTTAAGAAAGATTATGACTCAATGCCTGCGGATAGTTTACTTACAAGTTATCTATTAGCTACTCAAGAGGGGCTAGATTCTGAAGATATTGATACATTAATGGAAAGTTATAGATATGACGAATACAATGATGATGAATCAAGTATTAGAAGAATTAAATTAGAAAAGAAAAAGGCTGTTGCTGAAGCAAAAAGATTTTTTAATACTCAAAAAGAAAAGTATAAAGTGCCACTTGAGTCAAGTACTGCATTTATTTCTGATGAGGAGAAAGAAGTTTATGAAAGCTATAAGCAATATACCAAGCAAGCGAAGACTATTGACGAAGAGAATGAAAGAAAAAGAAATTGGTTTAACCAAAAGTCTGATGAAGTATTTAACAAAGAGTTCAAAGGTTTTGAGTTCAATGTTAATGACAAACAAATCACTTTCAGTCCCGGAGATGCTTCTGAACTTAGAAAGAGCCAATCAACTCCTGCAAACTTTATAAACAAGTATTTGGATGAGCAAGGTTTAATTAAAGACGCAGAAGGTTATCATAGGTCATTAGCAATTGCGATGAATCCTGAAAAGTTCGCAAAGTTTTTTTACGAACAAGGGCAAGCAGATGGAACGGACGGTACAATGAAGAGTATTAAAAACATTCAAATGTCTGAACAAAAAGCACCTACAATAAGTAAATCATCAGATGGAATGCAGGTAAAAGCGATGAACCCTGATTCCGGTAGAAGTCTAAAGATTCGCAGTATAAAAAGAATTTAAAAACAATTAAAAATTAAAAAAAATGGCAAGTGGATTATTAGGAACGCCTACTTTTGCATTACAACCGGCAGCGGAGCAAGTAGCGTTATCAACAAACTATATTACCAACTTTAACTTTTTGAATCAGTATCTTCCTGATACTTACGAAAAAGAGTTCGAGCGTTATGGTAATAGAACCATCGCATCATTCTTGAGAATGGTAGGCGCTGAGATGCCTTCTAATTCTGACCAAATCAAATGGGCAGAACAAGGTCGTCTTCACATTAAGTACACTCTTTGTCAATCAGCGGCAGCAATTAACTCTAACACAGCAACTTTTACTGTAGCCGATACAGGTGTTACTTTTATTGCAATTAGAGTAAATCAAACTGTAATGATTCAAAACAACACTTCAGGTGTTTTCAACAAAGCAATCGTTACTGCAGTTCCTTCTGCAACTACTTTTACTGTAGCTTATTATGAGTCAACAGGACAAGCATTTGCTGTAAGTACTAACTGTACTGTATTCATTTACGGTTCTGAGTTTAAAAAAGGAACTAACGGTATGGTAGGTTCTTTGGAAGCAGAAGATGATATCTACTCTAACAAGCCTATTATCATAAAAGATAAATATGCTGTTAATGGTTCTGATATGGCTCAAATCGGATGGGTTGAAGTTACTACTGAGAACGGTGCTACAGGTTACTTATGGTATTTGAAATCAGAGCATGAGACTCGTTTACGTTTTGAAGATTATCTTGAAACTGCAATGATTGAAGCAGTTCCTGCTCAGACAGGTTCAGGAGCTTTGGCTGTTTTGGGTACTTCAGGTGGTACTGAAGGTATCTTCTATGTTGTAAACAATAGAGGAAATGTTTGGGGTGGTGGTACACCAACTGCATTGTCTGATTGGGATTCTATCGTTTCTCGTTTAGATAAGCAAGGTGCTATCGAAGAAAACGTTGTGTTTGTTAACCGTGGATTATCTTTTGATATTGACAACATGTTAGCTACATTAAACGGTTACACTTCAGGTGGTGTTGCTCAATCTGCATCTTTCGGTTTATTCGATAATGATGTTGATATGGCTTTGAACTTAGGATTTACAGGATTCCGTAGAGGTTATGATTTCTACAAATCTGATTGGAAATACTTAAACGACCCAACTATGAGAGGTGGATTGAATACTACTGCTGCTACAGCAACAGGTACAATCACAGGTCTTTTAGTTCCCGCAGGTTCTACTTCAGTGTATGACCAAATCATGGGTAAAAATGCGAAACGACCTTTCTTACACGTAAGATACCGTGCTTCAGAAGCTGAAGACCGTAGATACAAAACGTGGATTACAGGTTCTGCCGGTGGTGCTCAAACATCTGACTTAGATGCAATGGAGGTAAACTTCTTGTCTGAAAGATGTGTATGTACTCTTGGTGCAAATAACTTCGTATTATTCCGTTACGGTTAAATAATACCAAATTGGAGAGTGTCTTTATTGGCGCTCTCCTTTTTATTTTTTAAATTAAATTATATTAAATCTTATAAAAAATGGCAACAGTTGTTTCAGTAGACAAGGTCTATAAATTAGTACAAGGAACTCCGCTTTCCTATAGTTTAGCGGCAAGAAATCATCCTCGTTTTCCTTTAATGTGGTATGATGAAAAGAATAATCAAAATCGTGCTCTTAGATATGCAGTAAATCAAAAATCTCCTTTTGAGGATGAACAAGATGGAAATGCAATCATTGAACCGATTATGTTTGAAGATGGATTTTTAAGTGTTCCTAGAACAAACCCTGCATTACAAGCTTTTTTACATTACCATCCTTTAAACGGTAGAGTTTTTGTTGAAGTAGATGATGAAAAGAATGCAGCTTCAGAAGTAGAAGATTTAGATGTTGAAATTGATGCATTAGTTGAAGCAAGAAAATTATCTCTTGACCAACTTGAAACCCTTACTAGAGTTATGTTCGGTAAGGACCCATCAACTATCTCTACAGCAGAATTAAAAAGAGACATATTGGTATTTGCTAAAAATGACCCTCGTGGTTTCTTAGCTACATTAAATGACCCTGAGTTACAATTTCAGGCTAAAATTCGTTTATTGTTCGAAGAAAAATTATTAGCATTACGAAATAACGATAGAGAAGTATGGTTTAATAGCCCTACTAACAAAAAGAAAATGTTATCAGTACCATTTGGGGAAGACCCTTATGATATGGCCGCTTTCTTCTTATCAAGTGATGAAGGTATTGATTCACTAAAAATGTTAGAAGCAAACTTAGTAAAATAAAAAAGATTACGGGATTATGGTGTCCATGGTCGGAAATTAGCACAGGAGATAATTCTGTGCTTTTTTTTTATGTATATTTGTAAAAAGATTTAAAATGATAAACGAAGTTAGAAATTCAGTATTAACAATACTAAATAAAAATAATTACGGATATGTTTCTCCTTCAGATTTTAATTTGATTGCGGCTAACGCACAAATGGAAATATATGAAGAATATTATAGTAGTTTTAATAAAACTATAAATGCCGAAAATACTCGTGTATCAGGGACTGATTATGCCGATGTGGCACAACCTATAGCTGAAACATTAGAGTCATTCTTAGTTACAGATTATTTAGTAAATTTAGGAGGAAGTTCATTCTCTACGCCTACTGTTACTACTGTAGGTAATGATGCTTATTATATTTTAAAAATACTATGTCATACTAATAAGCTTGCATCAGGTACAACTACAGCTTCAGTATCAGGGTTACTTATAGACTCTACTGCATCATTTTTATCTGATGGATTATCTGTAGGAGATACTGTTGTTAATCAAAATACAGGTGCTATTGCTACAATTTCAGTTATTAGTTCAAATGCCTCATTAGCATTAAGCTCAAATATTTTTACAGCATCAGGACAAACATATAATATTTATTCAAAAAATTTAAAAGAAGCTGATAAAGTTAGCCTTAGTAAAATAACAATGCTTAATAACTCATCTTTAACAAGTCCTTCTGAGTTTTATCCATCATATACTTTAGAAGGAACTACAATTAAGTTATATCCTGATACTATAGATGCAAAAGGAAAAGTTCAGGCAGTGTATTTTAGATATCCAAAAGTTCCTAAATGGACTTATATATCGTTGAATAGTGGGGAACCTGTATTTGACCAATCACAACCTGATTATCAAGATTTTGAATTGCCAAACGAAGATGGTTATAAGTTAGTAACAAAAATGCTTGAGTACTTTGGTATATCACTTCGTGAAATAGAAGTGTCTCAATTTGGAACTGCTCAACAACAGCACGAGCAACCAAGTTTCAGTATGCAACAATAATAATAATAAAAATAAAAAATGGCGTATATATCTGAATATCAATATTATGATAATAATGGTAATGAACCTCAAGATGCAAATTGGGGTTCTTATCAATATGTTAGCTTAGATGATATAGTAAATAATTTTCTATTAATGTACTCAGGAAATCACTCATTAGTGAATAATGAAGAACGATATAAAATTATATTTCATGCAAAACGAGCAATACAAGAACTTAATTATGATGCTTTTAAAGAAGTAAAAGTATTAGAACTAAGTGTAGCTGACTCATTAAGATATGTACTTCCATCTGACTACGTGAATTGGGTTAGAATATCATTATATAAAGATGGATGGTTAAGACCTCTTACTGAGAATATTCAAGCAATATCCTCCAATGCTTATTTGCAAGACCAACAAGGGAATATATTATTTGACCAAAATGGTAATATACTTAAGCCTCAATATTCTACTATTGATTTTGATAGACTTACTAAAACTAAAAAAAGTATTTATGTAAATCAGGATAATCAATTCAACGGTGCTGAAGGTTGGTATTTTGAAGGGATGTGGTATTTTGACTATGGTATAAATACTGCGTTTGGCTTAAATACAGAGACAGCTAACTTTAACCCTACTTTTAAAATAGACAAGAAAGCAGGTGTTATTAATTTTGACTCAAGCATGGCAGGAGAAGTATGTATTCTTGAGTATGTTTCCGATGGTATGGAGGGAGGAGATAATTCATTAATTACAGTTAATAAGTTATTTGAACAATATATTTATGCCGCTATAAAATATGAAATATTAAATTCTAAATTTGGAGTCCAAGAATATGTAATACAGCGTGCTAAAAAAGACAGGAGAGCTCTTCTAATGAACGCAAAAATAAGAATTAGTAATATTCATCCGGGAAGACTTTTAATGAATTTAAGAGGTATGGATAAGATAATTAAATAATATGACAGATTTTACAAGAAATTTTTTATCAGGTAGAATGAATAAAATAGTTGACCAACGACTTCTTCCTGATGGAGAATACGTTGACGCTATGAATATTAGAATGGGTTCTACTGAAAATTCTGAAGTAGGAGTTATTGAGAATTCAAAAGGAAATCTTTCACTGACATCGTTATCCTATATAAATGGAACTTTATTAAGTACTGATGCAAAATGTATAGGCGCTGTTGAAGATAGTGCTAATGAAACTATATATTGGTTTGTTCACGATTCTTCATTTATTGCTAGTCCAACAGGAAAACTTGATTTGCTTGTATCTTATAATATGTTGACAGATATACTAGTGTATCATATTATAAGCATAAATGACGGAAATGGTTTAAATACCATACTAAATTTCAATTCAGCGTATCTTATAACGGGAGTAAATATAATTAATGACCTATTATTTTGGACAGATGATTATAATGCTCCAAGATTTATAAATATAAATAGAAATTATGCTAATCCAATTAGTAATGTTGACCAATTTAGCGCAGAATCTATTCTTGTAATAAAAAAACCACCTACGCAATCTCCTTCAATTCAACCTATATTAACTAGTGGTCAAGAGAACTTTCTAAAAACTAGATTTATTTCTTTTGCTTATAGATATAAATATATAGATGGAGAGTATTCGGCTACGTCTCAGTGGTCCGATATTGCATTTATTCCTAGTCAGTTTAAATTTGATATCAATAGTATGCTAAATGAAGGTATGACTAATTATTATAATACAGTAATTGTAAGTTATAATTCAGGGGGCCCTCTTGTAGTTGGTATTGATTTGTTATTTAAACAAGCAGAGAGCAATATATTAAAAGTTATTCAAAAAATAAATAAGACTGATGCAGGTCTTGCTAATAATCAAGTTTATACTTATTCATTTAACAATAGTAAAATATATACCATATTAAATGAGGATGAAATATTAAGACTTTATGATAACGTTCCTCGTTTTGCTAAGGCTCAAACTTTAATGGGTAATAGATTAATGTATGGTAATTACGTAGAAGGATATGACTTAATTGATAAAAATGGAATTCCAACAAAACTTGAATATTTTACGCAATTAATTAGTGTGCCAATTGGTAATACTACTCTTACAGATTCTTTAAGTGCAGGAGTGTACAATATAGACCCTTCAAGAGCAGGACTGTCTGTGTCTGATTCTACTTTGTTATTTGACTTAGCAGGAATTGATTTAGTTGAAGGTTCTTTTATATCATTGGACGTTTCTATATCTCATTCTCAATGGACAGGTTATACTCCTGCTCCTAATCAAAATACAGATTTAATTACTTTATCTTTTAGTTATTTACTAACTACTTCATATACATCTGTTTATCAATTAGCTTCAAGTCCCGAATTTCAAAATGCAATAGGAACTGTTTTAAATATACTTCCTGTAGCAACATCTTGTAATGGTGTTACATTTACAGATACTTTTAATTGTGCTCTACCTTTAAATTTAGGAACAGGTACTGTATGGACAAAATATGGTAGTGGTATCAATGCTATTTTAGAACCTATAAAAATAGTAACAACTCCCGCTAGTACTATTATTGGACTTCAATTTCCTTCAATGGAATATGTTGATAATATTACAACTCCAACAAAAATGGCTTATGAATATTATAAAGTAACTTATGCAAAAGTTGTATTTCAAGAAATAGCAAACCCTTCTAGTTTACATAGTAATAGAGGATATGAGGTCGGTATTGTATACATGGATGAATTTAATAGAGCTACATCAGCTTTAGTAAGCACAAATAATGCACAGCATATTCCTTGTGGATATTCTTTAAATAAAAATAGTATTCAAGTTACTATACCTATAACTCAAAGAGCTCCAAGTTGGGCTAAGAGATATAAATTTGTAATTAAACCTGATGCTGATAAATATGAGACTATTTATAGTAATTTATTTTTTGTAAATCCTGAGACTAATGAAGCATGGCTTTTACTAGAAGGCGAAAATACTAAAAAAATAGAAGTAGGAGATAGGTTAATTATCAAGGCTGATACATCGGGACCTGTTTCAAGTTGTGCCTATACTACTGTTCTTGAGAAAACAGCGCAAGCAAAACAATTTATTGAGATAAAAAGCACTTTAGACCCTACTAAAAATATAAATGTACCCGCAGGATTATACATGAAAGTTAATCCTAATACTTTTAATTTAGCGCAAACAGAAAATGCTTTTGTAGCACCGGGAAAATTTTCTATATGGGCAGCACAAGGAAACTCTGCAATATTAAGCTATCCTATGAATGTAGCAGGTACTGACCCCGCTCATCCTACATGGACCCATGTTGATTATAACATACCTGCGGGTAGTAGAATTGAATGGTATGTTGATTGGAATAGAGCAGGTGTAGGAGGAGCTTGCGAGCAAAGAGGATATACATTAGATAAAGTATATACTGCGTCTACTGACTATGATAATATGTACGATTGGTTTATTGGAGACAATATTAAACTTACTATAAATTCAGGTGTTAACAAAGGAGATAACGAGATTAATCAATTTATTCCCGGTACATCTACTCCATTGACTAATACAAATGTTAATATTAATTATTGGCAATTTTATAGAAATGCTGTTACAAATGAACTTAGTATTATGTTTAGTAGTACAAATAGTTGTACGGGTTATAATTACCTATATTCTCGTAGAATTTATATTACAGCTAACATAGAAGTATTTCGTGCGGAAAATACAATAATATTTGAAACGGAACCTACTAATGCTTTGCCTAATTTATTTTATGAAAATGAACTATCATTCGCTATTGATGAAAATGGAAACCATGAGGGTAATATTCAAAATCAAGCTATAGATTCTAACATACCGGCTATTATTGATACTAATTTCTTTAATTGTTTTGCTTTCGGGAATGGCGCTGAGAGTTATAAAATACGTGATTCTATTATTGGTAATTCCTTTAATTTTGGCCAAAGAGTTACTACAGTAACAATTCAAGATTATAAAGAAGCAGATAGATTTTCAGATATTACATATAGTGGAATTTATAATGGAGAAACCAACATAAATAAATTAAACGAATTTAACTCAGGACTATCTAATTTCAAACATTGTGAAACTTCTTTTGGAGAGATACAATTATTGGACGGAAGAAATACAGATGTTCTTACTTTACAAGAAGATAAAATATCTTACGTTTTAGCGGGTAAAAATTTATTATCTGATGCTGCTGTAGGAGGAATAATTTCAGCCACTCCTGAGGTATTAGGAACTCAAATAGCACGTACTGAAAAGTACGGTATTAGTTTTAATCCTGAGAGTTATATTCAATGGGGTTACGATAGATATTTTACTGATGCAAAACGTGGTACGGTTATTCAATTAAGAGGAGGAGAAACTCAAAATGAAGAGTTATCTGTGGTATCAAATAACAATATGAGAACTTGGTTTAGAGATATGTTTAACACTTCTTTCAACACTCAAAAGCTCGGTGGTTTTGACCCATATATGAATGAATATATATTATCAAGTAATGATATATTATTACCTATCAATGCTAAATGCGTAGGTTGTGGTATATCACAAACATTTACATTATCTACTAGTGTTGCTCACGAAACAAAACAAGAAGTATATTGTGTTGATTTAGGTTCTGTTGTTGGTCAAACTCAAATCAATTGGGTATTTTCTAATATAGAGGCAGGAACAGGAGGATTAAAAGTATCTGTAAATTATAATGGAGTTATAACTACTTCAACCGTTACTAAAGTTAATGGAAGTATTTCATTTAATAAAAACAATGTATCTATACAAACCGCACAGATAACACTCGAGTATAATTTAGATATGGTTGTAGCTGTTCTTGCTAATTGTTGTGTTCCTGAATCAATGACAATAATTGAGGTAGTAGTAACTAATGATGAACAATCAGGGCAAACTATACATAGTCAATATAGATATACTAGTGGAACTTTTATAGGCCCTCTATTATCTAATTTAGTTTTATTTGAAAGCGGAACAAATAATCCGTTGGTATCAAGATATAATGTAACGTTAGGTAATGTAGGAACAGGTGGATTCCCTCCTCAAGGTAGTACGATGATATTATCTTCTAATCAAATACCTCCTGATAATTACGTATTTAATCCATCACAAAATAAATTTAGATATTTAAGAAGTTCAACACTATATACTAATACCACTTCGCAAATAAATAGTTTATTATCGGCATCTACGGTAGCGACTCCTATTACAGGAGTATCTCCACTATACAGCGCTAATTTTACAGTTCCTGCAAGTTCAAGCGGACAATATCTTTATTTGATTTGGGATTTGAGAAGCTCTATAGCGCAATCTTTATGCTACGCTTCTACTAGTATATTTGATGGTTGTTGTCATTGTACCACTTCAACATATTATACAAGTTCATCTTTTTCTACTGCAACTTCTATTTTTACTAATTCTAGTTTAACTACTTTTGCGGCTAATGGATTTTATTCTCAAGCAGGTATAGTAAGACAATTAGTTGATGGAGTATTATTACCTCAGCAAACTTGTAATTGTACTACTTACTCGTTTGTAGGTCAACAAGGAACCGTTACTTGCTCAGGAGGAACAACAGGATTTACAAGTTCAGGTTCTATAACTCTTTATGCAAGTGTAAGCGTATTAGCTGTTGATGTTGATTTATATACAGATGCTGCTTTAACTACATTGACTACCATAAGTGGATTTAGAAAAGGAGTTAGTGTGTATTCAATAACTAGTGGAGCAATTGATATGATATCAAGTATAGGTAGTCCATGCTAAAAATATAAATTTAAAAATAACTATGCCAAATTATACATTATCATATAGTGAAGGAGTTACAGGATGGGTATCATACTACTCTTATCAACCTGATTGGATGATTGGAATGAACAATTATTTCTATACATTTAAAGGAGGTAATATTTATAGACACAATGTAAACGAATCTCGTAATACATTTTACCAAGATTGGTGGACTAGGATGGGTAATTCATCAGGAGCATATACTCCTAGTAGTATTACTAGCGTATTTAATAATTCCGTTCTTGAGAATAAATTGTTCAAAACAATAACTCTTCAAGGAGATTCACTTTGGGGTATTACTTTACAAACTGACTTGCAATATTCGGGATATATTGACTACACTTGGTTTCAAAAGAAAGAAGCGTCTTATTTTGCATTTATTAGAAATAACTCAATAGGAGAATTGGCCTTAAGAAGTTTAAATGGGATAGGTAGTAGTTCTTCTGTTACATCAGGAACTACAATTAATTTTTCAATTAATCCACTTGTAGCAGTAGGAAATATAATTAGTATTGGTGATTTGTTATATTTCTTTCAATCGCCTTCTAATACTCCTTTGCTTGCAGGAAAAGTAACCGCTGTAAATTCTGACTACCCTAATGGTATAAATAGAATAGTTATTACCACAACAGTTCCGGGATATACGACAGTTCCAATACCTGTTCAAAATGCTTATTTTTTATATATTAAAAATTCTGTGGCAGAATCGCATGGAGTGTTAGGACATTATTGTACATTTACAGCTACAAATAATTCAACTAGCAAAGTTGAACTTCTCGCAGTTCAGGCTAATATAATGAAAAGTTATCCTTAAATTTAATATCTTTGTGCTATATGGAACTAACTATTAGAGGTCTAAATGAAAATGATTATCAAGAAATTCTTATAGGATGGTGGGCACAATGGAATTGGACAGCACCTGCTAAAGATTTTTTGCCTGATGATGGCAAAGGAGGTATTATAGTTTATGATGGAGATATACCAATTTGCGCAGGTTTCATATACATGACTAACTCAAGTGTGGCTTGGGTAGATTGGATTGTTTCAAATAAAGAATATAAAATAAAAGACAAGAGAAGGGAAGCTATTAAGTTATTAATAGAGTCTCTTACTAATATAAGTAAAAATACAGGAAGTAAATACGGATACGCTTTAATTAAGAATCAAAGTTTAATAAAAACCTATCAGGATTTAGGATGGTCAAAAGGAGATAGTTACACAAGTGAAATGATAAAAATATTATAAAATGGCAATAGCAACAACAACAGCAATAGCACTAGGCAGTTTAGCAATAGCAGGAGCTTCGACAGGAATGTCTTTTGCGCAAGCAGGAGCACAAAAAACAAAGCAGAAACAGGCAGAAGCAGATGCAGCTAAAGCAATGGCATCAGCTAGAGCAAAACTACAACAAAACTTTGCTCTTCAAGAAGCGATTAATAAAACACCTTATGAATTAGAGAGAGATGCTATGCTTTCTTTAGGTTCTAAACAAATTGAAGCGGGAGCTGAAAGTGAAAGAGGTGGCGTACCTACTGCGGGATTAGTTGCGATGGGTCAGAATTTACAGCAAGCGGGTATTACAACACGTCAAAGCGCTGAGTCATCAGCTATTACTCAAAGACAAATTGCAGAGCAAAGTCGTCTTAGAGATTTAAACGTTCAATTAGATTTAGGAGAAGTTGCAGGTCAACAAGAAATAGCTAAACAAGCAGAAACAGATGCGGCCCAAGCAAAAGCTCAGGCATTGGCAGGAGTTGGCGATATGCTTCAACAAGGAGTAAATATGATGCCTTTGTATCTTAATCAGGGAAGAAAAGAAGTACAGTCAGTGATGCCTGAAGGAGGTCTTACTCAAGCGGGAAGAACTACCTCAAATGGGATAGGTAATTTAACTTATAATCCTTTTATGCCTATGACTACAAATTATTCTACACCTACAGCGCAAGTTCCAAATGCTCAACAATTAAACCCTAATTACTATAATCCATTTAATCAAAATTACTATAATCCATTTGGTCAAAACTCAAGTGGGGTTGGATTTTAATATTTAAAAAAATAAACTATGCCTTTAGGATATAAGTACGCAGAAAGAGACGCAAGTAATCAAACAGATTGGTATGCAGTAGGAAAAAGCGTTAGCGGAATGTTATTAGAGACAAATCGTCTTCGTGAAGAAAAGAAAGATGCGTATGACCAAGCTACTCGTAAATCAATAAATGATGCATCAATAGCTCCTCAAGGAGAAAATGAAAGTGCAAATACATTTATAAATAATTATTCTCACGATGTAATTGAACAAATTAGAATTGATGACAACTTGTTCAAGAGAGGTCAGATGAGCGAAAGAGATAAGACTTTAAGGATGCAAAACCAAATGGATGGCACAAAAGCATTATTTGACCTTTCGAAAGCATATCAAGAAAAATTTAAGGATAAAATGGATGGTGTCACTTCAGGTGTATTACAATCTATGAATATATTCAATATGTCTATGGTTGAAGGATATGCTAATTTTAATAACTCAAAAGCTATTATAAATCCTTTTGACGGAACTGTAGGCATTGGTTTAATGGAGGACAAAGTAATTGATGGTAAAACAGTGCGTGTTCTTTCTAAAGACATAGCTCCCGTAGGAGTTATTGCGGGTAAAATAGCTCACGATATACCTACATTCGATGTTGAGAAAGCAACTAATGACTCTGTTAAAGCTTTTGGGGATAGAAAAGATGTGTTGTATAGAGCGGCAAATACTGCTAGAGCAGGTAGTATTACTGAATTTTTAGGAATAGGGGCTATGAAAAATCATCCTGAATTTGCAAGAACAGTTAAGAGTATGAATGATGCTATAGACCAACAAATTGGTTCTTATTTTTCTAATGAATATAATTTAAGTTCAGTATTAACTGAGAACTTAGGAAAATATAATGATAAATCTTTTACGTTTAGCAAATCAGAAGCCGCTACTGATAAAAATAAAATACTTGTAAAAGTTGACCCTACTACTTCAATGACTGCTTTAGATGCTAGTGGTCCTAATTATCAGGCTCAGAAAAAAGAAGCTTCTGATTGGGTTAGAACAAACATATTGAGTAAGATGGATAGTGAAGTAAAAATGTCCATGACATCTCAAAGTCAATTACAAGAATCAGCAAGAACAAGAGCAGCGGCAGAAGCAGAATTCAGAGCTCCTACTGCCGCAAGTAAAGCAGTTGAGCCAATAGTAGTTGGAGAAATTCTTAGAACAAAAGGAGTTAGTCCTCAAGGTAAACCAATTGACGGAGTATCTCAAAGAATTGAGCACTTAGTTAGTAATGAAGGTAAAGGAATACAAAACGTAATAACTAATATAGGATATAATAATAGCAATGGAGCTCTTGAGCTTAAAGGATACCAAATATTAGGTAGGGAATCTTCAGGAAATAAGACAGAAGCAGAAGGAACTACAGGCACAGAAAGTTCAACTATTATTAAGAAAAATAAATTTTTAAAAAACGATATTGATAGCGCTCCTCTTTTGTCGACAATGGTAAGGAAGATACCTAATCCTGAGAATCCGGGATATAATTTCTATGACATTAAAGAAGCAAAAGATTACTATAAAAGACAATATCAAGCTACACTAGGAACTCCAACTCCTCCTGTTACTCCTGCTACAAATAATACAAACTCAAATAACGACCCATTAGGATTGGGATTATAATATTATGGAAGAAGATACTCAAAATCCAATTACTCCACAAGAATTTGCTCAAAAAGTAAAAGCTAAATATCCTCAATATGCAAATGTTGATGACCTTACATTGGCTAAAAAAATGGTTGAAAAATATCCTCAATATTCAAATCAAGTTAATTTTGATACAGACGTAAAAAAAAAAGGTATTGGGGAATCAAATACTCAAATTCCTCAACAAAATACTACGGAATCACCTTCGGCAGTTGGTTCATTGGCTACGCAGTCACAAAATGAAGACGGTGTTTTTAAAAAGACAGCAAATTATTTAGGTGCTCTTGAATCTGAAGGAGCAAAGACTGCCCTTACTTGGGCCGATAATATTATAAACTCTTCAAAAAATATGTTGAAAGAAACAGGATTTTTTGATGATAAAGTACCTGATACTGCTACTCCTATTACTGATGCTGTTAAGCAAAATATGGCAAGTAAAGGTGCAACAGAGACTTATAAACCTGCTGAGCAACAAGGTCTTATTTCCAAAATAATAAATTCTGCTTTACCACAAGACCAAAAGAATCTTCTTACAGCAGGTCTAGGTCTTGGTTCTGCGCATATTCAAAATGCTATAAAAAGAATTGATAAGTATCAAAAAGAATCTTTACCTGAAGGAAATTTACCTACAGAAGTTGCAAAAGGAGTAGTTGGATTTGTACCTGAAATATTAGGAGCAGCACTTTTAGAAAATCCTGAGCCTGCAATAGGAAAAGCTACTTTATGGACTGAAAAGGCTGTAACTGAAGCAAAACCTTTAATTAAAAAATATGCCCCTAAAGCAGTTAAATTTTTAGAAGAAGGAGCAAAGTCAGCAATGACAAAGATAATGGCTGCAAAAGGCGCTACAGAGGCTATGGCTAATGCAAAAGAGAATGATAATACTTTTATACAAGGATTAAAAGGAGGTATAGAAGGATTCGCAGAAGGCTTATATCTACATGGTTTAGGTGAAATTACAGGAAAAGTAACTCCCGTAATAGCCAAACAAGTAGCTAAGGCAGGAGTCAATAGTGCAGTTGCTACAGCTATAGTTAATCCCTTAGCTACAGCAGGTGTATTTACTACTGCTAGAGCTTTAAGAACAGGTATTACTGAACAAAGATTATTGTCAAAAGGAGAAGTGACTCAAGAAGCAGCAATGGGTATTGGATTTAGTTTACTTCATGCAGGAAGTTTATATAAGAATCATAATGAACTTAATCATTATTATGATAATGTTTTAAAGACTGACCCATTAGGTTCTTATGTTAGAGTATTAAATGAAACTAAAGATAATTTAGAAATAGCACATAATGAAAATCTAACAGAAACTGATGTAAAAGATTTGACAGAATCAAGAAACCAATTGAGAGATGCTATTCTTAAAGAACCTGATTTAGAGTTAAAGAAAAAATTAGGAGACCAAGCATTAAAAATTCAAAATCAATTGGATGCTCATACTACTATAAATAATATAGTAGAAAATAAAGATGCTGTTATTGAAGATATCAATAATAATGAAGACCTTAATGATGACCAAAAAAGTTTTTATACTAAAAAAGCAGCTGCTATTGCTGATTATTTCGATAATTCTGAACTTGGTTTAAAGAAAAAAGAATTAAACACTAAAATATCTGAAGCTCAAGCTAGTTTAGACGAAGCATCATTAGGATTTACAGACTTAGAATCCCAAGCAGATAGAGATACTGCTAAGACTAATATAGATGAAAAAAGACAAATATTAGAAGGTTTAAATACAGAGTTAACTGACTTGACAAATAATGCAGTTATAGAAACTCCTGAAGTAAAAATAGCTAAACTAGAATCTGAATTAGAGACAATTAAAGATGATAATAATCCTAGAATTGCCGAAATAGATACTGAAATAAATAATTTAGAAACCCTTAAAAAAGAACAAGATGCCATTCAAAAGCAAAGAACAAATGAAAGCGTGCTACGCACAGAACAACCCGAATTGGGACTGCAAAAAGTGGGCGAAGGAAACGCCAAACCTGAAATCCCTACCGAACAAACTATCACTAATGCGCAACCGCAAGAAGTAAAGGATTATAAAACTTATTTTGACCAAGACGTTCCTAATATGACTGTTCAGGAAAATAATGGAGAGTTTTTAATTGGAAACTATACCCCTGCATCAGAAGGTAATAATCCATCTATGAAAACAATAACTGATTTAGATGGCAATCCTTTGACTTTTAAAACCAAAGAAGAAGCACAGGCTAAATTAGATGAAGTAAAAAGAATTGAATCTCAACCGCAAGAAGTAGTTACTGAAGAAGTAAAGCCTACTGAGGTTACTCCTGAAGGACCAAAAACTGCTGAAGAATTTATAACTGCAATAGATGAAAAAGCTAAATCAGATTTAAGTGGTGTGGGAGCTCCTATTGAAATTGCTGAAAAAACTTATATTTCTAAGGTAGGAGATACTTATAATATATCATTCCCTGATAAAAGAGCTAATGATGGTATTGCAAGAAAAAATAATCTGACTAAGGAACAGGCTATAGATATTTTAAATAAAAAAATTACCAATGAAAATAAGCCAACTAAAATAAATCCTAGAGATTATAAAACAAAAGAAATAAATGCAAATGAATTAAAGGTAGGAGATATTTATATTAGAGATGAGAATGGTCAAAGATATGTATATAAGCTTCTTGAAAATCCAAGAGTAGACCCTAGTAAACGTAACTTTTTTAATGCAGAAGTAGAACTTATGCATATTGGAACATATGATAATGAATCAGCAAAAAAATATGGTTCAATAGAAAAAAATGTAGGAGATAAAAGCTTAGATAGATTTAAATCAAGAAAAGCACTTGTCCGTGATTTTGGAAAAGTTAAAGTTATAGAAAATTGGAATGAAACTAAGCCTACTGAGGTTGCTACTGTAGAGGAGCCTACTGAGGTTGCTACTGTAGAATCTAAAGAATTATATAAATTAAATAAAGAAATATCTCAACTTGAAGATGATGTAAACTATTACGAAAGTAAAATTGAAGATATTCAAGATGAAATAAAAACAGAACAAAGTAATACTAAAGAGGGAATTGTTGAATTAAAAGAAAAAATTAAAAAAGAACTTGAAGAAGTTAAAAAAGATAAATCTTTAAGTCGAGATGAAAAGTTAGATAAGATAGAAGAAATAAAATATCAAATTGAAAACTTTAAAGAAGACCAACAGGATATCATTGATTCATATAAAGATGACTTAAGTGAGGCTAAAATAGACCTAAAAAAAACATCAAATAAGTTAAAAAAACTTTACGATAAAAAAAATGCTATACCTACTGCTGAACCTGCTAAAGTTTTAGAAGTAAAAACTCCTGATATTACTACAATAGAAGAACCTAAGCCTGTAGAGAAGCCAACTGAAGAACCTGAATCTCTAAGGGTTGGTATTAGAAATGAATCAATGAAAAGGGTTGCTAACGAGTTAGGATTAGAGGCCCCTGTACCCGGTGAAGGTTGGAATAGCGAGGATGCTGTACAAGTAGGTCGTGAACTATTAAAAGCAGGAGCGGACATTGATGCTATTGTAGAAAAAGTAAAAAGTGGAGAAGTACTTACTGCTGAAGAATTGGCTGTAGCAAGAGCTCACTTTGAAGATACATTAATAAAGGATGTAAATGAAGCATATAAAAAAGGAATAGATAGTCCTGAGTATATCGAGGCCAAAGCAAAAGCTGACAAATTTAATAAAGATGTTATAGCTCCTACTAAACTTGCTTGGAGTAAAACAGGTGCTGCCTTTAGGGGTGAGACAGATATTTACGACGGTTCTTTTTATAAATTAGAAAATGAATTTAAGAAAGAATTAAATGTAGATGAACTTACTAAGGAACAATCTGATTTAGTGCAGAAACTTGCTGATGATATAGCTAAAGCTAAAACAGAATTGCAAGATACTTATGATAAAATATCTAAGGCTAAAGATGAATTAGCAGAACAGTACGAGAAAAAAAATGGTAAAAAAGAAAAGGAAATAGATTTATCTACTAAAGAAACTGATGATATAGATAAAAAAATAAAACAAAGAATAAAACAGCTACAAAAACAAATTGACGATGTTCAATCAGGAAAAGTAAAACCTACTAAAGAAAGTTCTGTATGGGCTAAAGAGATATCTGATTTGACAGCTACTCTTAAAGATGTTAAATATCAAGATAGACTTATTAAATTAAGAGAAAATTTAAAAGGAAAGACAGATAATAAATTTAATCCATCTCAAGCTAAAGCTATTTGGGATTATGCCAAAGAAACATACTTAGATAAAGGAGTTGAATTTGCAGATATGGTTAGAATGGTAACAGAAGATTTAGGATTAAACAATGTTAGACAAACTATGGAGGCTATTGTATTACCTAAATCATCAAGAGTTACTACTGTTGATATGTATGAAAAAAGAAATAAAATCAATCAGGCTCAGAATTTAGCTAGGGAGTTTATTAAAGAAGCAAATACTCCTAAATTTGTATTAGCATTAAAATCAATTCCTGATATGTTTCGTAAAATTAAAGTTTATGGACACGGTGGAGTTGGATTTATGACGCATTTAATTGGTGGTTTAAAAAGACCATCTGAGTATAGTCACTCTATGAAAATGTTTACAAATCAATATAAATATATGTTTAGTAAAAAATATTATGAGCAAGCTAAAATTGTGCACTTAGCTGACCCTAATTATTATTTATTTTTAAAAGAAGGAGCAGATATTAATCCTGAGGTTCATAATACAGGATATGAAGTAGGAAAATCTAATTCAGCAGGAGAAAGAGCTTTTTTTGCTTTAAAAGCAATTAGACTATCTCAAATGAGCGAACAATATAATAAAGCGCCTGAGATAATAAAATCAGACCCTAATTTTTTAAAAAATTTAGTTGCTGAATATAATTATTCAAGTGGCTCTTCTAAATATAAAACTGAAGCAGGGAGAGTAACCACAAGAGGTCATCTCGGTGGTTTAGAAGAAGTAGCTAATACAGTATTGTTTGCTAAGAATTTAACTGTTGCAAAATACCAATCTACAATATTGAATCCTACTAGAGCATTGGGTACTTTATTAAATAGTAAATCAAGTGTTGGAGAAAAATATGTAGCTAAAATTACATTAAGAAGGCAGATGGAAGGATTAGCAGTTCATGCAGCGGCATTGGCTTTAAATCAATTTGTATTGGCAACATTAGGTTCAAAAGAAAAAGTAAATGTTACTGACCCTACTAAGCCTGATTTTTTATGTACAAAATTAGAAGATGGTAGTTATATTCCATTAACTAAATCAAATGACCAATCATATAAATTATTAGCTTCTCTTGGAGAAATATCCTATAAACAAGTGATTGGAGAAAAACATAAATCTAGTGTATTGAATTCTTTGTCAACTCAAGGAAGATATATGTTAAGTCCTATTGCAGGAACTGTTACTGATATTGCATTAAAAAAAGATGTAATGAATAATCCATTAGCATTTATTGGAGGAAAAGATAAAAAGAAAAGAGGGATTGGTTTTATGGAATATATATTGAGAAATCAAACTCCTATACCGGTTGGGGAAGCGATAACTCATTATTTTAAAGAAAAATATGATAAAAATAAAAATAATGAAACTGCTAAAATATTTTTAGAGTCTTTAGGACATGCAATTCTAGCGGGTGGACTTGGTACTGATAAAAAAGAACCGATAAAAGAAAAAGGAAAAATAAGCAAAGAAGAACTTAAGAAAACAAATCCTAAAATGTATAAAATAATGTTTGGAGGAAGTTAGACAAATCTAACATACTTTAATTCTTTTTGCTTATCATAGAAAATCATTAACTCTAAATCATTAAAGGAGCCTACACGTGGGGGACGACCACCCCACTTGGCTATTCCTTTTAATTTATTAAGTTTTCCGTAGATTATACCATCTTCACAAGACCATATCATTACAGGAGACAATCTTTTATCTATAAGCTTTACTGCCTTTCTTGCCGCTACAGGAAGTGGATACGCATTGTGCATGGTTCTAATTCTTCCTTTCACTTCAGCATATGCTATTAGATTTCCGCTTTTATCAAATACTTTGTAGTCAATATCATGTGGGTCAAGTTTTTTAAACGAGCCACCGAATGTATCTACAAATGTAGTTATAGCTTTTTGTTCTCTCTTTAAGTCTTGCTCTGTTTCAAAAGTCATCTTCTTCTGTTGATTTTAGTATATATCTTAATTCAATAATTAAAATTTGAGTTTCTTTTCTAACCATATTAAAATCACGGTCAACTAAATTCTCGTAGATATTAGCTAATAATAAGTGGTAGTCGTTTAATCTCTTAGCAATCCTAGATGCTCTTTCGAATTCGCTATTTAAAATGGGTTTCATAATTTATATTTTATTCATTAAACAATGGTAATATTACTTTTTTTAATACCTCGCTATTAAAATAATATCCTTTTTCTTTTTCATATTTCTCAATGCAGTCTACAAATTTAGTCAATATTTGTTTCTTATCGGATATAGCTTCCTGTAATTCTACGTTAAGTCTTGCTACAGTCATAAATATATCCTTGTCTTTCATTCTTTTTTTCTTTATAGGCAACTCATCTAAGTCGTTAAGAAATATTTTTTTACAGAATATATATTTATTAGTCATTACTTTATCATAAGTAAGAGTAAAATCTATACTACTCATGTAGTGCAATATTGTGGCATGATTTTTATTTATAGATTGGCCTATAGTTTCGTAACTATATCCTCTATCTCTTAATATTTTTGAGTATATTTTTTTAGCATCTATGATTTCTCTTTTTCTACTAATATTACAAACATCTACACTAAAAGTCTCGTTTATTATTTCTTTTAATTTTATTATCTCTAAATCCTGTTGTTCTTTGTATGATTGCATTTGATTAAATTGGTTTAAATATTTCTGCCTTTACTCCATGAGCGGTCAGTTCTTTTATTCTATACTCTTGTAATTTTGATAACTTACCTGTTGGTCCTTTCACTTCTATGAATAATACATCAGAATTAGGAGGGATAACAAGTAAATCAGGGATTCCATTCTTATTGGTTTTAATCAACTTTAGAACGTAATATCCCTGAGCTTCAAGTTCCTTAATCTTTTTCGATTGTATCTGACTTTCTTTCATCTATCTTAGTTGTCTTCATTAACTCATTCACTGAGAACGTAATTTTATTACATTCTTTTATGAACTCAACTAGCTTATCTAAATCTTCTTTTCTAAAAGAAAATCGACTAGCCAAAAACCACGTAAATGGAGAACAACTATCATCAAGGTCAATCTCTTGAACTTGGAAAGCTAATTGCTTTTGAGGTAGCACAGTCATGCTGAAAGCCAATGTATACTCTTTATCTTTCTCTAGCCATTTGTGTTGAGGTATCTTACTAGGCTTGTTGTCTGCGTCTATACATAAACATTTTATCATTTCTTTGTAGATTTACCGTTATGACCATTTCTTCCTCTATTGGACATCATGTTCTCTTTTACCATGCCACCAATCTTAGTATGACTCATATCCATTCCATCTCCATTACCGTAAGTTCCGGCATGATGATTGGCTTTATTTAATTCCTCACGATACTTAACTCTCTTATTACTTTTTTCATAATTGGAGTCATACTCTAATTTCTTCTTTCTCCTTTCTTCTGACATATTTAGTTTGTCATAGGAAGGATGGTCTCCTGCCATCCTATTTCTTTTACTTGCCATTATTATTTATTTAGTTGTCTTGTTTATATGCCTTAGCACATTCTCTGTTGCAAAATTCTCCATCGGAATCCTCTGAGCAATATTTGCAAATGCATTGTTTTTCCTCAGGAGGATAACCTTCCCACCATTCTGTTGAATTTATCATAAGTCAAAATCTTTTTTGAAGTGGGCCAACGTGTAGTCCTTCTTCTTGGTTACTGCTTTGTAAATCTCATGTTCAATACCGCCTTTAGCGAATATCCAAAACACTTGGTTTTCTAATCTTTCCTTAGTAGTCATTCGGTCCTTAGACTGCCAATAACTTGTAGCACTGAAATCAATATTATAATATACAAGATACTCTGCTTTTTTTAAACTTATACCTTCACGACCTGAAACTATTTGTAAAGCTATGGATTTAAAGGACGAATTAAATTCATCTAGGTCAGTAGTAAGTTCATCTCCGAATACTTGCTGCAAAGCTACTAATTCTTCTTTAAACTTATAGAAGATACCAATCTGACAACCCATCCATTGTTGTTGAATGAACTCTGCTTTAGTGGTATCAATTACCATTGACTTTCCACTCTCAAACTTAACTGTTCCTGAATACAATTGATGTATCTTACTCATTAACTTTACAGGAGTGTCACCTAATACAACTTCTTCTTTACCTTCTATAATTAAATCTCTCTTTAACTTATTAATCAACTTGTAGGTTGATTCTTTTAACTCTACTTCAAATACTTCTTCTGTAGTTGTAGCTACAAATCCTGCTTCTGCTTGAGTATAGTTTATTGTAAAAGGCTCCATTGCTTTAACTATAGTATCCAAACCTTTTGAATAATCATTCATGGATAGTCCATTAATAATCTTAGAGGTTACTTTTACAAAGTTATCACAAAATCTGTAGAAACTATTATATTCTTTGAAAGGATTTTTTGGTATTCCATAAACTTGATGATACATCTGTGAGTATGACTCAGGAGTAGGAGTACCTGATAATAAAATAACATTAGCTTTTGTCAATATTATTAAGTCTTTTACTTGAACAGCTCTCTTACTTGGCTTAGGAAAAGCTCCCATACTATGAGCCTCATCACAAATAATCAAATCCCACTTGGTATCAGGTATCTTATGTAAACTCTCGTAGTTGGTAACTGTTAAATGATAAGGAGGGTTAAGCATCTCGTAGTCCTTCTGAATGCTGCTTATCGCTTTCTTTTTTGTTAAAAACAATACGTTGCTACTGTTAATTCTTTCTGCAATTCCAAGACTTGTAAGAGTCTTTCCTGTGCGAACTTCCATAGCTAAGTATAAGAAGCCATTATTGGTTACTATCTCTGTACCTTTTCTTATAATAGCAAACTGATAATCTCTAAATTTGATTTGATTATTTCTTTCCATATCTTTCTCGTAAAGTTTTTTGTAATGCTCATAACTATTAGCTATGCGTTGTCTAGCTTCAGAGGGTATATTATGTTTAAAATTTTTAATAATCTTTGCATGCTTACCTCTTCCTGATTTTGTTTCAACTGTATCAAATGCAATACTCTTAAGTATATCACATCTTTTAAACATTTCTTCATTATTAAAACCCGAACTTCTCTCTAATATATTAGATTGCATATATAATTTTTATTCAAATATTAATATTAATATGAATATTGTTATTAATACATAAACTTTAATATTTAATTTAGTATCTTCTTTCATGTTACATTTTAATTCTTAGGTTACATGTACAACATTTTATTTTACGAACATATTCATCTATCTCAGGATACTCACACTTACAAGATTCTTCTTTGAATGTTCCATCTTCATTGAATGTTTTATCAATATACTCCTTTAGTTTAGAGCATCTTTCATACATCTCAAGGTTTTTGAAATAGAATATCATAAACTCTATACTCTCTAATGAACCATCTGTGTCAGGAGAATGGGTAAAGAACCCTATTCCCGAACTAACAACTTCTTCTACTGTAGCGTGGCCTAATAAAATATTGAATGAATTAATCATTCCTATATGAGTCTTCTGTAAGTTATTCATTTTTTAATATTTTAATTGTGTTTCCATTTTTATCAAGAATTGAATTTAGATTTAATTTCTTATCTAATCCTGCCACTATATCATTTAATCCATACATTTGAAATGCTGAATGAAATTGATTTAAATCAATAGCCTTACCTCCATTAAGATTATAATAGTCATAGAACCATACAATATTATATTGACCTGAATTGCGCATTTCTATATATTTATCTACCATGGATTTACATTGTTTGCTCTTTTCTCAAAATTTAATTCTTCAACAAGCTCTTCTCTATATCTTTTAACTCTAAGTATTTCTTCTGATTTCTCTGAAAGTTCTTGAGCAATGTCTAACGGTTGGTATCCAACCTGAACCAATAGATTGTAAATGTGCTCTACTATTACTTCTGTAGGAATGTCATCATTCTTAGTTTCTATTGTATACTTTATATCGTAGTGAGTTATTTCTAATTTCATAATTATTCAATTTTTTTTAAATTTACTTCAATAATTCCATTATTCCAATAATAAAAACATTCATTAGTTGGAAGAATAGGAGGTTTTGAAAAATAAGATTGTCTCATTCCTTTCTCTGCTGTAAATCTGTAGCATGATTTTTTTAATTCACATCCGGTCCCTGAACACATTGATATATCACTCATCATTTAATTTGTTTTAGAATGTTTCTTAATACCTTATTCACACTCTCCTTATTTACCCCTCGCTGAAGGTAAAATTTCAAAACTTTTTTTATCCTAGTTATAGGTTTGAAATATTTTTCTTTAGCCATTTTTCTTTTAATATTAAATTATAATAATCTATTCTTTCTTTTGTACTATTTGGATGATATGTAGTCCAAATTTGAGGAGCTTTTTTTCTACACTGAGCAATTCTATCTTCTGTAGTTCCTTTAGTTTCTCTTGTATAATATAACCAAGATTCCCAATAATGGTCCGCATGAGGCGCAACGAATGTTACGGCTATTTGCCATTTAAAGAATACAAAACTTATCATAGGACTCCATTCAAATCTATAATCATCATACTTAGTCTTCCAACCCAATGATACAAAATCAAATCCTATTTTCTTAGTAACTACGGTTAGATATCCTTTATTTTCTTTACTCTTCACCCATCTTCTTGGATAGAAGTACGGTGTGCCTAAAGCAATCTTTCCACAATACCATTTTAATTTCAATGGTTTAAATGGAGAGTTATATGCTCTTAGGTAATCAAAGTCTTTTATTAAATATTTTAATTTCATAATCTATTTAATCTAATTACAATTTCTTCTCTTACTTGTTTCCAATCTTTAATATCTTCACTATTGTTTGGATATTCTTTAATAACTTTAATAATGCAATCTACTGTGTAAATAGCGTTCCAAACTCCTAATTGCTCTATTAATTCTTCTGATTTATCTAATGGTGTCATAATTTCTCTATTTCTTTTTTAACTTCAATTAAATAATCTAATTCAATGGCTTCAAATTCGCTTCTATCTTCATTAAAAAGTTTCATTAAACATAACATTTGACTAATAAGTTCATCAACTGCTATTAATGCACATTGTTTAGCATCTTCATAATCATTATTAAATTTATAATTGAACCCATCATTATTTTTATAACCTCCTTTATATTTATCAATTAACTTTTCTGCTTTTTCTTTTGCTGTCATAATCCTTTTTCTTCTTTATATATTACTAATAAATCTTTAAATACGTTATTTGTGAAATTAAGTTTAAAATTAATATCTAACCACTCTGCAAATTTTATAGCAAAATCCTCTGCTATTTTTTCGTGTTCAATAGCAACTGTCTCTACCATCCCTTCATAATGTTCATCTTCATCATTAATGAACCATTGCTCAAATTTTTCTTTTAATTTCATAATCCTTTTTCTTTTTTATAGATTTCTAATAGTTCTTTCATTGTAAAACTTCTAATTTGCTCCTCTAATAATGAATCTAAATATTCACCAAATCCAATAGCAAAATTCTCTGTTATTTTTACTAACTTATTTGTGTGGTCATAATCTAATGAACAGTCATTGTAACAATCCCAATATTGAGCGTGTGGTCTTATCTGTTGTTCTAATGCTATTAGTTGACTTAATTTTTCAATATCTATTTCTTTCATCTTATTTAATTTTAAATATTATCTTTTCTAATTAAATACAATATATAAGAATATACTTCTAGCTCTATTTGATGTGACCTAACCATTTGATTAGCTATTTCTTCACTGACTCCTGAGCTATAATACCTTGCTGTATTCTCATTAATCATCATACTATACGTTGAAATGATTTTATTGAAGGCCCTTTCCTTTATGTCTTTCAAACTATCATCTGTATCAGGTTCAATTTCTAAATCACCATAAGGTAAACAATCTTCATTAAGTTTTTTATAATAATTTAGAGCAATCTCCACACATTTATTTGATACATTCTCCGTGTACTGTGGATTATATCCACCTACAATTTCAGCATACTGTTCTTTAAGTGTTTTCATTTTTCTTTTTTTTAGCATTTCTTAATTTTTGATTAGCCATCATAGTTTCTTTATTGATTAAATAGTAAGCCTTATGATAATCTGCCTCACAAGACTTACAATCTGCTCTCTTATTTCCATTGACTGTGCGGCTATAATTACTCAAGTGTTTTAATTTATCACACTTACTACAGATTTTCATATTTAATTTTTAAGAAAAATTTACTCATTTTATATTCTTCCGACCAAGAATGGTTTTTTTCTTTTAAATCATTAGTGATACATTCATCTTTTTCGCTTTTGTATAAGTAACCTTTTCTATAGACTACTTGTTTACTACCAATCATTTTAACCGTTTTGATACATACGAATGTATCTCCTACTTTAATTTCTTTTGCCATAATTACTCTTTATTATCTTCTTTCTTTTTTATTATTATCCATCTACCAATATGGTCTCTATCTTCTTCAGGCATTGTGCCTTCTTTAAAAATAGCATAAGATACTAACCACTTATAAAACTTAGTTCTACTTATAGTTAATTTACCTCTTACACTATAGTCAGGGTATTCATCTACGAATATATTATACAATTCATTTTTGTATAACCTAACATTTGTAGGAAGAATACTACTTCTGTCGTTACTATCTACTAATCCAACCCATTCGATGAACTCGTGACAAGTCTCTGCTGATAACTGACGAATCTTTAAGTTTACAAACTTAGACTTAACTAATCCAAAAGACAAATAAAATCTCAAACATCCAATCATATAGTTGTCAAACTCGCACCAATCATCATCGTTCCAATCTCCAAACATCATCTTACCAAAATCGTCTCTAGGAGTGAAATTTAAACTATAGTGTTGATGCAGTTCAAGTTCCCATTTTCTTCTCGCAAATGAGTTACCTGCACCTTTAATCGCATAGTTAGTTGTTATAGCAACCTTAGGAGATTTATTGAACGGTATCTTAATAGCATCCTTGTTCTTCTTCTCTAAAGTCAAACCCTCTGTAATAACACTGAACAATCTCTCAAAGTCAAAGTGTTTCTTAACATCATCAAAACAAAGTATCTGCGTATCTGCTGATACCAATTGATAAGGGAATGATTTCTCAAAGTTGAAAGACTTACCATCAATTACTACAAGTTTCTTCATATTGCTAAGAGCGTTCATAACTAATCCCTTACCTGTTCCTCCCTCAGGATTATCACTGATAACCTCATCATTAAGAATGACTGCCGGACAAAAAGATAAGTTCTTATATCCATGCTGAAGGAATCCAATAGTACTTTCCATGGTCTTTATTCGGTGATTATCACCGCCATTGATGTTGCTTATAAACTGTTTGAAGTCACAGTTGCCTGTAACGTCACAGATATTGAAGTTTCTATCAATCACATGGTCCTTCCAAACATAACCACCTAAGTCCAAATAATCTATAGTTAGTATGCTATCTTTCATTATCTTAACAGCACAATTCTTGTAATACAGATATGCTGAATCTTTGGTATCTGCTATAAAATAAATATCTATAGTAGAAAGCATAGAAAGAAAGTCATCTCTAAAGAACCTAGTATTGTCTGCGAAATAATTGTATATGCTATAATCATCCAACTCTAACAAATGAGCAAGCACAAAGTCTTTAATCTCTTTCTCTGTAGTATGGTCGATTAGGTTATTGGTAACCTTTACAAACACATAGTTCCTACTTCCCTCAGGACAAAACTTATAGAACCCTGAATCTTCTAAGAACTGTTTGAATAATATATGCTCAATCTTAATGACTCCCTTATCGTTCTTGGTCCAAAATGTCATCTTAGAATTCTCATCCTCAACTTTATTCAAGACCGCATCAATAGTCTCACTATCCAAATTGGAATCTTGTAGTTGGTAGCGAATCTCTTTTTTTGATACACCTCGTCTTAACTTTGCACGAATTTGATTTATACGTTCTTCATCTTCGTAGTACTTAGTTCCGAAGTTAGCAGTATGCTTATAGGCCGAATCAATTGTTATTGCTATCTCGCTCAAAGAGAAGTCAGCATTTGAGAATTGATTTAGGATATATCCTGCTAGGCTTTTATTTATACCAAAATCATTAAACGCCATCGCAAGTATATAAGCATTATGATTTCGTTGTCCCTCTTGCATTGGGTACTTCTTTTCCCACCACTTAACAAGTATCTCTACAATCTTATTCTCATCAGAGATTGGTATAGTAGCTTGGTCTCTTATCTTACTTACCTCAGTGTACTCAAGTTCTTCAATTATATCCCAAACAGAAGAATTATGATTGACGTAAATTAAGGGGTCGTAAGACTCGTAACACACACGACTGATGTTCTTACTCGTTTTATCAAAATAAGGGCTGTTAAAGTGCCTTTCTAGGCTATTGAAGTAGTTTGTGTGATTATCTTCGTCAGCAGGAACCTTAACCAA
>Ga0114962_10000648_pt1 | contig 30357 bp, 21 predicted proteins | sample C_130820_MF_Meta_FD_87017 | JGI IMG/M metagenome (GOLD analysis project Ga0114962, IMG submission 87017) | Freshwater microbial communities from Lake Croche, Canada to study carbon cycling - C_130820_MF_MetaG | ecosystem: Environmental > Aquatic > Freshwater > Lake | place: Lake Croche, Canada...
GGCTCTAAATAAAATCCTGAATACAACCTAGATGCAATCCAGTAGCCTGATAAACCAACCAATTTATCACCATCAAATGCGCTTATCATTTCAAAATGTGGGAAGCTAGCCACCTCTCGTAATCTAGACAAAAACAATGCTTCTTCCATCCAAGGATTCAATTGAATGATAATGGGATACATCCAACTTCCGTAATTGGACTTAGGAATGATTTTGACAACAATCGGATTATTCATTTAGGATTTATCGGTTACCTTTGTTTTAATCTAAAGAACGTTCTTTGAGTGAAAATTACAGCAAAAATACCTCCACAATACAATGCAAAGGAAATTTTATGGTTCTTTAGTAGAGGATATAAGGACCTAAGCTTTACTTTATTGGATCACAAAATTAGGAAGGCTGTTTTATGGAAAGAGCACCCAATATTATTGGAGTTAACCATAGGCGACCATCAGTTAGAATTAGAGGCACTGTTAGGCTCAGAATATGTAACCAAGTCTGATTTAGAGCAATATTTAGCGCAATGGATAGAAATTAAAACTGATTTAAATCCCTTTTACAAGCTTTGTCAAGAAAACGGACTATCCCAGTTAGTAGATGATTTTTCTGGATTAAGAATCATCGGTATCCCTTCATTATTTGAGTCATTGGCATGGTCTATAATAGGTCAACAAATCAACTTGAACTTCGCCTATTCTTTGAAGAAAAAATTCATAGAGATTTACGGAAAGAACCTAATCTATCAAGACCAAACATACTATATATTTCCTACGTTTGAGGTAGTATATAAAACTGGGACAGAGCAATTAATAAACCATTTTTTCTCAGGTCAAAAGAGGACTTACTTATTAGTCATTGCAGATAAATTCTACAATAATCAAATTGATAATGACCTTTTAGTCAACCCAGAAGTAGATTTAGATGCCAAAATCAAACACCTCACTCAAATTAAAGGAGTGGGCCATTGGACAGCATCTTATTCTATCATGAAGTCATTTCTAATTCCAGAAGCATATCCTTTGGGGGATGTAGGAATTAACAATGCCTTATTTAATTACGGACTATTGTCAGATAAAAAAGACTTTAAACAAGTCAAATTATTCTATGATTTATTTAAAGGATATGAGGCCTATTTAACCTTTTATTTGTGGCGCTCATTATCAGGTAAATTAAAAGAGGAATTCTAAAAGAATTATCCTAGAAAGGATATCCAATACCTAAATTTAGATTTGTATTTTGAGGAAGAATAAAATCTCGATGGGTAACTATCCATCGTCTATCAATTGGTTGGGACGGATCTCTCATTTTAACTCCAAAGTCTAATCGGAAGACAAATAAGGAGAAATCAAAACGGAATCCTACTCCAGAGGCAATAGCCAGCTCACCTAAAAACTTATTGGATAGTTGTGCGCCCTGTCTGACAGTATCCTTTTTAGCTATCCAAACATTCCCAAAATCAGTAAATAATGCCATTTTTAAGAAGGAAATGACTGGGAATCGCCACTCAACACTGCCTTCTAATTTAAAGTCTCCAGACTTATCCGTTGTACCATTTGAATTCCCAAAGGCACCAGGTCCAATATCCCTTGTCCTCCAACCCCTAACCGAGTTGGCACCTCCAACATAATATCGTTTTTCGTAGGGAAGGATATGAGAACCTCCAAACGGGAAACCTAACCCCGAGGCAATTCTAAAGGCAATATTACTCGATTTAATCGGTAAATAATATCGATAGTCAACATCCAACTTAACATATTTATAATAATTAATACCTAGAATGCTCTTTTCTCCATTTCCAACTTGATCTTTATTCCCCTCAAATAAAACATCGTAAATTGATGGTAAACCTCCACCAAATTCGAAGCTATTACGCATAAAATAGGATTTACTCCTTACCTGAGTTATAGGTTGTTGATTAATTAACCATGTAAATCTAGAATTAGTAATTATATGTTTATCAAATAAGTTTTTAATTAAGGGGTCATTTGGTATAAGAAAGGAAGGTTGTGGATTGGCATTAACTAAAGATACCTCTACAGGAGTTATAAAAAATCTGTTATTCCTCAAGGTCCATTGGTAAGTAAAATTAATATTGCCGGTTAACCTTTGGAAATAGTTATTCCGCTCGTATAAAATGTTTAAATTGACAGAGGTTTGGGATTGTAAACGTCTCCAGTTTTCAACATTCCATCTTTTGGGAAGAATACCTTTAACAAACTTCCAAGGTATTAAAAATTGAGGGAATATTAAAGAGTTTATTAATCCTATTTGGAAGTTAGGATTTTTCTCTAAATTAGATAAGTTATTAAATAAATTATATCCTTGAACAGGGATTTCTATTGTCCCTCTCAACCTGGAATCAAATTGTATGGCTGACTTGGCAACATTTCTTTGCAATAAGGCAGTAGATCCTGTTACTCCATAATAGTTGTTGAAATTATTAGTGATGGCACGGTCGGTTTCCTCTGTCCTATTAAACTCAACATCGGTCGTAAACTTAAAATCCTGTTTATTGCTCATTTTAATATAAGCGAATAAAATACCAGTATCTCTATCAGTTGAGTCCACGCTAAAGGATACGTCAACGTACTTTACATGTTGTAATTGATTCAGCCTATATTCAGTACTTTTTTTGTCATCTTTTTTATAAATGGTATACGGCTTAATAAAGATGAAGTCTTTAATAACGGACGGTTTGGTTTTAAAATCGTTAGAAATATAAACGATTCCATTAATTGTATCTGATTTTTTAATAGTGGTATCACCAAAAATGTATTCGGGTTCAACTAAGACTTCTTTAATTTTAAATAGTCTGTGTTTTCTATTCTGTGATGGATTCAATATTTTTATTTCCAAATCAAGACTATCTCCTGGGATATTATTGGTATCCACCAACAATTTGATAAATTGTTGTTTAAAGGCAAAATAGCCTCTATTCTGCATCAAGTTTTCAATTCTTGATCGCTCTTGATTAATAACTTCTACATTATATATGCTTCCAGAATTAATTAAAGTTCTACTGGTGTCATATAACAAGATGTTGTCAATGTTCTTATCAAAGTTTTGAATAGAGAACTTCCTAATGTAGTACGGCTTATTGATAATTATATTATAGGTAATATGAGCACCTTTATTAATAGTATCTACTTTATAAGTGACCTTATTTTTTAAATATCCCTTATCAAATAAAAAACGACTCATTTGTTTTGTACTTAAATTAGCTAATCCTGTATCTAAAATGACAGGAGGCTCTAAACCTTGTTTAAAGCTTTCATATTTTCTTTGTTGTTTTCCTAAGGAGTTTTCTAGTTTGATCTCTTTTTTCTTAGCCTTTCTAATAGTCTTTTCTGACGCGTTAGTAGCTTCCAAATCATTGACTATGTTCCTTTGAGCTTGAAGTTTATTTTCAGCGACTTGAATTTTGTCTTCCCGCTTTTTTAGGTATCCAAAATTTTGAGAACGTATGTACAACCACATGTTATACTTAAATACACCAAGTATCTTTTTATTTGGTTTCTGTTTTGATAGTCCATAAAGGGTTTCCTTATATTCTGCGGGACTATTGACAATCTTAACTTTATTAACTAAAATCGTGTTACTAGGAATATACTTTCTTAGGTTACATCCTGATATGATGGATATTAAAATCAATATCACACCAAATCCAAAAATTTGTCTGTACTTTGTAGTGTATGATTTCAAATGCAGAGTTGAAGCTCTTAAACCAGTTATCATTAAAGAAGTATCGTTTTCAGCTAAAGCTTTTTACAGCTGAAAATACAAAAATAGTGCAAGAACTTTCAGAACAAGGGATTTATCCTGAACATTTGTTCATTACTGAGCAATTTTTCAAGGAACATCCCAATTTGATAAGGACTGTTGCCTCAGAGGAAATACTTGATAGTCAATTAGCTAAGGTTAGCCAGTTAAGTCAACCAGCAGGATTAATTGCCGTTTATAAGTACTTTGAGTTTCCGATATTAAAAGATCAAAAAATAAATATTTACTTAGACAACATAAGGGATCCAGGTAATTTAGGCGCTATACTAAGAATTGCAGATTGGTACGGCTTAAAGCAAATATTTGCTTCAGAAAAGGGAACTGTAGAGCTTTATAATATGAAGACCATGCATGCAAGTATGGGAAGTTTAGGTAGGGTAGGTGTCCATTATATGGAACTCGAGGATGTTATTAAACAAATTAATCCAGACCAAGTATTTAATACTACTTTAGAATCTGATGCAACCTCAGTTTGGACAGTAAATACCTCATCCAATGACCTCATTATTTTAGGTAGTGAATCACATGGTGTAGATGATCACCTTTTAAATAACAAAGGATTCAAATCAATAACAATACCTCAATTTGGTAAGGTGGAATCCTTAAATGTTGCTTATGCGACTTCAGTGATTTTAGACAATTTTAAAAGATTGGAGGTATTTTAAATAATGAGATTAATAAAGTTTCTATTTTCAATTTGGGCTTTATCAGCATCCATTTTTTCTTTATTGTTTGTATTCCCATTATATATTTTGTTACTAAAATTTAGTCCTAATGGGTTTATAAGTGCACATCATCTTAGTCGGATTTGGGCTAAATATTTAATGACTATTTGGTTGAGTCCGGTAAAAGTTAAGGGTGAGGGAAAAATAGACTTGAATCAAACCTATATTTTGGTTTCTAATCATCAAAGTCAAATTGATATTCCAGTAGCGGCACTAGCTACCAAGGTTCCTTTCAAATTTCTTGCAAAGAATGAATTGACCAAAATTCCACTATTAGGATTCATTATTAAATCTATGTATATTACGGTAGAGAGAGGTTCTACTACCCAAAGATTTAAAAGTTACCTTAAAATGAAGGATTGCTTATTAGAAGGGATATCAGTCTGGCTTTTCCCAGAAGGCACGCGTAATAAAACAGAGGAAAAATTAGGTCAACTAAATGATGGAGCCTTTAAATTGAGCGTAGAAATGGGAATTCCTATGATGGTTTGTAATATTAAAGGTACAAAAAAAGTACTTCCTGCAGGTAAAATGTTTGAGTTTTTCCCTAATAGGGTAGAATTAGAATGGTTTGGACCTTTTCTCAGCGAGGATTACCAAGAGCTAAAATCTAAGTTTATAGATTGCTTCTAAAAAAAAATCCGCCAACAAGCTTTGCTTGAAGACGGACTTAAATTTTTTATTATATTTTAGAAGTAGTTTGACTACTTACTATCTCCACCAAAACGTTTAACCTCATTGGCTTTGGGCCAAGGTTTATTGATGATCCTGATGCAATATACCAATACCGCGATGATTGCTACCGCTCCTAATTCTCCCATCCACATAAATGATCTTTCTTTTTGATTTTATAACTGCAAATATAAGATTAGGATGGGAATATTAAAAGTCTTAAATATCACCAATAATTAATCCTTGGATTCAAATAGACTTCTTTGCTCAGATTTTTTAATTTTTCTTAAGATTTTACATCTACTTTTTCAAGTTGAGGATTTTTTTGGTTTAAAATGAAGTGGGTGGACAAAATCTGATAAGATTAATCCACCCACCAATCCAAAATATATGAAAAATCTAAATCTCAATTGTTTTTCAGGGCATCCCAGTGATTTTTAGGTACAATGGGTGCAGGATAGTTTTTCCCTATTTCCACATTCAATTTAATTTGCAAACCGTCACTCATTAATGAAGGAAAATTTATTAATTCCTTAGGGACGGTGATCAATTCAGGACACCAAGTCTTCACATATTCTCCTTGAGGGTCATACCTCTCGGATTGTGAAAGGATGTTAAATCGTCTATTTTCTCTAGGATCATTGCCTAATCCAGCTATATATAACCAATTACACCAATTACTAGAAGGGTCATAATCTACTAATTGAGATTCAAAAAATGATGCACCCCACCTCCAATCAATTTCTAAATCCTTGACTAAAAAGGATGCTACGTTTTGGCGGCCTCTATTGCTCATAAAACCAGTTTGAGCCAATTCCCTCATATTTGCATCTATAAACGGAATTCCCGTTTTTCCTTCTTTCCATAGATTAAATAGTCTTAAATCCTGGTTGAATTTGATATTATGGTGGTCATTAAATCCATTAACCTTAAAAATTTGATTTCCAAATTTTTTAGCGGTAAACTTGAAAAAGTCCCTCCAGAGTAGTTCAAAAAACAACCAATAAGTTGATTCATTTTTAAGGACATTTTTTTCAAATTTTTTAAGTTCCCAAAAAATAGTTCTTGCGGATAAGCACCCCAGAGATAGATAAGCTGACAATTTTGAGCTATATTCTGATCCAATTAGCTGATTTCTAGTCTCTTTATAGTTTTGGATATTTTTAGTTTCCCATAAATAGGAAGTAAGTCTTTTTAATCCTTCCGTTTCACCTCCTAAAAACGGGAAAGCAGAATTCTTATTCGGCTCTATTGAAGATTTACAAAACTGACTAGTGCAAGGAATTGGATCCGATTCAACCAATTGCTTACTAGGATTTAATTCCAACACTTGCTCAAAAGGTCTCCTAACGTCAACATACTTTTCCACCTTATTTCTAAAGGAAGTAAAAACAGGTGGTAAATTTTTTATTGGGAACGGTAAGTCATGAATATGAAAGAGAGTAGAACCCCAAATTAGCTCAAGATCGCAGTTGATTTTCAGTAACCGAAGTTCAATGCTTTGTTCTTGTTTAACCTCAAAATCAGTAACTTCCTTTTGAGCGAGTACCTTATTTGCATTTAAGATTAGTGCAATTTCTGGAACAATTAATTCAGGTTTTCCTAGCTTGAAAATCAGAGAAGAACCACAATTTTCGATTAGAGTTTTTAGATCTTTTATTGATTCCAACAAGAATTTAATTCTATGAAATCCAATTGGAGTTTTAAATCCCTCCATTTCAGGATGATTTGTTAAATCCAAACAATACAAAAAGAAGACCTCCTCACTTGATTTTAAGGCGGTTTGAACCACCTCATTGTCAGATAATCTTAAATCATTTCTAAACCAAACTATCGTTCGTTTGCTCATTTTCTACTAAACCGAAAAGCGGAATAGAAAGTTTATTTTGTTTAATCAAAATAAAATAATATTAAACAGAAAATTCAGCGGGTCTGTTGAATGCCACAATAGAAACCTTTTTCGTGTTCTTTTTCAGGTAACTATGTATGATTTTTTGCAAATCGGGATGATGTTGTTTAGGTTGAATAGATTGCAACAAGAATTCCATACTTAAATCCTCTTTTCTTAGGATTTGAGTTTCGAAAAATCCAAATCCTGCATACTGTGATTCTTTAATTAAAACGACTCCTTTCTCTAATGGATTACGACCATCACTAATAATAGCAAAATCGGGATAGTCAAAAAAGTATTTACCAATCGCGTTTTCGACTTTAAAATTATATTCTTCAGGTCCAATTTCTTTTGTACAGGCTCCATCACAAAAACCTTTATCATAATACAGGCAAGCGCCGGGTGATTTATCTATTCCTAGTTTCTTTGAACATAATCTAAACTCCTCTCCCATACGGAACAACATCGTTTCAGCATTTCTTTTATTTGAAAAACTCATAATAGGAGGTGTTCCATTTAATAATTTGACTTGCAAAGCTAAAAATCCTCCTGTATCGATTTTTTTATAGATGCCGTATTTATACTTCTTTTTCTTTTCTGCTACATTGAATTCGGGCATATACCGTTTTATCTCTGTGGATTCATGTAAAAGAGCAATTAATTCATTTCCTGTAATAAAATGGTCAATTTTATGAATTTTCTTCTTAAGTAAAATATGCTTAGTGGAATGCAGGTCACTGGTAAAATGACTTAAAATTCTTGCCCTAATGTCTAAGCTTTTACCAATATAAAGAATTTTATCTTGCTCATCTTTAAAGTAATAAACCCCAGTATCCTCAGGAAGTTCATCTACAATTTCTCTCGAAATATTTTGAGGCAAAGTAGCGTCTGCAATTTCTTCTCTAAGTGCTTCTTTCAGAACAGAATCTTTATTGATCTTCATTAAATGGTCAAATAATTCTGCAGTTGCAGCGGCATCCCCAAATGCTCTATGTCGTGAATCGTGGGATATCCCTACAGCGTCACACAATTTACCTAATCCATAAGATGGAAGATCAGGAATCAACCTTTTTGCCAAACTCTGTGTATCTACATTTCGTCTCCTAAAGGAAATGCCTAATCTTTTAAATTCATAAATCAAGGCGGTATAATCAAACCGAACATTATGACCTACTAAAATCCTGTTTTCTGTTAGTGCGATTATTTTAGGAGCGAGTTCTGAAAATGTTGGACTGTCTTGAACCATATCATTAGTGATCCCAGTAAGGTTAATCACATAAGGATTTTGAATGAGTACTTCTGGATTAATCAAGGTAGCGAACTCTTCAATAACTCTTTTCCCGTTATGGATAAGAATCGCTATTTCCATCATTCTATCCCTTTTGGGATCTCCACCTGTAGATTCTACGTCTATTATTGCAAACATTGTGTTGACAAATACAAATTTAGAGGATGAAGTCCTTTTAAACTAAGAATGTACATTTTTATTACCTTAACTTAAATTACAGACCTACCTCAATAAGGAATAGTAAGGGTTAAAAAGCCTTACCAATTTAGATTTTGGATCGTAAATATTATCATATTTTAAGTCTGTTTTCAATTGAATACATAACCAGTTACTTCCTAACACACCTGAAATCTTGATTTTTGGATCAGTTTCTGAAGGCACTGATTTGATTTTATCCAAATTGGGATCTTTTAAAAAGGTCAATAAGTTTTTCCATAGAGTGCATGTATCAATTTTAACGTTGATAGTTCTTTTAAAGCCTAATAATTCATAATAATCACCTGAAACTTTTTTCAAGGGATAAAATCCTTGAATAAGGGTGATTCTTCCTTTTTTTTGAATTATCAAAACAGTGTCGATAGGATTTTCTTGAATCATGATAATAGTATCTTTTGGCCCTGAATATATACTATTAAAATAATTTAGCCCTGAATCTGGGTAATTGATATCTAAACAGGCATATCTATCAAAAAGTATATCCTCATTTTCCCATTTGTTTACTTTGGATTGTCCTCTTAAAATGGATGAAACGCAAATAAATATAATGATTACAAATAATGTGTACTTTACTTTCTTCATTTATAAACTGTTAAGATATGCAGTCATTTCCTTTAATGCCATTGCTCGATGAGAGATTTCATTTTTTTCATCCGCTGACAACTCTGCAAGAGTTTTGGTAAAACCGTCAGGGATAAAAATGGGATCATATCCAAAACCATTTGTTCCTTTCTTAGAATGACCTATCTGACCCGCAAGTATTCCTTGAAAGAAAAATTTATCCTTTCCATTGTATAAACAAAATACAGTTCTAAATTGTGCTTTTCTATTAATTTGGCTCTCTAGGTTTGCAAGAAGTAGATTCATATTTGCTTCAGAATCATGAGCTAAGCCACTATATCTAGCACTATAAACTCCAGGAGCATTATTTAAAGCATCTACTTCCAATCCGGTATCGTCTGAAAACACTAGACCTCCTTTTAATTTATAAACAAACTCAGCTTTAATGCAGGCATTTTCTTCCAATGTTGTCCCTGTTTCTTCTATTTCATGTCCAATATCTTCTTTAGACAATGTTATGAGTTTAAATTTAGGCGGAAGACACGCTCTTATTTCTTCAATTTTATTCTGATTCTGGCTAGCTAAGTAAATTTCCATTCCAATTAATTATAAGCTAAAGTAGGATTTAAGTTCATGCCAAAGAAATTTTTTTGCCTCGTTGTTATTTGAGGTAAAGGATATTGGTTGCAACAAAATCATTTGTTTGCTAAAGTATTCAAATCGAGTATTTGGCTTCCAATATTCTAGTTGAAGGGTGGTTCCTTGAATAAAAGCGATAACTAATTTGGATGCACCATCTAAGAATTCATCTAAATTGAGGGATTTCTTTGCGCAATTAACTATGGCTAGTTGGTTAAAATCTTTTTGAGTGGCCATAATTACCTTTTTAAGGAAATCCAACTCTTCAGAGTTTAAAGAACGTCCATTTTCGTGATAAAGGACTATAATTTCAGCATTTTTGTTTCCTTGATCAAATTCAAATAATTGAGTAAAGCCTTCTTTTGGAATCAAATAAATCGGTTCTTGATAAATCTGAGATAAGGCTCCAAAATTTTGTATAGATAAATCTGCCATTTAGATTTTAAAAAAATGTAATTTGCGGTGCTTTATGACTTACGAAGTTAAGATTACAAAAACCAACCACAGTACAATTAGTACTGTCGATTTTAATAATATACCTTTTGGACAAGTTTTTACAGATCATATTTTGGTTTGTGATTACACTAATGGGGAATGGGGACAACCAGAAATCATACCATTTGGGAATTTGAGTTTACATCCTGCAACAAGTGCACTCCATTATGGGCAGACCATTTTTGAAGGAATGAAGGCCTATAAAACCTCTGATGGAAGAACTGTAATATTTCGTCCAGACAGGAATTTTGCACGGTTTAATCACTCTGCGGATAGAATGTGTATGCCCAACATTCCAAAGGAAATCTTTATTGACGGACTAAAGTCATTAATCGATTTAGATAAAGAATGGGTGCCAAATATACATGGTAGTTCCTTGTACATCCGTCCTTTTATGTTTGGTACAGATGGAGCAGTTGGGGTACGTCCTTCAGATAATTACAAATTTGTGATTATTTGTTCACCTGTTAATTCTTACTATCCTGAGCCTATTAAAGTTATTTTCGAAACGCATTATTCGCGTGCTGCATTTGGTGGAACTGGAGAGGCCAAAAACGGAGGAAATTATGGAGCAGCCATGCTGCCGACTAAACTTGTTCAAGACAAAGGATTTAAACAAGTTTTGTGGACTGATTCAAAAGAGCATAGATACGTTGAAGAGTCTGGTACAATGAATGTTTTCTTTGTAATTGAAGATGTAATTTTAACACCAGACCTAAGTGGAAGGATTTTACATGGGGTAACAAGAGAAAGTGCAATTCAACTTCTTAAAGAAGCTGGATTCATAGTTGAAGAACGCCCAATAGAAGTATCAGAGATTGTTACTGCGCTCAAAGAAGGAAAAGTATCAGAAGCATTTGGATGTGGCACTGCTGCAACTATTGCGCATATTAGTCATATAGGTCATGACGCTGATGTTTATGAATTACCTCCAGTGGAAGGAAGAAAGTATTCAACATTTATTACTGATAACCTTGACGCCATTAAAACTGGCAAGTTGCCTGATATTCATCATTGGTTAGAGACAATTTAATTTATTATTTTACCTAAACAAAAAACCTCATTCTAAATATAGAATGAGGTTTTTTGTTTATATCAAATTACAAAAAAGGGATGCTTTTTGAGCATCCCTTTTTTTATAGATTTTATCTTTTAATATCTAAGGATTCAATTACTCAACGATGAATTTTTGAGTAGAAACTGCTCCGTTAACTGTTAAGTTAATAAAGTAAATTCCTTTAGAAAGTTGAGTAGCGTCTAAGTTTAGTGTGTTTACTCCAGAAACTCCTTTACCTGAATAAATGTTTTGAACAGCTCTTCCTGTCATATCTACAACAGTAGCATTAATATTAGAAACTGCATTTAAGCTAAACTGAACTTTGCTGATTCCGTTTGTAGGATTAGGAGAAATAGTTACAGGGATTTGAACATTTGTATTTGATTCAATTCCTACTGAGAAGTTATTGTCTAACATCACAGAGTTTAATACCTCGCCAGTTCTTGAGTTTTGAACCCAAGCCGTAAGTCTTAAATTACCAACCTGATTGTCAGGATCAGTGATTGTATAATCATAAGATTTTGTAATTTTAGTTCCTTCTGAAATATTACCTAATCCATCTCCTTGATTTGAAGAAATAAATCCTCTGAATGTGTAGTTAAATGTATCTTCTTTGTTCCAAGCATTAAAATTGGTTGTCAATGGATTTCCAGTAAAAGTCATTCTGTTAGCTACTAAAGCCACAAATAATCTATACTCTCCTGTTACATTTGTTGTACCTGTTGACAAATCAGCTGTTTGGTTAATTGCAGGTGTGATGTCAAAACTAAAATTGAATTTATTACCACCGTTATTTTTAACAGTAGTAGTCATTGATGCACCGGCACCTCTTGAATATTCTTGATCAATGAACGTACTTTTTCCTGTAAAAGCTGTACCAGATGAATTTACATCCAAAATACTTGCAGGATGACCACCATATTTGATACCACTGATTCTAGCATTTGGATGAGAATTAACACCGTAATATGTCATTCTAGCATCAACATCTGTTTTTGCATATGCATACATAGGGTCACCAATTGCTGGTATTGGACCTTGATATCTAACGATTGCGACTTCGTTACCTGCATTATTTAAAGCAGCCATAAAAGCTGGATTAATTGCTGCACATGGATTACAAGTTGCAGAACTAAATTCTTCTACCAATACTTTTCTTTGAGGCAATCCACCAGATACATAAACTGTTGCCTTAAGAGTGTCATCTTCTGGAGTTGCGATTGTACCAGTAAAACCATTGGGTTTAGAAACATAAACTTGGAAAGTTTGATTTGTTTTTGACTTAGTCAAAGTTAAATTACCAGCAGTGATAGTAGCAGAATTTCCACTTCCTTTAAGAGGAGTAGTAAAGTTAACTGTTTGACTTTTAGTATTTCCTTCTGCAACAAGATTAATATCAATTGAATTTAGATCTTTTTTACCCATATTTTGGAAATAATAAACATATTTCCCAGCTTTGTTGGCCTCATAATATTTTTCTGAAGTTAAAGCTGTTGCTTTTAAGTCGTAGTCCGGTTGAGTACCTTTAATGATGCTATAAACATCATAAGCAGCAGTATTAAACGCTGATGGAGATGGGAATGAAGTTCCATCTGTTCCATCCATTTGTATTCCTATAGTTCCGTTTACCACAGGAGTAACTCTTAAACTACCACCTATTTGAGCAGCTTGAATATCTCCATTTTCGTGAATAGCCAACATAAAGTTAACATAATTGTAAACAAACTGAGTTGTTCCAGTTGGAGTCAAATACTTCCAAAAAATTACGTGTGTTCTATTTGGAGACGTTCCGTAAGTGTAGTTAACTACTTGAGATTTAACAGCATTTCCAGCTCCGTCAGTAGCAGTTAAATTTAGGTCAAAGTCGTACCAAAATGCAAAAATTGCCATTTTAGGACTAACTTTTGCTCCTAAAGGAAGGTCACTGTTATTTGTAAAGCTTTTTGTTTGTGTAGTGTCAAAAGTAATGTAACCATTATCTGATGCATAATATCCTGTTACCGATTTTCCATAAATGGATAATGGGAAAGGTAATGTTTGCCATGAAGATAACACATCATTATCCTTATAGTTAAGAATTGGATTTTGAGTAATCGTAGTTCCTGATGGGGCGAGTACTTTAGTAATGTCTACTTTATTCTTAAGAATATAGTAGGTTTGAGCCGACATAGTCATTGCACTAGATAGTAACAATGCCAAGGCAAGTGTAGCGTAAAAAACTTTTTTCATCTATTTTATATGATTCGATTTTAAAAGTCCGAATTTACAATTAATCAATTTGTTATCCAAAACATTTATCAACACTTATCGGGGGAGGTACAATAATTCTACAATTAAGATGTTGTTTTCTATTCTGGTGTTTATCAACCTAAATAGAGTTTCTAAATAAGTTATTACCTCCTCTTGGGTAGGATATTCATCGATTCCACTAAATAGATTCCAATCGTCGATTAGTATGTAAAAGGGTACTGATGCATAGTTAATATTGATTATCCCTTGTTCTATTGCGTTTAATTCTGATAAAAGAGGACAAATTTTAAGCTCCTTCCCCGTCCCATGTCCACTGTAATGGGCATCTAGCCAAAAGAAAATTGTTAGTTTGTTTAATTTTCTTAAAATTGAAGGTAATAGAGTAGGGCTTGAACCCAAATAAAGGTGAATTATATTTCTATTTCTAAATTTTATCAAGTTTTCTAAGTAAAGTGGTTTGAAAACTTCAATCGTATGAACCTCTTTTGCAAAGTGTTGAATGATTGAAATCGTTTTCCCCTTATAAGTGCCTGTTTCTATGAATATCTTACTTTTTGTTTGGAGAAAATAATTTAGGATAATAGACTGCTTTGTTAGGTTATGGATAACTTTAAACTGTGTAAAAGCCAAGTATATCAATTTAAGATAAATAAAAAGAATCCATTTTTTTAGAAGAACCATGTTATGTTAGCTTTACCGATATGAATTGCCTTTGTATCCTGACTTTTACGCCCATCATATGAAATGGAAATTTGAAGATTGCTTTCTAGCTTTTGATTCCAAGTGATTTGCCATGTATAATTGTCTCCTGGCCTAAGTCCTTGTAATAGTTCCCAACTTGATCCCGTACTATAAGACTCTGATGCATTTAGGTTGGCAGAATAATCAATTTTAATTATGGATAGTTTACCAGTTATTACTCCTTGTTTAATACTATTGAATCTGGACTCTACGCTGTATTCCTTTTGATTCGAGGATAATTTTTGTCCGAAAGTGTCTTTCTGGTTAAGAAAATTCGCTCTAAAATTAAAGGTCAACTGATTTGACAAAAACAAGCTCAACATTACTTGAGGTTTGATATAGTTAATGTAAAAGTTTTTATTTGAAGCATAATCAGTATTAAATTGTTTTTTACCAACTTCAATATTTGGTTCTAATGTAAAATACCTACTTAAATTAATGCGACTGTTTAATATGTGTCCTTCCCTTTTACTAAAATCAAATCCTGATACCAAAAAATTCCTGCTTGATATTATATTGTACGTGTAATCTAATCCATAAATTGCACTTAATCGATTAAAGAAAAGGGTATTTCTAAAACTTGCTATATTAGATAGAATATTTTTGTCCTGAACTTTATTATTAAATGGATTTATGGAGTTGAAGAAGGTATCCAAATGTTTTTTATCATTAAATTGAATCAAGGACAAAGTTTTATTTGTTTGTCTAAAATTAAAGAGGTTGTAAAATCTATTCAAAAAATTTAATGCTGTCCCCTTTCCTTTTATTTTATCAAAATTAAGTTTAAGAGTTTGTTGATAATCCATAGAAATGCAATCTGTAAAATCATTGGATGGAGTAATCACTCTAATATATTCTGCTTGATCTAAATAGACTGCTTTTTCAAACTCGTTAAATTCTTTTAAACCATTTTTATTGTAATCTATCCAAGTATAAATACCTTGACCCTTTGCAACTTGAACATATATATAATCTCTTTTGGGTTCTTTTCCTGAGCTTATATCATAATAGGTATTAAAATTGATAACCTTTTTCAGGACATCCCCAGAAGCCTCTATTCTATTTAAAAGAGTATTGTCCTTAACATTAAATAGTTCATTATAACTTCTATATTTTGCATCGATCTTAAAATTGAAATTTTGAATCGAGTTTATGATATACTTAGCTGAAAAAGTATTTCCACTACTAAACTTAGTAAAGGATTGGTTGGAGTTTCCTTTTTCATCATATCGATTTGAAAATCCGATTAATAAATTGTCTTTTAAGGCTGGATTAGATTGGATAAAAAAGTCAGTATTGTAATATCTAAAATCCGTCAATGTAGGTAAATATTTTAATCCAATAGAATTTCCGCTTGTTTCATTAATAAAGCTAATTCCTGGCTGAATCTTATTTGATTTTTGTAAAAAACTCAATTGATATTTTGAAAACAACTTAGATGTTCCGTTATTAGAAACAGATGTTACATCTGCTCCAAGATTAAAATTTGATTTTTTACTATCATTTTTTATATAAATAACATTTCTGAATCCGTTAAATTTATCCCCTCTTTTATAAGTGTTAACCTCATTAGAAATTTCTAAACTTCTTCCTTTGCTTATAAGAGTTTGAGTGGAAAATATATGTTCAAAGCTATTTGTCAATGTGTTGCTATTGTTTGATAAATCACGTGACCAGGTTCTTAAAAATTCTACTGATCTATAACGTTCTATATCATTGAATAACGCGTTTTTAAATTCATAATCTGATTTTTGAACTATGGAAAGTGAATTTGAATCCTTTTTATTCTTATCAAGAAGAGTATGGTCACTTTTCAGTTTAATTGCAGCACCAACATTGTTATTATCGTCCAAATTGGAAAATGTATTTTTATCATTATTTGAGACAGCAGTTTCAACCGAAAAAGTGTTTTTCCTCCCATAATTTGTAGAAGCTTTAAATACGCCCATTTGTTTCTTCTCTGGCAAAGCTAAAAAACTAACAGGAGCATAATTACCTAAAGATTGTCCATTCTTAGGAAGAATAAATTGATAAATTTTCCCATTTGCTAATGTTGATTTTTGCAAATAATCTCCTTTACCTTCTCCAACATAAATAAAGTTGACGTTGTAAATAGCACTATCAGCATTGTTAGTATAAATATATATCCTTCCATATCCATTCGAATCGATTCTTTTATATTGAATTTTATTCTTGTTGTAATCGGCTAAAATGGCACTAGATCTTATTGCATTTAACGGATTATCACCTGCACTGGCAAGGATAAGTTTATCCGTATCTCTTAAGTCGCCAAATAATGGTACATTTTTATTGTCATTTTCTTGAAATAAATTCAGATTAAATTTCCAATTCTCTGATTTGAGTTGTGCCCCTGTTTGTAATAAATACCGCTGATAATTTCGATCTGCATATTGATATTCAATTACAATTCTATCATACTTAGTAATTAATCTATTTTGAGTAAATCTGATTTCTCCAATATTATAATCTATGGTATAATCATTCTGCTGACCTCTAGTTAAGAGCTTCCCGTTGATATAAATCTTTTCAGTCCCTGAAAGGATAATTATGAATAATTCTCCTTGTTGTCCTTTTAATCTGTATGGTCCTTGATTTCCCTCAGTACCATTAAAAGTGAGTCTATTCCATTTTCCCCTACTAAGACTAATTGTACCATTTAAATTTATTGTGTCTTTTTCCGATACTACTTTTCCGGAGGAATTAATCCCTTGTACCTTTTTATTATACTTTAAAAAGTAATTATCTTCTTTATTGGTTAATAATAAATCCCCTAACTGAATATTTGCATCTGGGGTGGATACTTTAATGTATTTTTGATCAATACTTTGTAGATTAGCAGTTGTACCTTCTGCTTGAATTGGGATACTCCTATCATTTAAAGACGCAACTATATCCACGTTGTCTGCCAGTTTGCCATTAAGTTGAATATCAGCGTAGGAGTTCAAAACCAAATCCTGATTATTGCCAAAACTTAAACCTCTAGAAAATGATCCACTTCTAGTTAATGAACTATAACCGATGTTATCTTCTGATTTTGTCACAGGATTAAACTCAAATCCATTCATCTGGACCGAATTTAAAACCTTAGCGTCATATTTTTTATTAAGGAAATATGAATTTTGTTTGATATTAATTGAGTTATATTCCAAACTAAGCCCTTTCCCTAAAAGATTCTTATTCAGCAGATATAATTGATTTGATTTAAGATCAAACCTAAAATCGGCAAAACCAAGATTTTTACCTGAATCGATTTTTATTTTTAAGGAGGTTGGAATGACTAGATTAGAATCCAAAAGAATGGAGTCCTTAGTCATCATTAATGTTTTATTGACTTTATTTGGAAGACTGGTTTGTGCATTCAGACTAGTACAATTGATTAGGAACAAAAAGAGTATTACAGCATAAAATGAAAAATCCAAATGAACATACAATCCACTCAGTCTCCATTTAAAATGCTTGTATTTAATTTGACCTTTGATGTCTTAATACTTTTGGCTAAATTACGAAAACCTAAGCATCTACTCTATAATAAATGGGTAGCTCTATATGAAAAGAAGTACCAATTCCTATCTCGGTTTCAAAATATATTTGTCCTCTAGAGCTTTCAATGATGTTTTTCACTATCGCAAGCCCTAAACCCATTCCTGAGTTTTTAGTACTGAAATTTGGTCTGAAAATTTTATCTCTGATTAATGGGTCTATTCCAGAGCCGTTATCTTTGATTGTCAATTTTACCACATCATGAAATTTACTGAGTTGAACAAAAATAGTTGGCATTAAAGCTGGATTGTTAACTGATTGAATCCCATTTTTTATTAGATTCCCTACAGCTCTTTCAAATCCATTTTTATCTATATTAATGTTGATTTTATGTACATTAATATCTAAAAAGATTTGAGCTGATTCTTCCATTGAAAACAAATCAATAACTCCTTTAACGGATTGTTCTATGTCGAATATCTCCGGATGAAGGTCTGTAAATTTAGCAAAATTGCTGAATTCTGTAGCAATTGATGCCAGTACGTCAATCTGTTTAATAACTAATTCAGTCACTTTTGGAATTAGCTCCAAAGCTTTACCATCGTCTTTATCCTTCAAGTAAGCCATTTGTAGGCGTTGGATATGTAATTTAATTGGTGTTAAAGGATTTTTAATTTCATGAGCTACTTGTTTGGCCATTTCCCTCCAAGCAGATTCTCTTTCCGAGGTTGCCAAGGAAACCGCACTGTCTTCCACATTATTAAGCATAATGTTATATTGCTCAATTAATTGACCGATTTCATCATTACTTTCTTTACTTATTCTTCTATTACCCCCAGATATGTTGATTTTTCCTATTTGTTTTGCTAATCTAATAATTGGAGCTGATATGGTATTACTCAATACAGCGCTTATCACGATCATTAAAAAGAATAGTAATATATATATATTCAATAAATTTACAATAAAAGAGGAAATCGCCTTTTTGACTTCAACTTGTTGCGTAAAGGTAGGTATTGAAAAGAATCCTACGATTTGGTTTTTTGTATTTAATAATGGACAATAGATTGTATTGAACTCTAAGGTTCCTTTGTTTTCATTTAACTCAACTTGATTTTCTGAATTATCAGCTATTTTATAGTAAGCAATTGGATTGATTTTCTTTTCAAATATTACTTTATCAAAGATAACTTTTTGTGTTGCAGTAAGTAAATTCCCTTTTGGCATAAATATATTAATATCTAATTGGTAGATGGTGGATAGAGATTTCAACAGGGATTGTAAGGAATTCATTGTTAGCCCATCCTCAAAATCTGATTTGTTAATTTCCTGCTCAATTATTTCCTTAATTATTGTTGCCTTCGACTTTATTTGATCACTATCGTTTTCATAAAACTTATAACTGAAATATTGTATAGTACTTATACCGATTACAATAAAGGTGATAGACACTATCCCAATAATGGCCATTTGAATTTTGATTCTAAAGGTTAGGTTATAAATAGATTCCTTTATAAAATGAAGTAAAGGAATAGACGAATTTAAAAAACTTATAACTGATTTTTTTACAAGTTTTAAAAAATTATTTAAAAATGCAAGAGCAATTGTTAAGGTCAGTAAAAAAGAAAAGTTGGCAAAATAGGTCAACCATGTTTTTTGAGAATAACAAAGTACAACAATCTCATTCACACCAGTACTAGATATAATATAATTATAGTTTTCGTCTTGAAGCCTTTTTTGACCGGACTGGATTAAGAATTTAGAAGGGATTTTTTGCGGAAAGGGATAGTTTCCTTTAAAACTGTATAAATAATTTGACTTATAAAATGCGAAACTAAATTTCTCTAAATTCCTTAATTTCTTTAGTTGGTCAGAAAGTAATAGTTCAGGGTATAAACTTTGATTAAAAAATGTTTTTTGGGTGAGGACAATTCCTAAATGACCTAATAATTGACCATCTTTTATAATTTGTGAGGAAGTGATGTATTGATTCTTGCCGAAATCGTTTTTGAAATATAAATCATTTGCATCTTCAGAAGCAGAAATATTATTTATATTCGCTTGTTTTAAATTCTTATTAAAGTCTTCTAATTTGACTATAGTATCATTCATCATCGCCACCCCTTCTTTGTTAAAGGCATAGACATTGATGTCGTATTTACTGAAATATCCTTGAAAGTAAACTTGAGTAATACGTTCCTGAATTTTTTTGTAATTAATATTTGGATTGATAAAAAAAGAGGATACAAAGTTATCCTGTTTAACGCTTTCAATTAATTCTGGGAATAAATATTCAGAAATAGCGTCGCGATCAGCTATAATATTACCCGATGCCAGTTTTGCACTCTCAAAATCTTTCTCAATTAACGAGTTCCAAATAATGTTTGAGGTGAATAGGCATATTATTCCTAGCTGTACTAGATATAAGGATGGACTTTCCTTTGATCTGAAATAAATATAGAAGAAACTGATGAGAAGTGTAGTGCCAATGATAATTACAATGGAATAAAAATTTACATTCAATATTAACATTATCATTCCTACAACCAATATAATAACAGAAGCAATTAGAGTTTTACTTTTATCTTCCTCCTTAAACTTGAAAATATTATGTTGAATTAGCTTTATAATGACATCAGTAAACAAATATAAAACAAAGACTGCTACAAGACTATATATATTAAGACCGAATAAGTCAGAGGCATCAAAACTAATATTTGAATCCATAACAAGACTTTGAATTATTTTAACATAAAAAGTAGAAATTAAAAACATTATCCACGAATAGTTAAGTATTGCCCATATGAATTTTTGAGGTTTTACTATTCTAAAAAATGCCAGCATAAAAAGTTTGTAAGTCTGATGTAAAATGATTGACATCATAAATAAATCCCCTAAAGAATTAATATTTATTTTTAAGATCTTATTATTCATTAAAAAATTAAAGGAAGTAATAATACTTCCATAAACCTCAGGGCCAAAAAAGCTAGATTTAAATAAGTTGGAAGGTATTTTAAGATACAACCATAAAAAAAGTAGAATACTTAAAAAAGAAAGGTCATAAATAGCCATTCCTAGATAATCGCCTTTCAATTCTCTTTTCCCTTTTTGGATTTTAATATAAATAAATAGAAATATTAATCCAAGAATAGACATAAATCCTAACCAATTTTGATTTTCCTTAGAAGGAGTTACTTCAATTGAAAAAAGTGTTTTTTGCGATTGTGATTTTATTTTAAACTCATAATCAGTTGATTTCCCAATTGAAATTTCGGTCAGATTGAACTTATTTGTTAAAGAAAGCGATGGTTTTAAAAAATTATTATTTATTTGATATTCCGACTTAATTGGGATTAAACTCACATAAACGGTGTCATTATAATCATAGCTTTTCTGGACGTAGTATCCCGATTTTAATTTTACTAATAAGTTAGGGTCGTTATAGGAAAATTCTGGGAGAGCCTCATTACTGGTATAGAACTGAAGATCATTATTAATGTATATACTTAGCAGTATTCCTTCCTTTTGAGACCATTCTAAAAGGTCAGATCTTGTCTCCTTATTGGTTATTGGGTCATGGTTTCTACTCAGATTTACTAAATAATCTGCCGATTTTTCTTTTTTAAGATAAATTTCTTGAATCTGAGTTGCAATATTTTTTTTAATTGCCTCTTTAAAATAGGAATCAAAATTCAACTCTATTAATATTGGTACACTTGTTAAAATTATTCCAATAACCAAAAATATAATATTGATTCTTCCTTTTTTCATCCTAAAAAATAACTAGTATCAATTCTTTAATTGACTGTTAATTATCGGTTTCTCATTTCTTTTGAGTAAAGAATTATATATCACATCTTGAATTTTGGTACGGATATTCATATCAACCAATTTATTGTTTTCAGCGCTAGGATATACCCTATTTGAGAGGAAAACATAGACTAATTTGGTAGTAGGGTCAGCCCAAACGCATGTACCTGTAAATCCAGTATGCCCAAAGGTTTGCGGACTGCACATGCTAGAGGTGGGTCCATTTTTATTAATATCTGGTTCTGGTTTGTCCCAACCTAGACCTCTTTTATTCCCTATAAATTGAGGACATGTAAATAATTGAATAGTTTCTGGTTTAAAAAAGGTTTTTCCTCCATATTGGCCTTGATTTAAAAGCATCTGAAATAATACGCCTAAATCGTTGGCAGAGGCAAATAGGCCAGCATGTCCAGAAACACCTCCCATCATTGCAGCGGTAGGATCATGAACGTAACCTTGTAATAATTGTCTTCTGAAATAATTATCATTTTCTGTAGGAATTATTTTGTCAGATAAATGATTTTTAATTGGCAAATATCCTATATCTTGTAATCCTAATGGATTGTAAAATAAACTATCCGCAAGCTTATTTAGGGTTTTATGTGTTATCGATTCAACGACTCTTTTTATATAAATAAATCCTAGGTCACTATATTTATATCGTCCTCTATATTCAAGTTTACTCTCATCGATTTGCTTATTCATAGTGTCTAAGTATCTAAGGTCCATATACATATTGTCGGCAACCTTAACCCCATAGGTGCTATTGTCTGTATAGCAAAAATAGTCATTACATAAACCTGTTTTTGGATTAATTAATTTTTTATAAAAAGGTATAAAAGATTGTAGTCCAGCTTGATGACTCATTACTTCCTTAATTGTTAAGTTTGATTTATTGGTATTCTTTAATTCCGGTAAATAATCACCTAAGGTTTTATCTAGACTTAGTTGACCGTTTTCATATAGTTTCATGGCCACCAGGGTAGTACTAGCAACCTTTGTAATTGAAGCAATATCGTATAAATCATCGTCATTAACTTTTTCTTGACCATCATATACTTTATGTCCAAAAGATTTTTCATAGATAACCTTCCCATCTTTTGAAATAAAAACTTGACAACCTGGCATAGCCTTGGCTTCAATTCCTTTTTTAATTATCGTGTCAATTTTTGAAAGTTGATAGGTGCTCATTCCAGCTTCTTCTGGAATAGCATATTGAACCCTTATTGGCATTCCTGAGCCCAATCCTGAGCCCATTTTCATTTTTGAAGATACATTTACAGGAAGTTTCCCTTTAGAGGTTATACCACCAAAAATGACTTGAGCTGCCGATTCTTGAAACCCAGTTTCGTCTTGATAAGCGTTAACAACATAGTCAAAATTTGGAAATCTTGATAATGCGTAAGGGGTTGAAAAGTTAACTAGTATTAGTTTTTTCTCCTTTGAATAATTAGACAATAATTCATACGCTTTGTCAGAAATTCCATATGTTGAGCTGCGACTGTTCAAATAATGTAATCCAACAATAATGACATCATATTTATCAAGGCTGTCTTGTAATAATTTGTATTCCCAATCCTTAGCATACATATTTATTTGGAAATCCTTCATTGGCCAATATTTTCTCATCAACTCTTGGAATGCTGAAATCCCTTTAGAACCAATAGATAAACTAGCTATTTTAACATTCTCTGGAGATTTTAAAGGTAAAAAATTATCTTTATTTTTAACCAAGGTAACAGCCTGATTATTTATGGTCATTTTTAATAATTGAGCCGCTGGGATATTCAAATCTCTAATTAAGTGATTTGTATCTACCAATCTACAATTATTTAACCCCATCCAATATTTAGCCTCCAAAATTCTTTTGACTTTCTGATTCAAAAAATCAATCGATATACATCCAGAATCAATGGCAGCTTTGATTAAAGCCATTCCTTTTCCAACATATTCTGGACAGAGTAAAACATCATTACCTGCTAAAAATGCTTTGTATTCTGACTCTCCAGGGTCGTTATATTTTGTTGCACCTTTCATATTAAGAGCATCTGTAAAACTTAGTCCAAAAAAGTTTAATTGTTTCCTTAAAAGTTGAGTTCCAACATTCGGGCTCATTGAAGTCGCTAAATGAGGCGTTGAATCCAACGAAGGGATATTTAGGTGTGCCAACATAACTGCCCCAACACCTGCATTGAATAATTTTTTAAATGGATATAACTCTAAGGTATCTAATGATTGTTTAGATTGTTTTAAAACAGGTAAATCAAAATGTGAATCCACGTCGGTATTTCCATGTCCTGGGAAGTGCTTTGCCACAGCCAAAACATGTTCATCCTGAAGTCCTTGCATGTATAGAATTGATTTCCTTGCAACCTCTAACTTGTTTTCCCCAAAACTTCTTGTATTTATTACGGGATTCATTGGATTATTATTAACGTCAGCAACTGGACCAAAGTTGATTTGAATTCCTATTCTTTTGCATTCTTGCGCAATTCTACGACCAACTAAATAGGTTAAAGAATCAGATTGGCTTGCACCTAAAGGCATATGAAATCCATAATTCAAGGTCGAGTCTAACCTCATGCTTAGTCCCCATTCTCCATCAATAGACATCATTAATGGAATTTTAGTTGCATTCTGAAATTGATTCACTGCCAGAGCAGTTCTTACCGGCCCTCCTTTAAAAAAAATCACACCACCTACCTTGTATTTTTTTATTAATCTGACCACCTCGGCCTGATTTGATTTGTCCTTGGCAGTGTAAGCACTAATCATAAAAAGTTGACCAATTTTCTCTTCTATTGTCATCGACTGAAATACAGAGTCCGTCCATTTATTTGCGTTGTAAATAGGATAGGAAACAGCATTAGAATGTAATTGATAACACAAAAATAATGTGGCCGTTAAAATTAGTCTTCTTATCACTTTTATGCAGTTATATAATATTTAGGATTGAATTAATCTTTAAAATTAACAAACAAAATTACTTCTCTTTAACGATTAAAATAGGACAATCCATTTTTAGGATAACTTATTAATTAACAAATGCCAAAATCAAGCCGAAATTGACTAATTTTGCATTTTTTTAAAGAAATATCATTTCAAATCAGAATGACACAAGTCAAAATTAGAAACGTAGCGATTATTGCCCACGTTGACCACGGTAAAACCACTTTAGTGGATAAAATGCTACACCAATCCAAACTATTCCGTGATAACGAGGAAACAGGTGATCTTATTTTAGATAACAACGATTTAGAAAGAGAAAGGGGAATTACCATCCTATCTAAAAATGTGTCTATTAGGTATAAAGACGTTAAAATTAATATAATTGATACTCCGGGTCACGCCGACTTTGGAGGTGAGGTGGAACGTGTCCTCAATATGGCTGATGGTGTTATTCTTTTAGTAGATGCATTTGAAGGACCAATGCCTCAAACAAGATTTGTGCTTCAGAAAGCAATTCAAATGGGATTAAAACCTATTGTAGTTGTTAATAAGGTGGATAAACCAAACTGTCGCCCTGATGAAGTTCATGACGCAGTATTTGATCTCATGTTTAACTTGGATGCTACTCAGGATCAATTAGACTTTCCTACCTTATTTGGTTCAGGTAAAGGCGGGTGGATGTCTCATGATTATAAAGTAAAAACCGAAGATATTAGTCCATTATTGGATACTATAATAGAAAAGATTCCTGAATTCAAAGTTGAGGAAGGAACACTACAACAACAAATTACCTCAATTGATTATTCCTCCTACACGGGAAGAATTGCAATTGGAAGAATACTTAGAGGATATATAAAAGAAGGAATGCCTGTAAGTCTTGTCAAAAGAGATGGAAGTATCCAAAAATCAAGAATTAAAGAGGTTTATACTTTTGAAGGTCTTGGTAAGGTAAGAACGAAAGAGGAAGTATATGCTGGAGAAATCGTGGCGACATTTGGTATTGAAGGATTTGATATTGGGGATACAATCGCTGATTTTGAAAATCCAGAAGGTTTAAAACCAATTGATATTGACGAACCTACAATGAATATGATGTTTACAATTAACAACTCTCCATTTTATGGAAAAGAAGGGAAGTTTGTAACCTCACGTCAAATCAGAGATCGTCTATTTAAGGAAATTGAAAAAAATCTTGCACTGAAAGTCCATGAAACAGATTCAGCAGATAGCTTTTTAGTTTATGGAAGAGGAATCCTCCATTTATCTATCTTGATTGAAACCATGCGTCGTGAAGGATTTGAGCTTCAAATTGGGCAACCTAAAGTGATTTTTAAGGAAATCGACGGGGTACGTTGTGAACCGGTTGAGTATTTAACAGTTGATGTGCCAGAAACTTCCGCAGGAAAAGTAATCGAACTTGTTTCTCAGAAAAAAGGAGAGATGGTCATTATGGAACCAAAGGGTGACTTAACGCATATTGAATTTATTATTCCTTCTAGAGGATTAATTGGTTTGAGAAATAATGTTCTAACTGCCACAGCTGGGGAGGCAATTATGGCACATAGATTAAAAGGTTATGAGCCTTATAAAGGCGGAATCCAAGGACGTATCAATGGAGTATTAGTTTCTATGGAGTTGGGTCAAACCACTGCTTATTCTATAAATAACTTACAAGATAGAGGCAAGTTTTTCGTCGATCCAGGGGAAGATATTTATGAGGGACAAATCGTTGGAGAAAATAATAGATTAGATGACTTAGTAGTCAATCTTGTAAAAGGTAAAAAATTGACTAATATGAGAGCTTCTGGTACAGACGATAACGTTAGAATTGCACCAAAAATCAATTTTAGCTTAGAGGAAGCAATGGAGTATATCCAAGAAGATGAATACGTAGAATTAACACCTAGTTCAATTAGGCTAAGAAAAATCTACTTAAATGAGAATGATAGAAGAAGATTCTCTAAGCAAAAAGCTTCCATTGATAACTAATCGTTTAAATATATAGTCATTGCATATTCAGGAAATCGTTTTAAAACCTAAAAGAGAGAAATCTGCTTTAAATCGACATCCTTGGATATTTTCTGGAGCTGTTGCAAAGCTTCCTGATGCTAAAGAAGGAGATATTATTAAAGTCATGTCCTCGGAACAAAAGTTTCTAGGATATGGCTTTTTTGCGATTAAAAGTCAAATTACCGTACGACTATTTGAATTTAATCAGGTTGATGAAAATATACTCCTAAATAAAGACTACTGGATTAATAAAATCACTTCAGCATTTACATTTAGGAAGGAAATATTCGATTTTAATCAAACTAATGCATTTAGATTAATTCATGCGGAAGGAGATTTCTTCCCAGGAGTTATATGCGATGTTTATGGTAATATTGCTGTCATTCAGGTGCTCATTCAAGGGACCGAAAAAATCATTGAATATATCTTAGAAGGTATTCATAATTGTGGAATAGATTTTATTTATAATAAGTCAAAAACGTCCTCTAAGATGATAGAAAATATTACCTTAGAACATGGTTGGATTTCTAAAAAGGAGGATGCAGGTCAATATCCTTCTACATCCATAGTTATAAAGGAAAACGGACTCCTATTTAATGTGGATATTGAACATGGTCAAAAGACCGGCTTTTTTATTGACCAAAGGGTCAATAGAGACATTTTAGGTCAGTTCTCTAAAGGGAAAGTCGTACTGAATACATTTTGTTATTCAGGTGGATTTTCAGTTTATGCAGGCTGCAATGATGCAAAGCAAGTTGATTCTGTAGATATTAGCAAAGATGCAATTGAGCAATGTATTCATAATTTGACTTTAAACCAATCTCAAAGTAAAAGTGTCATTTTAAATAATATAGCTGAAGACGTTTTTGAATATCTCAAAAATATGCCAAGTGATCTTTATGACATTATTGTTTTAGACCCTCCTGCTTTTGCTAAGAATGCTTCTTCGGTACCGCAAGCTTCAAGAGGATACAAACAAATCAATTTACAAGCTTTCAGGAAAATCAAAAAAGGTGGCTATGTATTCACTTTTTCGTGCTCTCAGAATATTACTACTGATTTGTTCCGTAAAATTGTGTTTTCGGCTGCTGCAGATGCCTATAAAAATGTCCGGATTATCCAACAATTGCATCAACCCTTTGATCACCCGATCAACATATATCATCCGGAAGGAGAGTATTTAAAGGGATTCCTTTTGAAGGTAGAGTAATCTAATTAAGGTTTCTTAAGGCTTGCTGAATCATCAATTCATAATTTGTATCAGCAATTATCATTTGATTGATGTCCCTAATTAATGGATCAACTAAAGCAGGTTTAACACCTAGGGCAACTGCCAATTTCTGAACCATTATATATTCTTTTGGTTCTACTTGACCATCTATAAGCATTATCAGTATTACATCATGTAGAATGGCTACAATATTCGATTCGGAGTAGGTTTTTGTTAAATCAACTCCTGCAGAGCTTGAAAGTATATTAGCTATTTCATCCTCAGATAATCCCAATGTTTGAATTCTGAGTTTGATGTAATCCTTTTCCTCTTGACTAAAGTTTCCGTCTGCTAATGCAACCAAATACAAGTGCTTCAAATGATTATAAAATAATTGTCTATCTGGAGGGTTTAGCTGACTGTCCATACTATAATAAAATTCTTTTTTTAATGTGTAAATCCTGCGGTAGCTGTAATTGAGGTTCCATTATATGGATATTTTTTGCCTATATTTAAGGTGTTGGCATTTACAGAAATAGTAGCAGTATCTATACCACCATTACCATCGTTAATAATGATTTGAGCGTCATTATTTATTAGTTTCCAAGTCCCGTTTTCATTATTTTTTTCTGTTGAATCACAGTATTTTGCACCAAAATTGACAATATAAGTCCCATTGATATTATAAGTATGAATATCATCTAAGTTACAATCACCTAATATTTTGGTTAGATCTGTTACTTTTTGGCCTTGGTAAGTTATTGCTGGATTAGCAGTCAATGATTTTAATTTCCATGGGCTTGAAACCAAATATGCTGATGCAGTTAAGGTAGTCCCAGTAGTGGTGGTACTATTAGATTCACTTTTTTTACAGGCAAAACCAATTATTAGAATTCCTAAAAAGAATAAAGTTGTGTTTTTCATTTTAATATTTTTTTTCAAATGTACTAAAAGTTGAAGGTATAAAAAAAGGAGTAAGTTTATTAAACCTACTCCCTTTATAATGTAATTTGATTATGATTTATTATCTTTTAACTACTTCTTTAACTACTGGAGTAGTGTCCGCTTTTACGGTCATTGCCTTTTTATTTGGTAATAATGGAGCAATTACAATTGCTACAATACAAACCAATTTAATTAGGATATTTAATGATGGTCCTGAAGTATCTTTAAAAGGATCTCCTACAGTATCACCAACAACAGCGGCCTTATGAGCATCTGAACCTTTATATTCCATTTTGCCATTGATTTCTACTCCCGCTTCAAAAGCTTTTTTTGCATTGTCCCAAGCTCCACCTGCGTTAGATTGAAAGAATGCCATCATTACTCCAGATACCAGTACTCCTGCTAAGAATCCTCCTAAGGCTTCAGGGCCTAAAAGGAATCCGATTAAGATTGGACTTAGAATGGTTAGTAATCCAGGGATAACCATGTGCTTAAGTGCAGCATTGGTAGAAATTTCAATACATTTTTGGTAATCAGCTTCTGCTGTACCTTCCATAATACCTTTGATTTCTCTAAACTGACGTCTAACTTCTTGTACCATTTCATTTGCAGCATCTCCAACGGCACGCATTGCAAAGGAAGAAAATAAGAAAGGAATCATTCCTCCTACTAATAATCCACCTAAAACTTTTGCATTGGCAATGTTAATTGCATCTAATCCTGAAGAGGTCATAAATGCGGAAAACATAGCTAATGCAGTTAAAGCAGCGGAAGCAATTGCGAATCCTTTACCGATTGCTGCTGTAGTATTTCCTACGGTATCTAAAATATCTGTTTTTACTCTTACTTCTTTTGGTAAATGACTCATTTCCGCGATTCCACCTGCGTTGTCAGCAATAGGACCAAATGCGTCAATCGCTAATTGAATCCCAGTGGTAGCCATCATTCCAGATGCAGCGATTGCTACCCCGTAAAGACCTGCTGTATTAAATGCGAAAATAATTCCTGCCGCTAAAACTAAAACTGGTAATGCAGTTGATAGCATTCCAACACTTAATCCAGCGATGATATTAGTTGCAGCTCCTGTACTGGATTGACGTGCAATAAATTTAACTGGGTTCCTATCTTTAGAGGTATAGTGTTCAATGATTAATGAAATCAATGCACCAACAACTAATCCAATGATAACCGAAATAAATACATCTACTGGACCAAAAGTGATTCCATTCATTAACATTTTTGATGGTAATAAATAATCAATTGCAAACCAAGAGGAAATTGCAGTTAGTATCAAGGCTCCAAAATTCCCAATATTCAAAGCAGTTTGAGGATTTCCTGTTTCTGAAACTCTTACAAATAGAGAGCCTACAACTGAAAATATGATTCCCAATCCTGCAATGGCGATAGGAAGTATTAAAGTGGATAATCCACCAAATTGATCAAATGGATGAACTGAAAATCCTAATATCATTGTTGCCAAAATCGTAGACACATAGGAACCGAATAAGTCTGCACCCATCCCTGCCACGTCTCCAACATTGTCTCCAACATTATCAGCAATAACTGCTGGATTTCTTGGATCGTCTTCTGGAATACCAGCTTCTACTTTACCAACTA
>Ga0114962_10000650_pt1 | contig 30321 bp, 35 predicted proteins | sample C_130820_MF_Meta_FD_87017 | JGI IMG/M metagenome (GOLD analysis project Ga0114962, IMG submission 87017) | Freshwater microbial communities from Lake Croche, Canada to study carbon cycling - C_130820_MF_MetaG | ecosystem: Environmental > Aquatic > Freshwater > Lake | place: Lake Croche, Canada...
GGTCGCGCGGCGTCACCGCGTTCTCAAGATAGCGGGCGAGTCCTGCGCTGCCGTGCCCGGCCATCTGTTGCGCCTGTGCAATCCGCATAATCTGATCGGATAGCGCGTTTTCGGCGGCGGCGCGCGCGGCGTCGTCGGCGGGCCGGCCGTCTTTGCCAGGGAAGGGCTGAACGTCACCGCTACGGTCGCCGGCTTTGCCCGGTGCGGGCTTTCCGTCGCCCTCGCCCTCGCCTTCGCCTTCGCCTTCGCCCTCGCCTTCGCCTTCGCCTTCGCCTTCGCCTTCGCCTTCGCCGTCTGCGGCTGGTGCGTCGGTATCATCCTGCCCGCCTTCGTCGTCCTGGGGGTCGTCTGCGCCTTCCTGCGGCGCGTCTGCGCTGCCGTCCTGATTTGCTTCGTCGGGCCGGTCGTCGCCTTGCCGCGGTTCGTCCGGTTCGGGCTGCGGCGGCGGGGGCGGCGGCGTCTGTGCGGATTTCAAAATCGTGTAGATCGCCTCCCATGCCATGCCGTCATACTTTTTATCGAATAACCAAGTGTCGGGGATTTTTCGACCGCAAGCGGCTACCTGCAAATTATCAGCGTAGTCCATTGCTTCATTAGCAAGTCGTTGGTTGTGCCGTTTCGGATCAAAGCGCAACGGGTGCAGGTTGGAAACGTGGATGTATTCGTGCAGGAGCGTGGTTTCGAGTTCTTCATCGGATACGCTGGCGACATAGGCGGGGTTGTACATCACGGCGGCGCCGTTCGTCGCCATCGTCGGGAGCGCGTCGGTTGCGGTGTGCGTCAACGCGTAACCTATCTCCGCGAACAGTCCGCAATTTTTATCCTGCATCAAGCGCAAGCGCGCGGCTGATACGCGGAAAGCCGGGTCTTGCAAAATGTTGGTGTTGGTCGTCATGTCGGCGGCTCCGGTTAGGCGGCGCGAACGGGCGCGGTAAACAGGTCAAAAACCTGTGCGGGTGCGGCTGGCGTTGGCGTGGCGGGCGCTGCCGGCGTTGCAACGGGCGCGGCGGGGGCAAGTCCTAAGTGTTGCGCCATTGTCGCGCATATCGCTTGCGCGCTGGCGGTCGCGCGGTTGCGGGCCGTCGGGTCGTCGCGCAATGTCTGCGGGTGTATGCCGGCGAGTTCGGCCTGAGCGCGCGCGGCGATTGCGTTTAATGTCGCGTCGTTGGTGATATTCAGGCCGGGCAGGATTGCGAGAATTTCGCGCACGTTGCCGATAATGCTGTCGTTGAATTTTTTAACTTCGCCGGCTTCGTACCGTGGCAGGGTTTCGGCAATGTGGCGTATTGGATCAATCAGGCGGTTGTACAGGTCGCGCATCGCAAGCGCGAAGCGGTCGTTTGCGCGCGTTTCAATGTCTTTCCGTATCATGTCCGCGTCGTCGTCGGTCATTGATACGCGAAAATCCTGCGCCGTCGGCAGCGGGTCAATCGAAAAATCGAAATAGAATTTCGCGCGTACTTTATGCGGCGGCGGAAAGTCTTTTTCGTCGTAAAGACTGCCCAAGCTAAAGCGGGCGCGCTCGTAGACCGTCGCATAAAAATCCATGAACGAATCCACAAGCGGCGCGAAGTTAAGCGCGGCGTCCTGCATGATGCGATTGACCTTCTGCCAGTGGTCAATGGTCAAAATGCGGTCGCCGTTATCATTCCACGGAAGCGTAAAAAGTTTCAATTCGTCGCGGGTGCGGGTTTCGTGTTTCTTGATTGCCACAAGTAGCTCGTCCTGCCCGGCTAACAGGTACTTATTGACGCGCGCGGCGTCGGATACTGCGCCCGCGTCCGTCGTCGTCTTGTTCGTTGCTACGCGGTCAAGTTTGCGCGCGCTCCATGTGCCGATTGATACGCGGGCAATCATCATGCGGCTGGCGGCGTTTCCGGTCGTGTTGGTGTTCATGTTTTTCGCTCCTGATCGTTGGGGGAATTATTTGCAGAATTGCGCCAAAGCTGCATAGCGCGCGTTTGTGGCAAATGATTTGATAAATGCCGGTGTGCGTCCAATTTGCGGCGTGTGGCGGGTTGCTGCGTTCATTGCAAAAACGCATAATTCATCCGGCAAGCGGCAAAGAAAAGGTATTGCCCAAGCCGAAAATCCGGCGGGGTTGGCGGTTGCCTCGGCCTTATTCGCGGCGATTGTCGCGGCCAAAAACCATTGCGCTGCTGCGTCGTCGGGAACAGGGCAAGCGTCGGGCGCCGTCCGCATTTCGTTGATCGTCGGCGCCAGTTCATTCCACAAGCGGCAGAAAGCAGCGAATTTTTGACCGATACCGTACCCCAAGCTACCGCACATGGTCGGGGTCAACAGGTCGGACGGAATAGCGCCAGCATGAAGGGTCTTACTGACATCTTCCCATGAACGGGGGCAAGCGTACGTTTCCTCGGGGCTTTTCGGGTCAAAGCTGCTCCATTCCTTTCCGCCGGTCATGGTGTGGTATGCCGTGACAAAGGGGTGCCAGCCGGCACTCTGCGCGTATGCCAGCGTTTCATCCGGGCAAAGTATCAAATTAAAGTGCCGGAAGCGTGATTTCAGCGGGGCGGGCATTTCGTTATTCACGCCTCGCGCGCTGGCGGGGTTGCCGGTGGCGAATACGCGATTGTCCTTCGGCAGTCCGTTACGCTCTAAGATCGTTCCATAAAGCGCGCCCTGCATCATGCGCGCGGCGCCGTTCAATTCTTCAAAAACGATACCCCAAGCGTCGGGCGAGTCGGGCGGCGGGAGTCCGGGCGCGCCGGTCATGGGGCACGGTTCGCCGGGGCGCATAAGTTGCGGGATCGCATAGCCTTGAAGGTCGGGCAAGTCGAGAATCATCGCGCGGAAGTCGCAGTATTTGCGGTTTTCCCGTTCGATTACTTGGCGCAAGATTTGCGTTTTTCCGATACCGGGCGCGCCCCAGTAGTAGCGGGGCACGTTGTCGCGCAAGGCAAGGGCAACGTCTGCGGCCATCTGTCGCGGTGTAACGTCGATGGGTTTCGGGTTCATTTAAAAGTCTCCTGCGTGGGTTGCGGTCCAAAAGTAGCCAATGGTGGCGGCGATCTCAGCGAGCAAGAAAATCAAGCGCTCGGTGTTTGTCGTGGCGATGAGTTCGCAGGCGAGAAAAATAATCGAGGCGATCATCCCGGCGATTGTCAGTGCGATAAAAAAAGCCTTTTTCATGCGGTGCACTCCTTTAAAGTGTTGGTTGTGTTGTGTTGCTGTTTGGCATTTTCTGAATGTGCGGTGTGGTTGTCAAGTGTTTTTCGATTATTTTTTAATGTATCGGTGTTTCATTGTGATTCGGCGCGGTTCTTGAGCGATTGTGCGGTTGCAACAAAAGCTGTGCATAGATCGTGTATAAACCTGTGAATTGTTTATGTATAACTTTTTTTATTGAATAGTAAGCGGCCACTAACTCATAGGCCTGCGGTTGCATTAGAGGCGATTTGGCGGGGTCTAGAATTGGGTGGTGCTGAGGTATTCCGGCGGGGTTTTTTTCTGTGGATAACTTTGGGCCATCCTGGTTGTTTCGCGTGGCGCTTGCGTTGCGTTGGCGTTCGGGGGTAGGATTCGATCAGAGGGGTTCATCGACCTTCGCCGCGGTTGGGCTAGACCAAGGCGGGCAAAATCCGATGTCTACCGTTCGAAGCGGTGCCGGCGTAAAGCTGGAGGACACGTGCCGAAATACGATAGGGCGCGCAGGGATCAATACTAGATAGCCCACCCGAAAGGGTTTTTTCCGCTTTGCTGCCGGATGTGGTTCTATTGCGTTTTTTTTGGTCAGGTGCTAAATTCGCGGGCAAGGGCGGTATTTGGTCGATCCCCTCTAATCACTTTTTACCGTCCCGCTTCACCTGCGCCCATGAGCTAGCCCTCGTGGGCGTTTCCTTTTGTGGGGTCGCCACTGGCGGTGGCTGCGCTCGGTCGGAGATCAGTTTGCTCGGCGGCTGAGGTCAAAAGCTGACATAGATATGTCTTAAAAGCGGGGGCAATAGGTCGCGGCGGCGGCAAGCGTCGTAGGCTAACCTTACGCCAAACTTACAGCGGTGTTCGTTAGTATGCGGCGGTGGTGGTTACGTTATGTCAAATTGATGGGGGGTTCGAGGTGTGGGCTAGGCCACCAGCCACCCGCCTTGCCGCTTTCGGTTTCGGGGTTGATCTTCTTCTAAAGACAGTCCCACCGGCCTTGTCTGCGATGCGCTAAACGGGTTTAACAGTGTCGCAGCGTTAAACCGTCGGGGTTTGTTTCGGAAAGTATCGGATGGGTTTGGGTTCGGACTGACGGTTGCTTACCGTAGAGTCTCTGCCTTGCCGGGCTCGCTGGATGCGTTTGCGTTTGGTCTGGTCTGGCTTCCTCTTGGGCTTGCCTTGTCAGGCGGTGCCACAGGCTGACCCTAGTATCTGGACATTGGATGTGCTTGTGCGCGTGACCCCACCAGCACTCCCCCCAAAAAAAAATTCAGTTTTCACCCGACTCAAATCGTAGGGCTCGGTTTTGAATGGGAATTTATATATAAAGCCTTTGACTTTGAAGCGCGGTCATAACTAATAACGTACCGTGTATGTTGCGTTTTCCTGAATTCTAAGATTAAATGCGCGTATGGAAAGCAAGATTTGGTGCGACACCAGCTTAAAGCCGCTGCACTACCGGATAATGTGGTGGATGATCGACATGGGTGCGATGCGCGGGGCATTGATGCGAGGCTGGATGGGTATTGCTGCCGACGATTTGGGTGTGCACCGCATTTCGTTGAACCGAGCAATGAAGCTGCTGGAAGCGCAGGGCTTTGTTCGACAGTTAAAAAAAGGCACCCATTTATTGCTGACCGAGGCGTTTGATTCGGAAGCCGATCCAAGCCGGGTTAAGGTGCGTCGTCCGTGATGCCGCTGCTGAATCGAGAGTGCTCGCTGCAAGGCTGCTCTCGAAAACACCACGCTAAAGGATATTGCTTCCACCACTATTGGGCGCACTATATTCGGGGCAATGCTTTGAGTGCTAACGCTAAAAAAGGAAGGCCGTCACATGCCGATGCCGAAGCCAGGTCACAGCGAGATTGATTCTTACCGCGCCTATTATTCAGGGCTGACGACGGACGAATCCAAATTGAAGTTCTTGCAAATGTTGAAAGAGCGTCGGGATTGGCACCGCGACGATATTGCCGGCCGACTGCTGCCGGAATTGGCCGAGCTATGGGTCGTATCCAAATGTCAGTCGAGGTAACGGTGTGAGCGACTTCAATCTGCAAAACTTTTGGAAGTTCTGTTCGGCGTTGCAGGTCGATACCAAAGAGTTGGGCCTGACGACGTTAAACCCCAAGACGTTGATGGGAACGCAGAAGTATTTTATCGAAGAGGTGGCGAAGGGTCTGGAGGAAGGCATCCATACTTTTGTTGTCTTGAAGGGCCGGCAGTTGGGGATTACAACAATCTCTTTGGCGCTCGATCTGTATTGGATGTTTAAACACAGCGGCATGTCCGGTTCGATGGTGACGCACGACGAAGAAACCCGGGATATGTTCCGATCAACCCTTGCGATGTATATGGACGGGCTGCCAAATGAATTTAAGCGACCACTTGTCACACATAACCGGAGTCAGCTTACCCTCAAAAATAGGTCGAGATTTGCGTATCAAGTTGCAGGTACACGAAAAAACACCAAGTTGGGCAAAGGCAAGGCTCTCACATTCCTGCATGCTACAGAGTGCTCTGAATACGGAGATGAGGAAGGACTCGCTTCACTAGAGGCGTCGCTTGCCGAGCAAAATCCAAACCGGCTCTTTGTGTGGGAAACCACGGCGCAGGGGTATAACGCCTTCTTCGATATGTGGGAGGATGCTAAAGCCAGCCGCGTCAAGAAAGCGATCTTTATCGGCTGGTGGCGCAATCAGTTCTACCGCAAGAAAAAAGGCAGCATCGAGTACCAAGTGTATTGGGATGGCCGGCTGCAACCCGAAGAAAAGAAATGGGTGCGCGAGGTCAAGCAGCTCTACGACTTCGACGTGGATGACGAGCAGATCGCCTGGTGGCGTTGGGCGATGGCCGAGAAGTCGCGGGACGAAACCCTACACATGCAGAATTACCCGCCGACCGAGGACTATGCTTTCGTCTTGTCGGGCAGCCAGTTCTTCAACGCGGCGCGGATTAACGACGAATACAAGCGAGCGTCGAAGTTCGATTTCCACAATTACCGTTTTGTCTTGCGAGAGGCTTTCGAGGATACGGACATTTTGGAGTGCGGCGAAAAGAATGGAAACCTCAAAATATGGGAATTCCCCAAGTCACAAGGCCACTACGTCATCGGTGCCGATCCAGCCTACGGCTCCTCCGATTGGGCCGATAGGTTCTGCGTGTCGGTATGGCGATGTTACGCCGACGGCATGGAGCAAGTGGCCGAGTTTTGTACGCCAGACTGCTCCACGTTCCAGTTTGCTTGGGTGATGATCTATCTGGCGGCCAGCTACTTGAATGGCGGCGGGTCTGTCATGCTTAACTTGGAAATTAACGGCCCGGGTCAAGCCGTTTGGCAAGAAATCCAAAACTTGAAACGCACCGCCGTCAATCAGCCCGGAGAGGGCGGGGCTCGACTGTATTCGGTAATCGCGAACATTCAGAATTACCTGTACAAGCGATTGGACAGTATGGGTGCGCCGTCGGCCTATCATTGGAAAACGACCGGCGACACCAAAGAGCGCATGTTCAACTTAATCAAAGATTGCTTTGAGCGCGGAATTTCGTTGGTTAAGTCACGCGAGATGATTGACGAAATGAAGAACGTCATTCGGGATGACGGGATGCTCGGCGCGCCGGGTAGAGGCAAGGACGATAGGGTTGTGGCTGCCGCATTGGCCCATGTGGCGTGGGCAGACTTTGTCCGTATGCGAATGGTTCAGCAGGGCATGACGCGCCAGCAGGGGCATGCGCGTGACGCGCAGGGCGAGAACAAGGACGCGAACAGTGTGGCCGGATTCCTCAAGAGTCTTGGGATTGCGGCGTAACGATGGCGCACGACAACACAGACTTCGTTGTTGGCGAGCTGCTCAAATTCTATCGAATGTATGAGCGCGATCCGATCTATCAGCGGAAGGTTTTGGAGGGCTGGCAGCAAGAGGCCAAGACAGGCCGCAGTTACCGCAAAGCCTACGACCAGGCATACCGGCAGATCATGATGGAGAAGTCGCGTTGAGCGATCAGCCCAATCACCTCACCATGCCGGTCGAGGAAATTCGCACCAGAACGATTGCGGCGCTCAAGATTTTTCCAAAAATACAAATCGCAAAGCTGATGAAAGTGCGGTCGCACGATCTGACGTTGTTCGTTCAAGCGAGGCCGCAGGACGCAGGCCGCAGATTCGGGCCGCTACAGTTGAAGCGCCTTGCAAAAATCTGCCTGCAAATCGAAACCGGAGAGCTGCGGCACAACGGCAAGATGGTTGGGCGCGGCAGCAAAATTTGGATTGATAAGCCGATCCGGCCGGCGCTTCCGGTGCACCGCGTTATTTTTGGGCGAGCCGGAACGCATCCCAAGATTGTGCAAGGCGAAGCGCCGGTCAAGGAAACCATGCCTTCATTCGACAAGCTGTTTTCCAGCAAACCGACCATCGTATTGCCGAAATTGTCCTTTAAGCGTTAAATACACACACTCAGGAGGCGTAAATGGCCGTTCTTCACGACTACAATTGCATGGCGCATGGTGTTTTTGAGAGCATGACGGGTAATTGCCCGCATGGTTGCGGCAAATCTATGGTCGAAATCACCTACATTCAGCCTGCCGGACTGACCTCTTTTCGCACCAAAAACATCGACAAAACCCTCGGAAACCTCGCTTCTGACTTCAAATTGACCGACATGAACAATCAAAACGGCACTTCGGCGGTTGTTCGTCCAAATTCAAAGGCCGTGGCGGCGCAAAATCAATTGATGGGAAAGTTGGGCGATACGCGAAATGCGTGGGGTCAGGTTCCGCAGGGCACTTCGGGCATCAATCAAGCGCTCGCGTCATCAAAGGCAATCCCGGACAACGCATTGCAGCCCATTCGACCGGCGCTTCAACAACCAAAGCCAATGGTGGTGGGTCGCCATGACGGCGAGATTAAGGCGTAAGCAATGAAAATCCCAAAAGACATGCAGCAGCGCGATATGTTCTACCAAGAGCTGATCGACAAGTGCACAAAATCCCAGGACGACCGCCGGATTGACTACGGCAGCAATCGGCATTTCTTCCTGTTCGGTCGCGGGCCGGACGAGCCGGAAACGCCATACAACAAAATCTTTCCGCACATCGACATGCTGACTGCGTTTCTGTTTGCGTCCGAGACAACAAAATTCACGACGCATTTAGGGCCGCACATTCCAGGCCACGAATACCTGCGCCTCAATGCAATCAACCGCGCCGTCAACGACCAGTGGCTCATGTCAAACGGTGACCAGACTTTTGGGCAAGGCTTGATCTGGTCGCTGGTCTACAACACGATGATCTTTAAAATTATCGTTCGCGCCAACGAAAAAGGTTTGCAGGGAATTGATCCGTTCATTATTGACCCGGGCTCGTTCGGCGTATTGCGGGAGGATATTCCTTACTTGGATCGCCAAGAGGCAATGTGCCATTCCTACTACACAACCAAGTCGCAGCTGGAAGTGGATTTGGCAAAGCATCCGCAGCGCGAGCAAATTCTTGCCAACCTTGACGCATTTCCGCGCACCAACAAAGAGTCCGATCCGACCGGTGTTGATCGCATCATATTGTCCGCATCTACGCCGACGATGCAAGGTAACGCGCAAGTTCCTCTCAACGCGAATGTTGACTACATGCCGAGAGTCGCGGAGGACTTGGTTGAGATGCAGGAACTTTGGGTGTGGGATACTGATGGCGGCGATTACCGCGTCGTAACAAGAGCCTCAAACTCGGTCACGATTTACGACCGAATGAATTTCTTTATCAAGGGCGAGGTGCCGTTTGTTCAGATTTGCCCGAATCCGATGTACTCGTACTTTTGGGGCATGTCAGAAGTCAGCGGCTTGGTGGGCTTGCAAAAGTGGCGCAATCAGCGCGTTTTGCAGGTCAAGGAATTGCTCGATCTGAATGTTGATCCCCCAACATCGTTGACCGGCTGGATGGGCTTGGTTGACGAAAAGAATTTTGCATTGAATCGTCCAGGCGGTTTGCTCGTCACGGATTCCATGCAAGGCAAAGTGGATCGCCATAAGCCGGACATTCCCCCCGATCTTTTTGCCGTCATCCACGAAATTGACGCGATGTTCTCGGAGCGCAGCGGCCTGCAAAACATTATGATGGGCAAAGGCGAGTCCGGAGTTCGCTCTGGCCGGCAGACCTCTGAGCTGGCGCGGCTTGGATCGGCTCGAATCAAGAAGCGGGCGCTGGTGGTTGAAGATGCTTTGGAAAAAATCGCTACGCTTTATCTCAAGGTCATGCAAAAACACGACACCAACGACTTGAAAGACGCAAAGGGTAATCCGTTTATTCCCTCGCAATTCACGTCAGATTACGTCGTGAAAGTGGATTCGCACAGCAATTCCCCGCTGTTCTCGGAAGATCACAAACAGTTGGCTGCCGAGCTGCTGGAGGCTCACGCAATCGACCGCGAATCGTTCATTGAAATGATTGACCCGCCGATGAAAGACCTATTGCTGCGGAAACTAAAGCTGATGGAGGCTGCGGAGCAAAAGGCGAAGCAGGCTGAGGCTCAATCGGAGGCGGCGGGCAATGCTGCAAAATAAATTTGAAATTGGCAAAAGATTGGTGTAAAAATTCGCACAGGGTATGGCTGTGTTCCCTTTAAAACGTGGCCGCTTCGACTAAGGAGATGATTATGGCCCGCCGTTCGCGCCGCGCTAAACGCGCTTCCAAGAAGTAATCGGATTCGTCCGATGGTTGGGTGCGTCAGCGCCCATTCTCAATCCAAGCCCAGGAGAAGATTATGGCCCGCAAACACATGCGCGCAAAGCGTAAAAGCAAGCGGTAATACCGCCCTCGATGCCCGTCAGCATCGAACATTATTTGACTTTGCTGAAAAACACGTTTTTAATACAAGCTGTTTATCAGTAAAGTAAGCAATTACTGACGGAGAATCTAATGGCACTCGGATACTTGCAACAGCGTCAAAAAGTCGGCAACCAAACCGAAGATAACTTCGTCGCCGGCATTGGCGTCAACGGTCAGCTTAACGTGGCTGGCGGGCAGCTTATCTGCTCAAATATCCCCATCGGTTCCGTCGCGCTTGCTAGCATTGGCACCAATACGACCGATATCGTCCAGTTGTGGACAACCGATATTTTGGTTCCCTACAACCGGATCGTGAAAAACATCAGCATCCTGTCGGGCGGCACCGCCACGACGGACAATTGGCTTGCCGCGATTTACGACTCATACGGTCGCTTGATTGCCTCAACCGCTCTGGCCGGTCAGTTGCTCGCCACCGCGAACACTTGGCAGACCCAACCGCTGGCGCTGGTCTATCCGGCAAGCGGCCTGACCGCGTCAACCGCCGGCCTGTCAGCAACGCAGGTTCAGCTCTACGGCCCGCAACAGTATTTCATTGCGGTTCAGGGTAGCGGCACAACCGCAGGCGCTTTGCAGACCGTTCCGGCCCCGTATCAGATTTGCGCTTCCGCGATCACGGCGGCAACTTTCGGAACGATTCCGGCCACGATTACGCCGCCGACTACATTTACGGCAGCCAAAGCCCCAATTGTTTACTTGAGCTAAGACTGATATGGCACAAGACATGGGAAATGCTTTGCAGGTGTCGATAGGCTCAAGCCTGCCGACCTACAAGGCCGTCCTGTTTGATGTTGTGCCCTACACTGCCGCCAGCGATGTTTTAAATATCAGCTTGGCGTCAACGGCAACCGTGGCGCTGCGGGTGACGCGGTGCTATGTGTCGTACGACGCAACCGCCAGCTCGACCTCGGACGCCTATCTTATTCGGCGCATCACAGCCAATGTGGGCGGCACTCCAACAACTTTCTCGACCACGCAAGCGTCATTTTTGTCTGGATTTGGGGTTGTCACGCAGTCCGATACGGCTGACGCGGCCACGGCAGCGACGGTTGTTGGCTATACCGCAGCTCCTTCTACGCTCGGAACCGGTCAAATTATTGATGGCGCACACATCACCATTCCGGCGGCGGCAACTCCGTCAGTCTCGGTTTCGTTTTTTGAATTGACCTTCACGACTCGCGGCAGCAAGCCGCCGATCATCCGTCCAGGCCAATCGATTTCATTGTCTTTGGGGGCCAATACGGTTCCTTCCGGCGCATCTCTTTACGCCTCGATTGAGTGGGTGGAAGTGCCGCTCACGTCGGTATTCTAGGAAAAAACATGCCAGCTATTGACCCTAAACTTGCGGCCCTTATGGGCAAATCCGGCCCGCCGACCCCTCTCCCTCCGGGCGGGCCGGATGCGAGTCCTGCCGGCGGTGGCGGGATGGCTCCGGTGAGCGCCCCTATGTCTGGCCCGCAAGAAAACGCCGGAGAAAAACAACAGGCGATGCTCAAGGTTCAGCAGGCAATGGATTTGCTCGAACAGGCGTTGCCCGATTTTGGCAGCGAATCCGAGGAAGGCGGCGAGATTCTCAAGACGCTCGGCACCCTCGGTAAGAAATTTGGCGGCGCAAACCGCGCCCGAAGCAACGAATTGATGCCCGCAGAGTTGATGAATTTGCTGTCGAGCCTTCCGCAAGGTCAGGGTGGGATGAAGCCCATGCCCCCAAGCGGAGCACCCGGCGGCGCACCGCCCGGAGGCGCGGCACCAATGCCCCCGATGCCCCCAATGGCTTAACAGGAGAAAACCATGTCCGACTATACCGGCGTTTTTGCCCCCAAATCTTTTTCAATCCGCGACCCGCTCGACAAGAAGCGCCAGCATGGCCGCATCGTCAACCCGCCGCGCCTGAACCAAATGGGCGGTCTGGATCAGCTCAAAGAGCCGAATGGCCCGTACAAGAACGAAATGACGCTGCAAAAGCCCGGCGGCACGACTTCGGGCGTTCGTAAATAATTTTTCGATCAACAGTGTGATTGCTTACTCTTAACCGTCAGGGGAAAACATCATGGCCGTATCACTAGAAGGAATGACGCCAGAAGCGATAGCCGATTTGGCCGCGCTGGCAAAAGGTTTGACCGACAACCCGAAAACTCGCGGCATGATGCTGCAAGCGATGAAGGTTGCCGACCCAAATCTTTCAATACCCGAACTGGATATTCCAAACCGAATTTCCAGCTCGGTCAAACCTTATGTGGACAAGATCGAAAGACTTGAACGTGAAGGGCAAGAGCGATCGATGCGCGATATGGTCAGAGAGCGCCGCGAGAATCTTGTCAAGAACAAGGGGCTGAGTGCTTCTGATGTTGCAGAAGTGGAAAAACTTATGGTTGAAAAAGGTATCAATAACCACGATACCGCTGCCGAGTTTTTCATTTCGCAGCGCAATTCAGCGCCACCGACACCAAGCAGTTTTTCGCAACCCGCACTACCAAGACCCGATCTTAAAACGATGGGCTTGAACATCAACCAATGGTCACGCAATGAGGCTACCAATGCCATTGCAGACCTTATCAAGAATCGCGGTAGGGCCGCGTAACAGGAGAACACCATGTCAGTACTTGGCACAGGCATCATCCCTTCGGGGAGCATCGCAAACGAGCTGACGGCAGTTACCCGCCGCGCTTTCATTCCGAAACTGGTTGTGCAGTTATACAACTCGACGCCGCTTTTGGCCGCGCTGATTGCGAACTCACAAACCGCATCGGGCGGTGTATCGTCTGTGTCGGTTCCTGTGCAGGGCGCTTCATTCGTGTCCGGCCAGTGGTCAGACTATTCGGGCGGGTTCGCGCAGCCCTCCTCGCAGCAAGGTGCCTTCCTCGCGGAATTTAACCTGAAGCTGTTTATTACCCCGATCCCGTTCCTCGGTATGGAAGGCGCGGTGCAGCTTGACTACGCAATCATCCCGCTGATCGAGGCTCGCATGAACGACGCGACGAACGTCACTTGCGACGTGATGGCGACCGCGCTCTACAACAACACGACCAATCAGCAAGCGTTTATCGGCCTTCCGGGCGCGATTGACGACGGCACCAACCTGACGACCTACGGCAACATCAATCGCACCTCGTCACCGTATTGGAAATCGAAGGTTTATGCCGCCGGCTCAGTCAACCCGACCCGTCAAAACGTGCTGCAATACATCAGCGGAACCGTGAAAAACGGCGCAGAGGTTCCGACCTTTGGCGTGTGCGGCTTCGGCACCTGGACTTTGCTGGCACAAGACTTTGTCGGACAAGAAACCTTCATGATTACGCCGGACAAGGCGTTCGACAGCGACCCGGATGGCCCGCGCAGCGGCTTCCGCGCCCTGATGGTTGCCGGCGTTCCGATCTTTGCCGATCCGTATTGCCCCGAGGGCACGATGTATCTGGTGAACAGCAATTACGCATCGCTCTATTTCCATGAGCAAGCGTCTTTTGCCTTTACCGGTTTTGAGTCAACCCTGTCAAACTGGCAGCTTGGCTACGTCGGCGCACTTGTGAACATCGCTGAATTGGTCGTCACCAAGCCGAAAGCGATGACCCGCATTGGTGGTTACAACAGCTTGACGCTGTAAAAGGAGAATGACATGGGATTTAATGTAATTGGCTCCGGCCTCAAAACTCTCGCAAACCCGTCGTCGGCTGTGACGCTGCAAAGCGGTCAATACGCCGTTCTGCCGGGCGGCCAGTACCTCGTTCAGCTCGGCAAATATTCCGCGCTGCAATGGTACGATCCGATTTCGACCACTTGGCGCAATTTCAACGCCATCACCGCCGGATCAATCGTTCCGTTTACCTCGGACGGTTACAACTACCGCATCATGAACCTGAGCGGAACTGTTGTCGGCGGCGTGGTTACGACCGGCGGCACCTCTAACGCGGCGAAAAACGGCATCTGGCTGGCGGGCTCCTCGTCCACCACTGGCGCGACTGCGACCGTTGCGGCTCCGGCTAACGCCCCGACGCAAACGGCTCAAATGAACGTCATCGTGGGCGGTGCGATCCAGCAAACCATTACCGTTACTGCTGGCGGTTCCGGCTATGTCATCCCTCCGATCATCAGCTTTTCGCCGCCTCCGGCCGGCGGCCTACTACCGACCGCGTACGCAGTTTTGACCGCCGGCGCAGTTTCCAGCGTTACGGTCGTCGATCAAGGCGCTGGCTACACATCGGCCCCGACCATCACTGTGACGCCGGTTTTTGGCGACCCGGGTGTTGGCGCGGTTTTGACTCCGGCTCTCGTTACTTCAACGACCGGCGGTTACGGTCAAGCGGTTGCGGTCACCATGTCAAACTACGGCGGCGGCTACGCGACTGTGCCGACGATCACCTGTGCTGGCCTGACCAGCATGGCGGTCACCGCGGTTACTTGCCTCTCGGTCATCACCGCGACCACCGTTACGGCGGCCTCGGGCGGCGCTAACGGCTCGCAGTTGACATACGTGGCGCAGCCGACCGCAGCGACGCTGTTCGGCTCGATGAAAAACCCGTCCTATACGACCAACCTGTTCTCAATGCGGAACGGCTTGGGTGGCTACAACACTTCGGCTACCTATGCGTCGCAAACCATTCTGGACGGCGGCTTGAGTCAATTGGACGTTTCAAACTTGGCAACCTTCACCCTGGCGTCAACCGGAACGGTTCCTGCGGCAACGACGTTTGCCTCAGGCGCATCCGGCGGCGTGGCAAGCGATATCAGCTACGTCATTCCTCTGTAATCAGCAAGGCAAGGGAGGGCTACCCTATGCTCAAGGTTAAGAACAGAAGCGACGCGGATTTGCAGGATCGTTATAACGGAACAGACTACCTCTTTCCAAAGGGGCAGTCTGTTGCCGTAGACGAGGAAGTTGCTCGACATATTTTTGGGTTTGGGGATGCGGATAAGATTCCCTACCTTTCACGATTGGGCTGGATGCGTAGCAACCAAGAATACGAAATGGGTATGGAGCGCCTCGCCCTTTTTACGTTCTCGGATGCGGGTGAAATTGATCCCGACGAAATCCAGCCGCAGGAGCAAGGTTTAGCCCCCTTGCAATTGGGGGCCGACGAGGAAGCCGTGACTGACGGCTCGGTGGAATCGTCGGTTCCCCTCCCCTCTAAGGGGGCAGGCAAAAAGCGTTCAGTACTTTCACAATTGGCCGGCGCGTGAAGTGGCATGAATGACGACTCTCTCAAATTACATCACTTCCACGCGCCGTCTGCTGCATGACGCCAATGCGAATTTTTGGTCTGATTCGGAATTAACGGATTACATCAACGCGGGCAGGAATCGCGTCACCTCTGATACGGGGTGCAGTAGAGCGCTGCAAAGCTATTCTCTGATACAGGGGCAGGAATCGTACGTTTTCTCGTCGGTTCTTCCTCTCGGCTCGACCACAATTGACGTATTAAATCTGACGCTGCTGTGGGGAAACATGCGCGTTCCGATGAACTATATGCCGTTCACAGAATTTAACGCCAAAATGCGCGTGTGGCAGTCGTATCAGGGGCGTCCGGTGGTATTCACGGTCTACGGTCAGTCCACCGTTTACGTTGGGCCGGTGCCTGACATGGTATACGTTACCGAGTGGGATACCGTCGTCAGTCCTGCGCCTCTGGTCAATGCGACGGATGTGGATACCATCTTGTTTCCCTATACTGAGCCGGTTACGTATTACGCCGCCTATATGGCAAAATACAAAGAGCAGTCGTATCAAGAGGCGCAGCTTTTCCACGACGAATATAAGTCAAAAGCGCTCACCGCAATCCGTTCCTCCATGACGCGCAGGCTGCCGAGCGCCTACAACTAAAGGCGCTCAATTGGCACAGCAAAAAACAGCCGAGGGTAAAAAAAGAGATCATACGCTGCGGGATTTTAGCGGCGTAAACACTCAGGCTGCGCGTCAGGCTATCGAGGATACCGAGTTTTCGTGGCTTGAAAATATCCAGCCCATTGGTCACGGCAACCTCAAATCCGTTCCGTACAGCACCGATACCGGCATCACGCTGGCGGCAACTTGCGTGTGGATGAAAGCCGCCAACCTGAACAACGTCGATTACATGATGATGTTCTGCTCTAACGGCGCGGCCTATCAAATCAACTTGACCGCCGGATACGCCTCGACAACAATAGGTGCTGCCGGCACGTTCTCGGCCAGCGGCGTTTCGTTTGACCAATGGAACAACACGCTGATCGTAATTGCCGATCCCGCGAATGGCATATTTTCTTGGGACGGCACTACGCTGGTCAAAATCAGCGGCAGCTTTGGCATCACGGCCAAGATTGACAACGGCTCGGGCGGCGCGGGAACGATCCTCAATGTTACGGTAACGGCGGGCGTTCTGGCAATTGGCCAGGTCATCACCGGCGTTGGGGTGTCGGCCAACACCATTATCACGGCTTTCTTGTCCGGCACCGGCGGCGTTGGAACCTATACGGTCAGCAACTCGCAAAACGTGGCCTCAGAATCAATGACGGCGGCCTCTGCCGCGCCCTCTTTTGGCACTGCCGTTGCATCCTACGCGGGTCGCATCTGGATCGCTAACGGGCGAACTGTGACGTTTTCTGCCCCAGGCACCTATACCGACTTCACAACAACCGATTTTGGCGGCTCATTCACGGTTAATGATTCTACGTTGCACTCCAATATCACTAGCATGATTGCCACAAACGGTTACCTGTATTACACCGGCACCGATTCGTTGAGCGTGGTATCCGATGTGCGCGTCAGCTCCTCGCCAGCAACGACCCTGTTCTCCAACATCAACCTTGTTACTACGGCGGGAACAAACGCGCCGGATAGCATCATTTCGTATTACAGAACTCTGTGGATGGCGAATCCCTCGGGATTCATGGCGGTTACCGGGTCTACCGCGCAGAAGGGCAGCGACAAGCTGGACGGCGTTTACCCGCTGATTTCCAGCGTCACGAAAGTCTGCGGCGGGGTGGTTGTCATCAACAACATCCTTTGTCTTGCTTATTTCTTCACCTACAACGATCCGGTGGCCGGCGCTCGACCGCTTTTTGCAATCTTCTTTGGTAAGAAGTGGTTTTTTGCATCACAAGGGTCGGGCCTCACCTTTGCCGCCTCCGCGAGCGTGTCTGGAACGCAAACGATATTTGCGACCAGCGGCACCAAGCTGTACAAATGCTTCTCCGACACGTCAACGTCAATTGATCAAATTGTACAAACCAAGTTTTGGGATTTTGGCGAAAACACGGTATCTGATACGCAAGTGTTAAAGGCCGGCGTGGAGTGCGTTATTCCGGTAGCGCCTGCGTCAATGCAAATTACCATAGACAGCGAATCCAGTTCTACCGGCGTGAATTTAAGCGGAAACAATACGCAGACATGGGTAAATAACTCAAACATTGTGGTTTCGTGGGTGAACAATTCAAATCAAATTGTCCCATGGGTCGTCACTGGATATGTATGGTTCAGGGGCGATGTTTCAAATTACGGCAAATACGCCGGCATGACAATTACAACGTCTGCGCCAGCAGTAGAACTAAATGCGGCGCAATTACAATATGAATTAAGAGCGAGGTGGTGATATGGCGTTTCCTTATACTTTTGGATCGTTAAGTGGGCCCATTCCTACTGCATATTTAGACAGTAATTTTAAGGCTTCGGCGCAGGGATCATTTCTTCAACCGGGAACCGGAGCCGTGACCACCACGGTGCAGTTAAAACTGCAAGAAAGCGTAAGCGTAAAAGACTTTGGCGCTATTGGTGATGGCGTCACAAATGATACCGCGGCTTTTGTTGCGGCGGCGGCATACATTAACACGCAATCTGGCGGCAAGTTAATTGTGCCTGCCGGAACGTACCTAGTTGGCAGTCAACTTTTTGCTGGAGCAACCGGCAAAGGCTATTCGTATCAAGGCACCAACGTCTTGTATATCAATGGCTGCACAAAACCTGTTGTTATTGAGTTTCAAGGCGCGGTGATGAAGCTGGCCGCAGGGCTGCGTATCGGGTCGTTCAACCCAGTGACGGGTGCCTCGTATACACCAGGTTCGTTGCCGTTCACCAATGCGGATTACCAAGCTAATCCAGGTTGTTTGATATACCTCAACAACAATGCAAACGTAACAATTTGCGGTTCAGTAGAACTTGATGGCAACAGCAGCAATCTGGTTGTTGGCGGTCAGTGGGGTGACGCAGGATATCAATGCGTTGCGTATGGCATTTTGTCTTATGGCTGCGATATTTTGAACATATCCAACGTCTACGCGCACCATCAAGGATTGGACGGTGTGGCTATCGGATACACCGGATTGACCGAAACTTCGCCCATAAAGCCAACTACGCTAACCAACGTGGTGTGCGACTACAATTCTCGTCAAGGTCTTTCGGTTGTTGGCGCAAACGGGCTTACTGCAATTGGCTGTAAATTCAATAACACGGGTAAAGGCGCGTTTTCATCTTCTCCAAGCGCTGGTGTTGATTTAGAAGCCGAAAGCTCAATTATTCGACAAGTCAGTTTTATTGATTGCGAAATGGTAAACAATGGCGGCGTTGGGATGGTTGCCGATTCCGGCGACACTTCTGGCGTAACTTTTATTCGCTGTAAATTTATCGGAACAACAAGCTGGGCTATTTGGCCGCGTAAGCCAAGAATAGCGTTTTATGACTGTTTGATGGTTGGCAGTTCGGTAAACGCATATTCAAGTGCCACCAATCCAGACGACGCAACCAAGTTTTTTAACTGCAAATTTACTGATCAAAACTCGTTAAGTCCAACGGGCGCAACTTATGACAGTGGTTTTGTTGTGCAGTTTGATACGGTTCCAAATGTATTGTTAGAGAATTGCACGATTGTGGCAACTAAACAACAAGCGTGTCTTATTTCTGGTGGCGCATACATAAAAAACACCAGTCTCATTATCAGCGCAGGAACTACTTATATTGCCAATCAAGGACAAGCTGCCAGCTTTCAATCTTCAACAATTGAAAATCTTTTGGTATACGACCAAATCGTTACCAACATACCAACAGACGCAATATTTATTTATCTCGCAAACACTAAATTTTTTGGCACAAATTACCTTACCAGCGCGTCAGGCAAAATTAAATGGTGGTCATGGTCTGCTGGCGCTGGTGGCGCAGGTGGGTATCTTGGTCAAAACAGCCCGACAAACAGACCGTTTAGTGCAATCTCTTTGGCTAAAGGATTGGGCTCAGATCTTGTCGGCTATTACGGAACAATCTTAATTGTTGCTGGCACTGCCGCACCGACTACTGGCACATGGGCGGTAGGTGATCGCTGCGTTAACTCGACGCCCGTTGTTGGGCAGCCCAAAGCATGGGCGTGTACTGTTGCGGGCACACCTGGGACATGGGTATCGGAAGGAAATCTGTGATAATCGTTCAAAGACGGGACATAAGTCATGCTAAAAACCGTAAGCTCAATCACAAACGCAATCGGCGCTCTGAATTACAAGGGAACGTGGGATGCCAATGCAAATAGTCCAACCATCGTTTCGAGCGTTGGAACGAAAGGGGATTATTACGTCGTCAGCGTCGCGGGTAGCACGACCATCAACAGCGAATCTTTGTGGGGCGTTGGCGATTGGATTGTTTTTAACGGCTCGATTTGGCAAAAAATAGATGGCGGGGATACCGGAAACTTTACCGCCGTAACCGCATCCAGTCTCACCTCAGGTCGCGTAACGTATGCCAGCACCGGCGGTTTGTTGGTTGATTCTGCCGCTCTGACATGGGATGGAACCACACTTTCGGCCACTAAATTCTCGGGCGGTTTCAACGGCACCGTAGGCGCAACCACGCCGACAACGGGATCATTTACAACGGTACAAGCCGCAACCACAATGGGTGTCGGAGGCACAACACCTTCCGCGTCTGGTGCTGGGATATCATTCCCGGCAACGCAGTCTGCATCGACAGACGCGAATACGTTGGATGATTACGAGGAAGGGACGTGGACGCCAACAGATGCTAGTGGGGCAAGCCTGTCTTTTACTACGGCAAATTGCAGATATACAAAAATAGGCCGAGTGGTTGTTATCCAGGGCAATATTACTTATCCTGTAACTGCCAGTGGTGCAGCGGCTCAGTTTACAAGTTTTCCTTTTTCGGCAGCGGATTCAATTTATTTATCCGTCATTTATAGCGACGCTTCTGTTGCTAGTTTTACTTATTTATCTGGAAACACAACAAACGTATTTTTGTTGATACCCGGCCTAAACGTAACCAATGCAACAATGAGTGGAAAATTTTTAACATTTTCCGGAACGTATGCCGTTTAAAGGGGAAACAAATGAGCATTACCAAAGAAACCGTAGTCGATCAGATTACCGTTAATGAAAACGGCATCATCCTTTACCGTGAAGCTACGCGCATCATGGAAGATGGCATCGAACTGACCAAGACCTACCACCGCAACAGCCTGACGCCAGCGCAAGACTTGACGGGTGTGCCTGAGAAGGTTGTGGCGATCTGCAATACTGCGTGGACAGCGGATGTGATCGAAGCCTATCAAGCCTCGCTGCCGAAAGTAGAAGATGAACCTGCTCAAGTCTAAAACCGTCTGGTATGCGATCATCATTGCAGTGCTGTCCATCGCGCAAGGCTATATCAACCTGCTGCCGATGACGCCGGCGCAGCAAATGTTTGTCGGGATTGCAATCTCGGTGGGCATCGTTATTTTGCGTCTGCTCACTACTCAACCAATTTCGGAGAAATAATGGGCACAAACGCATTTTGCCAACTTGGAAATACCATCACTTTCACCGCCAACGTATCCGGCTCGGTGCCAACGCCGGTGCAGGCCGTGTCATACGGATTGGGCGGCAATCAATACCGCATCATCAACGCGGGAACTGTAACCGTATTCTTGGCAATTGGCTCGACTGCCGCCGCCGCCACAGCTAACGCGGTTGTCGTTTCCACGCCTCAAGCGACGGTTCCAATATTGCCAGGAACGGACGAGATTTTGACGTTTACCCCGAACGCATGGTTGACCGGCATCACCAGCTCTGGAACGGCGGTAATTTACGTAACTCCGGGCGACGGACTGTAGCGATGGATTTAGGCCCGTTTTCTGATTTTACTTATCAGAACACCGCCGCGTGGCAGGACTTTTTGTTGCTGAACAATTTATCGCACGAAAACTACAATTTGGCCTTTTCCAGACTTGGCATTGAGATTGCCGCTTACCCATTACTCGACATTGGCGCGACAAAGGAAGGCATTAGCGATTGGCTGGAAACGCACTATTTAATGCACAAAAGCCTTGCGGCAAATGCGGGTCTTGGCGAAATACCAGACCTTTCAGACGTTGAGGTTCACTCAGAAGATGAGTTTTATACTTGGCTTCAGCAACACGCGCAACAGCATCAATCGCTCGACTATGCTTTGAATTTATGAGGGGGCTAACCTATGAAGATTCAAGTGATACCGTACGATCGGAAGTATCGGGCGCAGTCTATTGAGATTGCGCGGGAAATGGTGCGAGATTCAGCCTATGGCGACATGCCGTTTGACGGCGAGAAAGTCATGGATCAGATCGAAGGGCCGTTTTCGCAGGGAGGGCAGTATTTCTTCAAAATAGCCGTTTTGGGCGACGAGGTGTATGGTGGCTTTCTCGGCATGGTTTTTCGGTCGCTGTTTTGCGATCAGCTTATTGCTAAAGATATTGGCTGGTGGGTGAAAAAGAGCAAGCGCGGGTCGGCGGCGGCAATTGCCCTTCTGCGAGAGTTTGAGGCCTGGGGCGTTGCCTCCGGCGCGGTCAAATTGATGGTTGGGCAGGCCAGCGGAATTGACATTGAAAAAACAACGAAATTGTATCAACATTGTGGTTATTCGGTGGTTGGTTATAACACCATGAAAAACACGTAAAAAGGAGTCGGACATGGCTGATTTTGGCGTAGGCGAAGTGGCTGCCACGGAAGGCGCAAAAGGCGCAGGGGAAGCATTGGCGGCCCCCGCTGCGGCAGAGGCCGTAACCCCGTTTGCTGCCGCGCCAGCCGCCGCTGCCACAACTCTGGCTCCGGCTGCGGCGGGCGCTGGCGGCGCGGCGGCACTTGAGGCCGGAACTGCGGCCGCGGAAGGTGCGATTGCTGGCGGCGCTGGAACTCCAGCCGTTCCGGGCGCGATAGGCGCTGCGGCAGCCGCGCCCGAGATTTCTGCGTCGATTGCGCCGGAAGTCGCGGCGAGCGCTGGCGGCGCTGCCGCCGCGACCGATCCGCTGGTTGCCAATCTTGCCAGCACCGGAACTGCGGGATCCGATATTGCGGGCGGCGGTCTTTCTGGCGCCACTGCCGCCCCCTCTGCGGCGGTTCCAAGCGTAGGCGGTGCGGCCGATTTGGGCGCGGGCGCGGGCGAAGTTGGCGCTCCCGCAGCGCTACCGGAAACATCGCCTTTTTATCCCGCCGGAACGCAGGCGGCCGCCCCTGTTGCCGAACAAAGCATGCAAACGCCCGATTGGCTTTCCAAAGGAATGGGCGCAATTGCCAACATGAGCCCGAGCACCGCCCTAACCGGCGCAGGGCTTGGCCTAAACGCCTACAGTCAAATCGCTGCCCGCAATGCTATGGGTGACATGCAAAAGCAGATTAAAGGCGCTGTAGCCCCCTTGTCGTCAACTCAGCAGGGTCTTTTGACGCAATACAACAGCGGCCAACTGTCCGCCGCCGATCAGCAGGCAATTCAAGACTATACGGCGGCCAGCAAAGCGCAGATTCGCCAGCAATACGCCCAAATGGGCCAAGCCAATTCTCCGCAGATGGCGCAGGCCGAAGCTGCCGTGGATCAGAAGGCCGCCGCAATGATGGATCAAGCTCTGAAGAATTACCTGACCGAGGCATTGTCGGTTACCGGCGCGATTACCGGCCCGTATGCAGGACTCGCAACGCAACAGATCGCGCAAGATGCGGGCTTGCAAAATGCGGCGAAAGGCGTGTTTTCCGCGATGGGGGCACAGCAGTCCGGCCGTCCGGCGGGAACTTAGGAGTAGGAAATGCCCGATTTCATTCAAGCGCAACCGCAGCCCTATTACTCGGATTTGGAAAGCCCAACTCCGATTCGACTTGGACAGGGCGCTCAGTCCGCGCTCGGCATCGGGGCGCTTCCCTCCCCGCTCGATCTTGGGAAGTCGGGTCAAAACGCCCCGGCGTTGTTGCAAAAAAAGAATGAAGCGGTTGATGCTCAGATCAGGGCTAAAGAATTGGAACGAACAGCTCAATCCAAGCTGCTGACCGAGGGCATCCACGCCTCGCAAAAAGAATTGCAACAAAAACTAAAGACGGGGCCGGAAACGGAGAAAATACCCGATCAAATCAAATTTACGCCAACCGACATTCAGCAAACAATGGGCGGTTTACTGGCTTTGGCCGCACTTTCCGGATTGGCGTCAAGGCAACCTTTGACCGCATCGTTGAACGCGATGGCGGGAATGATTCAAGGTGTTCGTGAGGGCGACGAAACTCGCTTTCAAAGATCGTTCAAGGAATACGATCAAAACTTGAAAACGGTTCTTGCCAAAAACAAGCAATACGAAAACGAATTCAATCGCATCGTCAAATCCGAAGAATTAAGCATCACGCAAAAAGCCGAGGAACTGCGTCTGCTTAACGTGCAATTTGATCGCCAGGTGGCGCAGGTTGCGGGGCAGAAAGTTGACTACAGGAACATGCTTGATTTAGGCATGAAGTCAATAAAGGCCACGACTGACGCCGAGCTAAAACTTGAAAGCATTAAGGCGAGGGCTCAAGCGGCGGCGCAAGCGTCTGCTGACCGTAGGTATACGGCAGACTTGGCGGCCCAAACAAGGCAGGCGGCGATAGCTGCTCGACCCGGAGCGGCGACAAGAGAACCAAAGACCGAAGAAGGAAAAAATTTGTGGGCGCAAATGGTCGCCAACGGAACCGCCCCCGCTGGAGGTCGATACATGAACGGCGAAGTGTTTGATCGGATGGCGGCGTCCGGAGTTACGGCGCAAAGCATAAGCACTGGCCGGGCTGGATTAAAGTCGGATCAATCATCCTTAACCAAAGCAACGCAAAAATCCGATGCGCTTCATGCAACCCTAAATTCATTTCATAACAACATTCAAACGTGGGAATCAATTGCAGAAGGTGAAGCCCCGAAACTTGGCGGCGCGAAAATTGCCGAGCTTGGGGATAAAATGCAAAAGCTGGATTTCTCAAAATACACGACCTATAACGACGCTTTGATAAAGGTCAAAACCCTTACGAGTGATCCTGCCGCCGCCGCATATATTACCGCCGCAATGACCGTCGCTATGGACTATGCGCGGATTATGGCAAGTCAAGGCCAGTCTGCCGGACAGATCGCAGAAGGCGCTCGAAACGAGGCAATAAACCTGATAAAGGCCGGCTACAACAAAGACGCAAGGCAGGCAATGATTGGCGTTTTGGAGTCCGATACCGAGGGTCAGTTGAAGGGCGTCACAGATCAGCAAAATGAGATTTTGGAGAGGATTGCCCGCCGAGCGGCGACCTCAGCCCCAAAGCCCGTCGCCGCTGCTGCCGCCGCAAGCAATGATCCCGCGCCACCAAAAGAAAGCCGGGTGGCAGGGCAAACCAAGTGGCGGGGTCATACTTGGGATGGAACTGGATGGGTTGAATAATGCCCCTCACAGACGAACAGGTGATAGCTAAAACGTCCGGCGAGGCAAGTGCGCCCCTGTCTGACGAAGAGGTTATCGCAAAAACCGGAGCGACCAGCCAAGCCCCGACCGTTTCCGCGCCACCCCCATCGGCGGGGGATGTTGTTGCGGGCTCGGTTGAGGTTCCGAAAAGTCCTGCGTGGCAAGCCGGAATGGATCAAAAAAAATCGTTGCGGGAGAAAATGACTCCGGCGCAAAGAGCCGCCGAGTTGGCGGGCGGCGCAATCGAAGGTGCTGCAATGAATTTGGCGGCTGTGCCGGTTCTTGGCGGCGCGGGCCGAGCCGTCATGCTTGGTGGAAAATCCGTTCCCTATATGCGCGATTTCGGTGGCGCATTGTCCGCGATATCGAAAAGCATGGAATCGGCTGGCCCGAAGGCTTTGGCTGCCGGCGGGGCGGCAATTGGCGCTTTGCAATCATCCCTTGAGCGCGGCGTTCAAGATGCCTTTGATGTATCGAAAGAGGCGGCTTCCAACATTGTTGCGTCGGCAATGGTTACGCCTGTTGCTGCAAAAGCTCTTTTTGACAAGCTGCCGAGCTTTGCGACGACTAACGCCAAACGCGTTGTGAGCGAATTGTTTGGCCCCGAAGGTAAGTTTATTTCTCAGCCGGAGTGGGAGAAAACGCGGGATAAGCTGCTTGCAATGTTTGGCGAGAGCAAGACCGTCAAGCAAGATTCGGATGTTCTTGCGAAATCTCTTGAGCAAACTGCCGCCACCAGAAAAGCTGAAATTGAAGCTGCGGCAAAAACCGAAGCAGGCAGGCTGGAGCGTCAGCAAACCAAATACGGACAGATTCCGGCAACCACAATTCCGAGAATTGTAGAGGGTTCTCGGAAAGCAAAACTTGGGCCGGATCAAACCCCATCTCAGCGCGGAGATTTTGTTCGCAAGGAAGTTACTCCTCAGACACTTTCTCAGGAAAGCGCACTGTCAGCTCAAGGGCGTCAGGGCTGGAGTGATATGTCAGTTGAATCCAATCAGATGGAAAATTCAGGAAACTTTATCAGCAACACGCCGCCAGCGCAGGCCGGCGTAAAAATGATAAATGATTTGATTGAGGTTGATCCGACGACGGGCACAAGCAAAGTTGATCCAAAAAATCCGCTGTATCAAACTTTGAAAAATTGGCGGGATCGGATGTTGGGGCGTCAAGTCGAGATGGATGCGTCCGGCAATGTTGTGGCAAGCGTGGATACGAAACTCGCAAAACCTTCCGGCCCTACCGACGCCCAAATAATGGCGGCCCGAAAGCGCGGCTTGATTTCGACAATCAAAGAAAAATACGGCGTAACGGATAAAGAAATTCAGACCGGCATAAGTGAGGGCCGTCTTGACAAAATGCTTGAGGGATTGACGCAGGGCGGCGGCGGTTATGAGCATTGGGCGGGAAAGACTACCGACGATCTCAATACCGCAATTCGCGAGGAATTCGATCATTTATTCGATGTGTCCAAAGCGGGGGCAACTCTTGATCCATCTCGCATGCACTATTCAAGCTCGGAAATGGACAATGCTTTTGCAAGAACAAAAGCCGAGTTTTTGGCCGCGCAGGGCGGCATGTCTGGTCAGGCTGGAAGGGTTGGGCCGACGACTAAAGAAAATCGTCAGACAATGTATGAATACGATCTTTTGCGTAGGGAATTGAACGATATCGCAAACGCGCCAAACATTCGCCCAGGGGATGCTCAAAAAGCGACGCTTGCCAGAGAGATCAGCAATTTTGTCAGCGCAGCAGAAAGTCGCCACATGCCCAAGAGTTTTGACGCCGCCAAAGCGGATTATCATCACCAAGCAACGGCGACGGAGGATTTTAGAACCAAGCTCGCCGCCGCAATGCAGGAAGGCCCGTCGGCGGCGCACACGCTTGATGCGAAAATATTTTCGGGCCGAGATAGCGTAAGGGCGACAAAGCGTTTGATGGGCGGCGATCAAGGTAAATTGGATCAGCTCGGGTTGTCTTATGTCTCGGACAGCTTGAGGGGAAAGAACGCCACATCTGCCGAAAAGTGGCTGGACGACTACTATAGAGATTGGGCGGGGGAATTGTCCCCGGCGGCGCAACAAAAAATCGCGTCATACCTGTCCGACCTTAAGCGGGCCGATCAAATATCTGCCGCCGCAAAAACGAGGGCCGGAACAAAGGCCGGACAATTGAGGGATTTGCCGAGCGCCACCAAGCAGGCCGTAGAAAAATCGACAACAGAATTAACTGGAACGCTGGAGGCTGTGCCAAGATTTAAGCAGCTCTTGACTACCCCGCAAAGAAACCGCGAGGAAATGCGGGCGGTTTATCAGGCTGTTAAAGCGCAGCCGGGCGGCGAGGAGGCGTTTAAAAAGGTTGTTAGGTCAGTGTTGCGCGAACAGCCGCCGGAGAAAATGCTCGAAACTTTCGATAATTTGATTTCGGATAAATTGATTGATGCGGGAAGCCATACGCCAGCAGAAATGGCAGAAATTCGGAAAATCATCGTTGATCTTGATTCTCTGGTAAAGAATATGAAAGTTGGAACTCCAGAGGTCATGAAGGCAAAAATTAACGAGATTGTTTCGTCCGAGAATAAGAGGGGCGCGGCGCTTTATGTCGCGCTGTCCACATTGGGCGGCGCGGCCACGATGGGATCGTACGTGCATGGGGGCTCTTGGCTTACTGGCGGTCTTGGTGGTCTGGAGGCTGCCGGCTTATATGCGGGGCGGGGCGCTTATCAAAGAAATGCAAATGCCATTAAAGTCTTGGCAGACGAGATTATTGCCAATCCAGAAATGTACGATGCCGCAATAGCGCCGGCCACGCCTTCCAGCGTAACTCGATTTAAGGCTTTATTGGGTCAGGCGATGCGTCAATCTGCGGCCATTTCTACAGCAGAATCGGCCATTCAGCCCGTGACGCAACCGGCCAAAGATCAACTACAACAGTTGAACGCCTCCGGATACGTTGATAGGCTTCTTAATCAGCCGACCGGATTGATGGGGCCGAGATGACCAAGCCAATCAAAAAAGGAGGCATTGACCCCTCGCTGGAAAAGTCGATTGCCAAACTCCTGAAAGAGGTGATGGCAAGTGCGGAGGCAACGATTACCGATAAAATGAAAGTAATTGATCGCGCTTTGAAATTAGAGGCAATAAAGCAGAAAATGCAAGACGACGGTTACGGAAGTGGTTTTTTCAATGACGACGAGCAGGGCAACAATGGGGGCTAAACCAAATGGACGAGAAGCAAGTAAGGGCGATTATGCTGTTTATCGCCGCAGGAACGAAGGTGTTGTCGGCGCGGCTGGTGTTGATGCTGGCGCTGTTTATGACGTTTGGCCTGTTTGTTTGGGCCATGTATATGCCAACGCCTGAGAGGATTGGGGCGGCGACAATTTTTACCCTGCTTGTGTTTCTGCCCTCGATAAAAGCGGACTCCAAGCATAACGAAGATGCGAAGAACGCAACCACAGGAGAATGACATGGCAAGCCCAAGCGTAAAAGAAAAGCAGCCGCCGCGCATTACCGGAACAACGAAGCGCATGAATGACGAAAAGCAAGCCCTTCGAGATACGGTTGCGCGGCCTACGCGACCAGCGGTTCCGGATGACACCAATAACGTGCAGACTTATAAAAATTGGCAGCCTGGCCAACTGCGTCCGTTTGTTGGGGTTCATGTTTTCAACATAGAAAATCCGATGAATGGATTGTGCGGCGGCCCCGCCAAAGCTGTCGGCGGTAAGTTAAACGCTATTTCGGGCAGCCCAAAGATGAATAGCCAAAAAATTATTGGCAAGAACGGTTGGTCGAGGTAAGAATGGACGCTCAAACACTCATCAATGCGGGGCTTGCTTTGGGCGGGTTTCTTGGGGCGTTTGTTCTTAACCGCATTATGCAGACGCTTGATCGCTTGGACGAGGATATGCGTAAAATGCCCGAGAAGTATCTGGCAAAAGAGGATTATCGACGCGACATTGACGAGATTAAAGACATGCTCGACAAGATTTTCTGTAAGCTAGATCACAAGGCTGACAAGTAATGAGCGTTTTTTCCGCGCCTAGTGGCAATTTATACAAGTTTACGGGGGCTTCAACAGACTCTAAACCTACGACTGCCATTCAGCCTGGATCAATATTTACGGAAACGGATACGCTTAATCAATTTATATTTGGTTCTGATTATTCGTGGCATCCGTATTATGAGCATACTGCTATTCAAATATGGCAACCGTCTACGCTTTCGTATATCTACGCTACTGCTGACGCTTCTGGAAATCTTAACGTCACTGGCGGCGGTGGCGGCGGTGGTGGCTCTGTTACGCAGGGAACTACGCCTTGGGTAGATAACATTTCTCAGTTTGGTGGTTCTGCGGTAGTTACTGGAACAGGAGCCAGTGGCGCTGGTATTCCCCGCGTGACGGTATCGAACGATAGCACTGTCAATACCAAAACATCTTTGACGGCAAACAGCCCTACAGCGGCCAGTGTTGGAGTAACGTCAGCGCAAATATTAGCTGCAAATTCAAGCCGTAAAGGTTTGATATTAACAAACACAAGCAATAACAATATTAGTTTAGGATTTGGTTCTGCTGCCGTATTAAACAGTGGAATAACTTTATATCCAGGTGGCGTATTTTCTATGGATGAATATATGTTTACTACGTCGGCAATAAATGCCATTGCATCTGTTGCGTCATCTAATTTGGGTATACAAGAATGGCAGTAATAAATCCCAATGTAATTAGCGTTACCGCTACTGCGCCGGTATCAAGCAGCGGCGGTTCTGGGCCGATTATATCAATGGTTGCGTCCACATCGTCTGCGAACGGATATTTGACCAGCACCGATTGGACTACGTTTAACGCAAAACAGAAAGCTATTACCAGCGGAACTACGGCACCTAGTGGCGGTTCTGATGGTGATATCTATTTGCAATACACATAGGATTATTCAATGTTAATCCAATCAAGCACCAACGATAAAATTCAAGTTATCACTTCAGCAACCGGAACGGTAAATGTTCATGCGTCTTGGGTTGATGATGCGTCTAACGTGTTCACCCCTGGGAGAACAAATACAGCTACTATTACGAGCGCAACGACAACGGACGTTGTTGCGGCTCCTGCTGCTAGCACTCAGCGCACGACTAATTTTCTGAGCGTTAGAAATACAGATTCATCGGTATCGCAGACGATCACTATTCAACACACTGATGGAACAACAATCGAGCCGCTTTGGATCGGAACTTTAAACGCCGGAGAATCGGTAGTAATGGACAGGACGGGAGTGTTTACTTCCTATGCCAACACGGGTGTCATTAAATCATCGGCGCAAACTGGCTGGTTGTTCAACTCAAACACGGGTAATCCTGCCGCTGGTTTTTCAACAGATACTTATTTGGTTGGATCAAGCATACTTATACCGCCGCAAAACTTTAAGAGTGGAACAGGTTACCGATGCCGGATTAGCGTAACAAAAACTGCGGCTGGAACGGCGGGGTTAACCGCCACATTAAGAGTAGGCGCAACGGCAACAACTTCTGACTCTAGTTATTTTGCATTGAACTTGTCGGCTCAAACCGCCGCAACAGACACGACATTGTTGACGTATGACTTTATGACGCGTAGCACAGGCGCATCTGCGGCATTGGTTGCACATTTATCCAGCATTAGCCAGCCAACAACGGGTTTTTCCAGTTTGTTA
>Ga0114962_10000651_pt1 | contig 30320 bp, 22 predicted proteins | sample C_130820_MF_Meta_FD_87017 | JGI IMG/M metagenome (GOLD analysis project Ga0114962, IMG submission 87017) | Freshwater microbial communities from Lake Croche, Canada to study carbon cycling - C_130820_MF_MetaG | ecosystem: Environmental > Aquatic > Freshwater > Lake | place: Lake Croche, Canada...
ACTATTTTTACAGGAATATTTTTTGTCATAAGTGTTGGGTAAGCCCTCGGTGCCTGAGGCACACTCTACCGCTGCCTTCGAGAACCTCAGGCACCGGTTGGTGTATCTACTATTTTTACAGGAATATTTTTTGTCATAAGTGTTGGATAAGCCCTCGGTGCCTGAGGGAACTCGAAGGCACCGGCGCAAGAGGTGGTTGCTAAGGCTCTCGAAGCACTCGAAGCAACGAAGTCACCAAATCTTTGGGCACTTTGAGGTAATTTTTTAAAAGAGGTCAAAATGACTCATAATTTATAATCCATAACTCATAAAAAAAGCCCAACATTTCTGCTGAGCTTTTGAGCCTCCTATCGGGATCAACGGGGACGCCCAGTCCAATGACCTACGATTACATAAAAAAAGCCCAACATTTCTGTCGAGCTTTTGAGCCTCCTATCGGGATCGAACCAATGACCTACTGATTACAAGTCAGTTGCTCTACCAGCTGAGCTAAGGAGGCGATTTAGTGATGCAAAAGTAATTTAAATCGCTTTAAATGCCAAATCTTGCGCCAAAAAAAATCGGTTTTTTTATTCTTTTTTTAATTTGTCCAAATCTGCCTGCGCTTTCTCAATCTTTTTTTCTACCTCAGAACGCAGTTTTTCCGAGTTCTTCGATTTCGCAAAAAACTCTAAGTTGTTGGTTAACACCGCAATGTCATTCTCCAAGGCTTGGATTTTTTTACGGGCGTCGCCGCTTGGTGCTTTTCTTTCTTCCGAATGTGTTTTTTCTTCGTTCGACATTGATTTCAACTCAAATCCCCAAGCAGCCAATTGCTCCTTCGGTTGAGTTCTTGCTAAATCAATCAGTGCATTCCAAGTTGTTCTGAATTTTTCCTGTATGTTTTTAACATCTTTTCTTGGTACAAATCCAACCGCGTCCCAAGCTGCTTTCTTTTGTCCTAGGCTAGCCAATAGGGAAGGATCTTTTAACATAGCCTCTAATTCTACGAGGATAGCTTGCTTAGCCACCAGATTGGCATCAAACTCTACGTCGTTAGCTCCTTTACCTTTTTCGCGTTTCATGTTGAAATAAGCATCACAAGCGGCTTTGAATTTGGCATAAATCTGGTCTTTATGTTTTTCAGGTACATGACCAATGTCTTTCCACTTTTTTTGTAAGTCAATCACCATTTGAGTGATATCTTGCGTTTCTGTACCTGTTTCTACAATGCCATTCACTTGATCTACTAATTGTTGCTTAGCTGCTAAATTGGCTTTACGCTCTGCATCAATTTTATTGAAAAAGTCGCTTTTGTGTTTGAAAAATAATTTCAAATCAGACCAAAAGGCATTACTTACCTCTTTACCACCATCTCTTGGTAATCCACCTTTTAATTTACTCCATTGTTCTTGTAAAGCCAATACCGCTTTAGATGCTTGGTTCCACTCTGAAATACTTGTTGAGGCCAATTGAGAATGGTGCTTCATTAAATCAGAAAGCTCTTTTTTGATTTTCAAATTCTCATCAAATACTACTTTTTGAGCCTCACTGATTTGTCTTTTTTGTTCAAATAAAACATCTAGCGATTTTTTAACTCTTTGCCATAATGCTTCATTTTCATCTCTATTTGCGGGTCCAATATGCTTGTATTCCTCAAATAATTCTTCTCCTTCTTTTAATAATTTTTGAAGTACACCACCTTTTCCTAATTCTACAGCTAATCCCTCTAATTTTTGAGCAATCAATTCTTTTGCTTGTAAATTTTTCTTGCGATCTAATTCCAATAATTCAAAAAAGATACTTCTATTGCTATAAAAACGGTCTACCAAAGCATGGTAGCTTTGCCACAAGGTTTGATTTTGTGGACCACCTGCATTACCTAAACTTTTCCATTCTTCTTGAATTTTCTTGAAAGCCTTGAAACTTGCATTCACATGGGAAGGATCCGAGTTTTCATCCGAATCGACCAGTTTTCTCAATTCAACGAGTAATCTATTTTTTCCTTCCAAAGATTTTTCCTTCTGCTTTTCTAAAGTTTGGAAAAAGTTTTGTTTGGTTATACGCAAATGGCTTACAATCGACTCAATTTGATTACCAATTTCATCTGCTTTGAAGCTGAAACCTTCCTCAGAATCTTCATTCGCTGCTTTAAATGCTTCCAATGCAGCTGAACGCTCGCTATTTTTATGCACATCATACGCCGCTTTGCCTTCTTTGATGATTTCATCCACTTTTTTGAAAAATCCAGCTTGCCGATTTTCCTCAGAAAGGGTTTTGACTTTATCGAAAAAGCCTAACAGAGCTTCCTTACTTGCAGTAGCAAAGTCCAATGTGGGTAATTCAAATGTTTTTTCCTCCACTGGAAAAATCGTTTCTGCAACCGCTGCTAATTGTTCCTCTACAGGCTTTTCGGTGGGAGTCTCCACGGTAGTTTCCAAGCTAGTCTCTATCGGTTTTTCCACTGGAATTTCCTGAGAGTTTTCAATTGCTGGGCTAGTTTCTTCGGTCATCATACTCGTCGTTGTTTGCGTTTTTAATTAAATGAGTTTTTCAAAAATACGCTCCATCGATACAGCATACCCAATTTTTTCTTTTAGGTCTACTATAGAAATGCGCTCTTGTTCCATTGTGTTTCGGTAACGGACTGTAACCGTATCGTCTTCCATGGTTTGATAATCCACTACCACACAGAATGGAGTTCCTATTAAATCATGACGAGTGTATCGTTTTCCAATAGCACCACTCTCGTCATACGTAGTGTTAAAGGCAAATTTTAATTTTTTCGTTAATTCTTGCGCTTTCTCCGCCAAACCATCTTTTTTGACTAATGGCATTACCGCTACTTTGATAGGAGCGATGGCAGGATGGAAATTCAAATAAGTTCTTTGTTTTTCTTGATCTCCTTCACCAACCGTTTCTTCTGTATAGGCATTGCAAAGGATTGCTAAAAATAATCGATCAGCCCCCACTGATGTTTCTACTACGTAGGGAATGTAACTTTCGTTGATTTCAGGATCAAAATATTGTTGTTTCTTTTTCGAAAGTTCTTGATGAGCTTTTAAATCGAAATCCGTCCTACTGTGAATTCCTTCCATTTCTTTGAATCCAAAGGGGAACTGATATTCAATATCAACAGCCGCGTTAGCATAATGCGCTAGCTTCTCATGGTCATGGAATTTTAATTTGTCGGCAGGTAAGCCAATGGCCTGGTGAAACTTCATACGGTTTTCTTTCCATTGGGAATACCATTCCATTTCCGTGCCAGGGCGAACAAAGAATTGCATTTCCATTTGTTCAAATTCCCTCATTCTAAAGATGAAATTTCTGGCTACAATTTCATTTCTAAATGCTTTTCCAATTTGTGCAATACCAAAAGGGACTTTCATTCTTCCCGTTTTTTGCACATTTAAGAAATTGACAAAAATTCCTTGAGCTGTTTCTGGACGTAAATAAATTAAGCTGGCGTCTTCAGAAACCGCACCCACTTGAGTAGAGAACATTAAGTTAAACTGACGAACATCTGTCCAATTAGCCGTATTGGATACAGGACATTGTATGTTTTCATCAATGATAATTTGACGAACACCTTCCAAATCACCCGCATCTAAGCATTTGGCCATTTTTTGCAACAATGCCTTTCCTCTTGCTTCATCACCTTCTGCATCATATTGGGCTGCTTTGTCTTCCAAAAGTGTATCTGCACGGTATCTTTTTTTTGAATCTTTATTGTCGATCATCGGATCATTGAAGGAATCCACGTGTCCAGATGCCTTCCAAGTAAGCGGATGCATAAAAATGGAAGCATCAATTCCAACAACATTGTCGTTCAGCATGGTCATGGCTTTGTACCACACTGTTTTTAAGTTATTTTTTAATTCAACGCCATTTTGACCGTAATCATAAACGGCTTGTAAACCATCGTAAATTTCAGAGGAAGGGAATACGAAACCGTATTCTTTAGCGTGTGATATGATATCTTTAAGCGCGGAAGCAGTGTCTTGCTTTTTATTTTCCATTAACTAATTTCAAAATTAGTGTGCAATTTACCGAAAAGTATGAAAGATTGAGGCTTAACGTGTTAAATTTCTTAATTTTGTGAGCTATTTTTAAAAAATGACTAAAATTCTTTGCATTCGTTTTTCTTCATTAGGAGATGTAATTCTCACCACACCCATTATTAGGGCTTTGAAAACAAGGTATTCCGATGCAGAAATTCATGTTGTCAGCAAACAAAATTTTATTTCTGTTTGGGAAAATAATCCCAATGTGGACCAAATTCATTCTTTTTCGGGGAGTTTATGGAAATTAGTTTTAGAACTAAGAGCAGAGAAATTTGATATAGTCATTGACTTACATAAAAATCTGCGTTCTACTCTGTTGTGTTTGTTGTTGGGCAAAATCCCTTATCAAATCAATAAGTTTACCAAAGAACGAAAGGCTTTCGTTCAAACAAAAGTAAATTATTTGCCCCAAAAACATTTAGTTGATCGCTATTTTGATTCTTTATCGAAATTAGATATAAAGTCAGATGGCAAAGGTTTGGATTTTTTTATACCACAAAATCAACAAGTTGATTTAAAAGAATGGGGTATTCCGGAGAAATACATTGTATTTGCCATAGGGGCACAACATATCACCAAAGTGCTTTCTTATCCTAAAATGATTGAATTATGTGATAAGGTAGAAGGTTCAATTGTTTTGATTGGTGACCATTGGGATGAGAATTTTGGGTATCGTTTGTCGACTTTGTTTCCAGAAAAGGTACTTAATTTATGTGATAAGACCAATATTGCTCAATCTGCTTCGATTATACAACAATCTCAATTTGCCATTGTTCATGATTCATCCATGATGCACATCGCTGCGGCATTGCAAAAGAAAATGTTTGTTATTTGGGGAAGCACGCATAGCGGTTTTGGATTTTATCCTTACCAAGCGGAATTTGCCTCCCTTGAAAATACGGAATTGACTTGTAGACCATGTACGACACAAGGAACGAATTTTTGTCCCTTAGATCATTTTAATTGCATGAATCAATTATCCTTAGAACCCATCATTAACGCTTCCAAAGCCTTATGAAAAATGTTTCCTTTGCTTTAGTGCAATTATCTTGTTCGGACAATGTTTTGGACAATTGGACTAAAACACTCCAAGCCATTCGAGAAGCCGCTCATAAAGGTGCTCAAGTGATTTGTTTACAAGAGTTGTTCAAATCGGTGTATTTTTGTTTTGAAGAAAAACAAGATTTTTTCCAATTAGCCGAAGAAATACCAGGAAAATCGACAGATGATTTAGGAATATTGGCAAAGGATTTAGGAGTGGTTATTATTGCTTCTTTATTCGAAAAAAGAGCTGCAGGCTTGTATCACAACACCACCGCTGTTATAGATGCGGACGGAACCTATTTGGGTAAATACCGTAAAATGCATATTCCAGATGATCCAGGATATTATGAGAAGTATTATTTTACTCCAGGCGATTTAGGTTATCAAGTTTTTGATACGAAATTTGCCAAAATAGGAGTACTCATTTGCTGGGATCAATGGTATCCAGAAGCGGCTCGTTTAATTGCTTTACAAGGGGCAGAGGTTTTGGTGTATCCAACAGCCATTGGTTGGGATTTAGAAGAGAAAGATGGAGAAATAAATAGAGAACAATACCAGGCTTGGCAAACCATACAACGCAGTCATTCCATTGCCAATGGCATACCTGTGGTTTCGGTGAATCGGGTGGGTACTGAAAATGGTCAACAGTTTTGGGGTGGAAGTTTCGTGAGTAATGCTTTTGGGCGTGTGATTTACCAAGCTCCTCATCACAAAGAAGAAGTCGCTGTAATCGACGTCAACGTGGATTCTGCTGAATATTATCGTCGTACATGGCCTTTCTTTAGAGATCGTAGAATTGATTCTTATTGGGATATTACGAAAAGATTTATTGATTAATGTAGAATTTAGAATTAAGAATTAAGAATTAAGAATTAAGAATTAAGAATGGCTATTATACATTTAATTGAAAATGTCCGCTAAAGCGTTTAAGTAAAAAATAGCGTGATTTGATTTTCTTTTAAACTCGGACACTATTTTCAAATAATGTGGAATGTAAATTTATTTTTTAATTCTACATTCTTAATTCTACCTTCTAAATTACTCAATCAGGTCCCCCAAAAACATCAAATAAGGCTGCAAAAAGTTTTTGGAATCGATGTCCTGAAAACGATGATAATTGCCGGAAAGAAGGTTTTCCAAGGTTTTTTTTAGTCTTTTCCAACGTGCTTCAGGTAAAAGAGCTCTTCGAGCATAATATTGAATTTTAGTATCCAATGGCTCGAATTTTTCATTTGGCTTGAAGTATTGTAGAGAAGTCCTTAATTCTTCCAACAAGATTAATTTTTCCAAATAAGGCCTTGTCTTTTCCAAATGAGGTCTTTTGATCCGCCCCAATAAACTTGGAGCTTTGGCTTGATTCCCTCTTACGCCCACTTGTTGTTGAGAATGCAAACGATAATGAATATACGCAGCGGGTAAAAACTCGATGCTATTATCCAATGCGGCTAAAAAGGCAATGTATGCATCATGCAAAACACTTTGAGGAATATTTGCAGGAAAAGGAAGAATTTTATCTAAGAATGCTTTTCTGATTCCCATTGTACATCCTGTTACTCGGTTTCCATCCAAAAGAATTTCCAAGGCTTTGCCTTCTTTCCATTGCTTTTGTTGCTCTTCTCTAAAACGAAACGTTTGCCACAAACGATTAGTTGATTTTTGGCCGTATTCGTCTACTAAAACGGCATCAGAAAATACCACATTCGTTTTTTGATTGTTGTTAAAATAGGTGGCAATTCTCTCCAATTTTTGCGGCTCCCAATAATCATCTTGATCAGCAGGAAAAATAATATCTCCTGTGCACAATGAAAATGCTTTTTCAAAATTCCTAAAAGTGCCTAAGCGCTCTGGATTGACATGGATTTGTAAGGGTAATTTATTTTTGAATTGCTCTAAAATGGCTAAAGTTTCATCCGTTGAGCCTTCATCGCATACAATTACCTCGTCAGCACTTAGGGTTTGATCCGCCAAACTTGCTAACTGTGTTCTCAGAAACTTTTCCCCGTTACGGGTGCAAAGAGCAATCGATATTTTCACAAATTCTACTGTTAATGTGCTTCTAACCAATTTGATCCAACTCCAATTCCTGTTTCTATTTTGACTCCCAAATCCAAGGCATGGCACATTATGTGATCAATTTTTTCACGAAGGTAGCTAATTTCATCCAAATGCGCATCGAAGACCAATTCGTCATGAACGGTTAAAATCATTTTTGATTTCAACTTTTCTTTTACTAAAAAATCTTGCACTTGAATCATTGCTACTTTAATCATATCAGCTGCAGATCCTTGAATAGGGGCATTAATGGCATTTCTTTCCGCAAAACCTCGTTCATTCATATTACTTGATAGGATATCTTTTAAATACCTTCTGCGGCCTAAAATCGTTTCTACAAAACCATCTTCTCGAGCCTTGCCTATGCTCTCATCCATGTAAGATTTAACTTTTGGAAATTCAACGAAATATTGATCAATGATTTCCTTGGCTTCGGTTCTTGAAATGCCAATTTGAGCCGCTAAACCAAATGCTGAAACACCATAAATAATTCCAAAATTAACTGTTTTAGCTTTCCGACGCATGTCGGAACTTACTTCTTCCAAAGGTACTTTGAATACTTTAGCTGCGGTGGCTTTGTGTACGTCTAAGCCTAAATTAAATGCCTCACACATGGATTCATCTTTTGAAAATGCCGCCATGATTCTTAATTCAATTTGCGAGTAATCCGCAGAAAGAATTTGGTATTCTTCATTTCTTGGAATAAAGGCTTTTCTGATTTCTCTTCCTCTTTCAGTTCGTATGGGAATGTTTTGCAAATTGGGATCTTTGGAAGATAATCGTCCAGTGGCTGTTACGGCTTGCATAAATGAGGTATGAATTCGTCCTGTTTTGGCACAAATCAATTGCGGCAAAGCATCTACATAGGTAGATTTTAATTTTTGTAATTCCCGAAAATCTAAAATCATGGATGCGATTTTATGTTCCGCTTCTAATTTGGATAATACTTCCTCTCCGGTCATGTATTGACCTGTTTTTGTCTTTTTAGCTTTCGGGTCTAGTTTTAATTTTTCAAATAAAATTTCACCCAATTGCTTTGGCGAAGCAATATTGAATTCTTGTCCAGCCAATTCAAAAATATTTTGCTGAACAATTTGTGAATCTACTTCCAGATTTTTAGAAAGCTCTTTCAAAAAAGGAATGTCTAAATTGACTCCTTCTCTTTCGATGCTTGACAAAACCCTTGAAAGTGGCATTTCGACTTCTTTTAGCAAACTAACCGTTTTAGGGTTTTGAGCCAATAGACGATCTAAATACGGTTTAATTTGCAAGGTAATATCAGCATCTTCTGCTGCATATTCTTTGATCAATTGTAACTCAACTTCTCGCATATTACCTTGTTTAGCTCCTTTTTTGCCAATCAAGTTCTCAATAGACATGGGTTCGTAGCTTAAATAAGCTAAACTCATGGCATCCATATTATGCCTTTTCTCTGGTTCAATTAAGTAATGAGCCAACATGGTATCATAAATTTCTCCTTTGATTTCGATTCCGTAATTTGCCAAGACACTCATGTCATATTTGATGTTTTGGGCGACTTTTTGAATCGATTCATTCTCAAATAAATCTTTGAAAAAATCGACTTGCTTTTGAGATTCAGTTTGGTCTTCAGGAAAAGGAACATAAAATGCCTCTCCACTGCGGTAGGAGAATGACATTCCAACCAATTCGGCTTCTATTGTTTGTAAACTCGTTGTTTCAGTATCAAAGCAAAAGCTGCTTTGGCGTTCTAAAAAGCTAATCAAAGATTTTATTGCGTTTTCTCCTTGAATCAAATGGTACTGGTGAGCCGTATTTTGAAGATTTTGTAAATTACTTTGAAAGGCTTCAGATTCACCTTCTTCCTCGATGGAATACTTTTCTGTTGCACTTGGACTAGCGAACATATCCATTTGGTTGATGTCTTTTTTGGGATTCACTTTTGGCTTAGGCACTTCTGGAGCCGTTGTTTCTCCTAAAATCCTTTTGCGTAAAGTCCTAAATTCTAATTCTTCTAACAATGGCTCTAATAAGGTCTTGTTGGGTTGTGTCGCAAGTAATTTTTCTTCTTCGTATTCAATCGGGACTTCCAGCATGATTCTAGCCAAATATTTGGAAAGAATTCCTTGTTCTTTAAAATTGATTAAATTTTCTTGCAGTTTACCTTTCAATTGATCGGTATTTTCGAGGAGATTTTCTAAGCTTCCGAATTGTCCAATCAACTTTTGTGCCGTTTTTTCACCCACACCGGGAATACCCGGAATATTATCGACCGCATCACCCATTAAACCCAACATATCAATTACTTGATGCACATGTTCAATGTTCCATCGTTGACATATTTCTTTAGGACCTAAAATTTCTACTCCTTTACCCATGAAGGCAGGTTTATACATTTTAATGCGCTCTTCCACCAATTGACCATAATCCTTATCAGGAGTCATCATGTAAACTTCAATTTCAGGATTAGCGCGGACAGCTTTTTTGGCAATGGTTCCGATGATATCATCCGCTTCATAGCCGTCTAAAATTAGCAAAGGAATATCCATGGCTTCTACCAAGCGTTTTACATAAGGAATAGCAATGGAAATATCTTCCGGTTGTTCTTGTCGTTGCGCTTTATAGGGAGTGTATTCAATGTGTCTGAAAGTTGGTGCATGGGTGTCAAAAGCGACTCCTAAATAATCGGGTTTTTCCTTTTGAATTACTTCCAAAATAGTATTGGCAAAACCGAAAACGGCACTAGTATTGATTCCTTTTGATGAGATACGGGGCGTTTTGGCAAATGCAAAATGTGCGCGATAAATCAATGCCATCGCATCAAAAAGGAATAATTTTTTCATATATTTAAACTTAATTTGAAAGGGATTGAACCCAAATTCAAAGATAATGAATAAATAATTTAAATATGAATTTAGCCGCCCTACGTGAGAATTATCAAAAAGGAGAATTACTGGAGTCGCAAGTGAACCCAAATCCAATGGAACAATTTAGAATTTGGTTCAAAGAGGCCGTTGATGTCAAGATATATGAGCCCAATGCGATGCTTTTAAGTACATTGGGGCAAAATTCAAGAGTGTCGGGTAGGATTGTTCTCTTGAAAAGTGCCTTAAATGGTTTTACTTTTTTTACCAATTATTCTTCCAAAAAAGGAGGAGATTTAAGCCATCATCCACAAGCATCCCTGACCTTTTTTTGGGGCGAATTAGAGCGGCAAGTGCGAATTGAAGGACATGTTCAAAAATTAGATTCCTCAGTTTCTGAAGAATATTTTCAATTAAGACCGCGCGAATCTCAATTAGGGGCATGGGTTTCAGAGCAAAGTTCACGTATTGAGTCGAGGGGAATCTTGGAGCAACGTTATTTTGAATTGAAAGAACAATATGAAGGAAAAATTATTCCCAAACCTGAACATTGGGGAGGCTATGAATTAATCCCTGATTACATCGAATTTTGGCAAGGTCGCCCCTCACGTCTGCACGATCGCATTATGTATGAATTGGTGGATGGAAAATGGAAAATAGGTAGATTGGCACCTTAATGATGTATGATGTATGATGTATGATGTATGATGTATGATGTATGATGTATGATGTATGATGTATGATGTATGATGTAAGATGTAAGATGTAAGATGTAAGATGTATGATGTAAGATGTATGATTTTAAGATGTATTTAATTCTACATTCTTAATTTTAAATTCTTAATTCCACAATCTTAATTCTACATTCTTAATTTTAAATTCTTAATTCCACAATCTTAATTCTACATTCTTAATTTTAAATTCTTAATTCTACATTCTTAATTTTACATCTAACATCATACATCTTACATCTTACATCAAATTAGGTTTTTCACCTCCAAGGTCTTTTGTGTTTGAAAACCTTCTCCATACTTTTTGCCAATTTTATGGCCCATTTCCATGGCTCTTGCTTCAATGAATTGTAAGAAATCAGGGGAGGAGATATAAGAATTAGGTTCATTCGAGTTGGGGTCAAAAAATTGACTTTTAAATGCTCTAATAGCCTTTTCTTTGGTTGCCCAATGGGCAGAAATATCAATTACAAAATCAGGTTCTAAATATCTATCTTGAATATAATGGAATACATGTTTGGGCCTCCATGCTGATTGCTCTTGCCCAGTCTGAGAATCAATCGTTTTGATTTGTCTTAATCCCGCTAAAAAACAAGCATCTACAGCCAACATGGCTCCTTTACCGTGATCCGGGTGTCGGTCTTCTAAGGCATTTGCCAAAACAATTTCAGGTTGATATCTTCTAATGACTTGAATCAATTTCAATTGTGATTCTTCATCATTTTGAAAAAAACCATCTCTGATTCCTAAATTTTCTCGAGCATGTATACCTAAAATCTGGGTGGCATCAATAGATTCAGCTAGTCTAATAGCAGCTGTACCACGAGTACCCAATTCTCCTTGTGTGAAATCAACAATACCGACATTTTTACCTCTTTGAATATACTCTGTAATTGTTCCTGAACAAGCTAATTCAGCATCATCTGGATGAGCAGCCATAACTAAAATATCTAGTTTCATATTCAGGAGCGTTTAATGTATTCTTAATCTTCTTCCTGGCCTAATGGTGGAAGATAATTTTAATCCATTCAATCGAGCTAATTTACTTACAGACATACCCGCTCTTTGTGCAAGGGAACTCAAAGTGTCACCAGATCTTACTTTGGTCCAGGCTTTTCTCCTCGATCGGATTTTGTCGCCTGCACTGCCATATTCATTTCTAAGAGAAAGTAATCTTCTATCAAAGGTTCGTGCCGAAATTAAAATATGATCTGAAACAGGTTCTGTCTTTCCAAAATTATAAACATACACGGGGTTAAATGGATTTCCTTCATACCTCGTTTCAAAATGCAGGTGTGAACCCGTACTTCTTCCTGTATTGCCACCCAGACCTATTTCATCACCTGCTTTAACAAATTGGCCTGGATCAAAATTTCGTTTCGACAAGTGTCCATAAAGGGTTTCTAATCCATTGTAATGCCTCACGACCATATAATTACCATATCCGCCATAATTGAATCCAGAAATTCGGACGATTCCATCAAAGGCAGATAAAACAGGGTAACCGGTTTCTAAATCTAAATCTACTCCTGCATGTAATCTTCCCCATCTAGGTCCAAATGGACTCGTTTGTCTAATTACAGACAAAGGATTAGACCAATTTCTACCCGCTGGAATATTGTATAATTCAATGTCTACTGGTTCATCCAGATCTTTGGCATCAATGTCATATGGGTCAATATTCTTTGTATCCCAAATAGAATAATAGGAGGCAACCGTTACAAAATCCTCGCTACCTTCGGGTGCATTTTCTTCTTCAATCTCCACCACAAAGGATTCCCCTTCATCAACGGATGTGGTATCAAAATTGCTGATTGTAGGATTTTGGAATTTAATGGGTTCGTATTTACGTTCCTCTATTTCTGATCCAGCTATTTTACCACTCGTTTCAGTGTCATTTCTGAACTGCAAAGGTGGTAATTCATCCAAATCATCTTTGTTATTTGTTTTACTTGCTGAGTTGGGTTTTGTCTCAATTTTGGTGTTCTTTTTAAACAACGATTTCTCTTGTCCTTTGACTAAAAAGACAGAATTCATTAGAAAAAAGAAACATAAAATGATTAATAATTTCATAAATAAATATTAATGTAAACTTTTTGTTGCCAACCATCTTTCGGCATCCAAAGCCGCCATACAACCACTGCCTGCAGCCGTTACAGCTTGTCGGTAAATCGAGTCCTGAACATCTCCACAGGCAAAAACACCTTCAATATTTGTTTTGGAACTACCTTTTTCTGTAACCAAGTATTCTTGAGTATCCATGTCCAATTGCTCTTTGAAAATACTTGTATTGGGCTGATGACCTATTGCCACAAAAAAACCTGTTAATGCGATTTCTTCGGTATTTCCTGTTTGATTATTTTTTAATCGAATACCCGTGACGCCATTGGCATCACCTAAAATTTCTTCTGTTTCAGAATTCCAATGAATTTCAATTTTAGGGTTTTTCTTCACTCTTTCTTGCATGATTAAAGAAGCTCTCATTTCACCTCTTCTTACAATCATATGTACTTTTTCGCATAAATTAGCTAAATAACTCGCTTCTTCTGCTGCTGTGTCGCCTGCACCAACAACGGCTACTATTTGATTTCTATAAAAGAATCCATCGCAAACTGCGCAAGCTGAAACACCTAATCCATTATACGTTGTTTCTCCTTCCAACCCTAGCCATTTGGCAGAAGCTCCTGTGGCAATAATGACCGCATCCGCTTCTATTTCTATCGTATCGTCTATCCAAACTTTTTTGGGCTGTGAACTGAAATCAACTTTTGTTGCAAGTCCAAAACGAACATCAGTACCAAATCTTTTTGCTTGATTTTCTAAATCTTGCATCATTGCTGGTCCATCTACACCATTTGCATATCCGGGAAAATTATCCACTTCTGTTGTCGTAGTTAATTGTCCACCGGGTTGCCCGCCTTGGTACATAATAGGATTTAATCCTGCTCTTGATGCATAAATCGCTGCTGTATATCCAGCAGGACCTGAGCCAATAATCAAACATTTAATTTTTTCTGCCATAATTTTGGTAACAAATAATTTTCCTTTGAAAGTTCATTAGCCTGCAAAATTCGGGAAATATGCTTAGATTCCCAAACAATGATTTTTAAGTCTTAATTATTACATTTGTTATCTAACTCACAACAAAACGAATGAAAAAAAAGAATATTACACACAACTTAACATTTTGGGTTCTTTTATCCATTTTATCAGGTGTAATTATCGGACATTTTTATCCAGATATTGCATTGTATCAAGTCGTAGAAAAGAAAATTACCTATTCCTTTTTAGGTGCAGATATTAGTATTGGCCCAACTTTAAGCGAAATATTCAGCGGTTTTTTTATCAGTCTCGTCAAATTATTTATACATCCCATCATCTTTTTAACCATTAGCCTAGGAATTGTCAACATGGGTAATCTAAAAAAAGTAGGCCGTGTGGGTGGAAAAGCCTTATTGTATTTTGAAGTGGTGACGACCCTAGCTTTGATCATAGGATTAGGCGTTTCTTATCTTTTAATGCCAGGAGAAGGGGTAATCACAGAAGGGATTGCTCAAGGAGATATTAGTAAATACACTCAAAAGGCCGCTTCGTTTTCTTGGTTATCCTTTTTCAAAGAAAATTTTACCATTCAGGTGTTATTCTTTTCGATTTTCTTTGGTGTCTTTCTCAATCAAGTGCGTGGAAAGGCTAGGATGATAGCAGGGATGCAACAAGCTTCTCATTGGGTATTTAAGGGTTTGCATTCTATCATGTTTTTAGCGCCATTGGGTGCATTGGGTGGTATGGCTTACACGATTGGCAAATTCGGCATACATTCCTTGGTACCTTTAGCTAAATTGATGACCTCTGTCTATTTAACCATGGCCATCTTCATTTTTTTAGTATTGGGATTGATCATGAGAAGCTGTGGCCAAAAAATTTGGCATTTTTTGGGTTATATCAAAGCAGAATTACTTATCGTTCTAGGTACTTCTTCCTCGGAAGCAGCTTTACCTTCTTTGATGCTCAAATTAGAAAAGATGGGTTGTTCGAAGTCTGTTGTGGGTTTGGTGGTGCCTGCTGGTTATTCTTTTAATTTAGATGGGACTAGCATTTACCTCTCCATGGCAACGTTATTTTTAGCACAAGTATATGGCATTCAATTAAGTTGGGAACAATTGTTGACGATCATTGGGGTTTTAATGATAACTTCTAAAGGTGCTGCAGGAGTGACTGGAAGTGGATTTGTGGTGTTGGCTTCTACTTTGACGGCCTTACAAGTGATTCCCATGGAAGGATTAGCTCTATTGTTAGGGGTGGATCGTTTTATGTCAGAGGCAAGAGCTATTACTAATTTTATTGGAAACGGTGTTGCCACTGTTTGGATTGCCAAACACGAAGGGGAATTTACTCCCCCGCTCGTCGAATAAAAGAATTTCATCCGTAAAATCAATATGTCAAACTCGCCTATCTTAAAACAAGACGCTTTGGAATACCACTCAGCGGGTAGACCGGGCAAAATAGAAGTTAAACCCACTAAATCAACTGCAACACAGCGCGATCTATCTTTGGCTTATTCTCCAGGAGTAGCGGAGCCATGTCTAGAAATCGCAAATGCGATTGAAAAAGTATATGATTATACTGCCAAAGGTAATTTAGTAGGCGTTATATCCAATGGTACCGCTGTTTTGGGCTTAGGAAATATAGGCCCAGAAGCAAGCAAGCCTGTAATGGAAGGGAAAGGGGTCTTGTTTAAAATCTTCGCAGATATAGATGTATTCGACTTAGAATTAGCCTGTACCAATCCAGATGAATTTGTTGAAACCGTCGTTCGTTTGGAACCTACCTTTGGTGGTATCAATTTGGAAGATATTAAATCGCCTGAATGCTTTGAAATAGAAGAGAAACTCAAAGAGAGATTATCTATTCCTATCATGCACGATGATCAACATGGAACAGCTATTATATCTTCGGCTGCCTTGATCAATGCTTTGGAATTAGTGAAAAAAGATATTACCAATACCAAATTTGTAGTTTCTGGTGCTGGAGCTGCTGCCATTTCATGCATCAAACTTTATTTGAAATTAGGAGCTAAAATAGATAATTTCTATATTTTTGATAAAGATGGTTTAGTTTCTAAATCTAGAATGGACTTAAATCCTTATTTGAAACCATTGGCTTGTAGCATAGAAAAAGAACCTTCATTAGCAGAAGCTATGGTCGGGGCGGATGTTTTTTTGGGATTATCGGTAGGCAATATTTTAAAAAAGGAAATGATTGCTTCGATGGCAATTAATCCTATTGTTTTTGCCATGGCGAATCCAACTCCTGAAATTGGATATGAAGAAGCCAAATCCGTCAGAGATGATTTAATCATGGCTACAGGTCGTTCTGATTATCCGAATCAGGTGAATAATGTCCTTGGATTCCCTTTTATTTTTAGAGGAGCTTTGGACGTGAGAGCTTCAGCTATCAATGATGAAATGAAATTGGCTGCGGCAAATGCCTTGGCTTGTTTAGCGAAAAAACCAGTTCCTGAGAGTGTGAACTTGGCCTACAACGAAAAAAGCTTAAGCTTCGGACCCGAATATATTATTCCCAAACCTGTCGACCCTCGTTTAATCACCACTGTTTCAATGGCAGTAGCCAAAGCTGCGATGGATTCTGGAGTAGCTACTAAACCAATTCTCAATTGGGATGAATATGAGAATCAATTAATCAAACGTCTAGGCCTAGATAATCAAGTGATGAAGTTTATTCTAAATCGAGCTAAATCCAATCCTAAACGAATTGTATTTGCTGAGGCAGAAAACTTAAAAGTGCTCAAAGCTGTTCGAGAAGTCTTGGATGAAGGAATAGCAAAACCCATCTTACTTGGTAATAAGGTACGTATAGAAGCCATTGGCTTGGAACATCATATCGATTTAAGCGGGGCAGAAATCATTGATATCAAATCGGATGAATTTAAACCACTTTTGAAGGAGTTTGCAGATTTATTTTATGAAAAAAGAAAAAGAAGAGGTTACACTCGTTGGGAAGCAGATAAGCAGGTTAAAAAAAGCAATTATTTTGCTGCAATGATGCTTGAAACAGGAAGGGCAGATGGCGTGATTTCGGGTTTAACTAAAAATTATCCAGAAGCCATTCGTCCTGCTTTACAAATTATAGGAAAGAAAAACGGTGTCAATAAAGTAGCTGGTATGTATTTACTTTTAAGTAAAAAAGGCCCGTTGTTCTTTTCAGATACGACCATTAATTTTCAACCCAATGTTAAGGATATTGTAGAAATCACTGAATTAACAGCTGAAGCAGTTGAACGTTTCAATATCACCCCACGCATTGCCTTGTTAAGTTATTCTAACTTTGGTTCAGCAGACGGTGAGGATGCTTTGAAAATGAGAGAGGCAACACAGCAGTTACAAGAGAAATATCCAAAATGGATGATAGAAGGAGAGATGCAAGCGCATTTAGCTTTTGATAATGAATTGCGTCAGCAAAATTACTCTTTTGCCAAATTGGGAAATGAAACAGCTAATACCTTAATTTTTCCGAATCTTTCATCAGCAAATATTGCCTATAATTTATTGAAAGAAGCAGCCGAAATTGAATATGTTGGACCTATTTTGTTAGGACTAAAAAAACCTGTTCACGTGCTTCAACTAGGAGCTAGCGTTCGTGAAATTGTGAATATGGTTGCTATCGCTGTGGTAGAGGCTCAAACGGTTTAATCGTCGGAGCCTGACATCCACGCTTTGCGTAAATCAAGTTGTTCTTGACTCGGATTTGCTACTTCACGAATAACATTGATTTGATTATCTTCAATGAATCTAAAAGGGGCTTTGAGTGTAAAAATATCAAAGCCTTTTTCTTTATTAGGTCGAGCAATTTGTAATTCAATGACTTGTCCTATTTGTACTGAATTTAAAAAAGTACCCACGCTGATGGAGAAATTCTCCAAGTCTAGGGGCATGTTATTAATCGATAATAACTCATCCTTTTGCATTAATCCAATAGAACGTCCAAATTCGTCTATGCTTGATGTTGAGTTAATGATCAAACGATGGGTTTTTGAATTGACATTTAAACCTTGTAAATCAAAGCCAAGTGATCGCTTGGTGTTTTTTATTTCTTTCGATTTTAATTCATAACCAATCAAGTTTAACCACTCGTTCAAAGGTATCATTTCGCTTCCTTTGATATAAGAGTCGATGAACTCTTTAATTTTTTCTTGCTTACTTATTTTTACCAATTGAGGGAATAATTCATTGTCTTTGAAGGATTGATTTTTTCCGTAAACGCGCGAAAGGTCTTTTAAAAGGTTTTGTGTGCCATATTTTCCCTGAGTCCATTTTCGCAAGGATAAATCTAAACCTAAGCCTAAAATCGCGCCTTTTTGATAAACATTACTGTATTCAGATTTATATTTCTCCAAAACATTTTTACTCATTTCTGTAAATGAAATAGTATTGTCAAATTGCATATTCATGGTATCCCATTTGTCCTTGAAGGTGCGCATGAATCGACTAATATCTTGATTCGCTTTTAATTGTGCATGATGCGCAGCATATTCTGTTAATCCTTCATATAACCATAAATGTTGCGACATTTTTGGTTCTTGAAAGTTGAAGTTTCCAATTTCTTCGGAATGAATGTTTAGTGGTGTCAGCACATGAAAAAATTCATGGGCACTTACGTCTGCAATCGTTTGTCCCAATGTTTGAATATTCCCCTCTGGCAAATAGTAAAATGAGGATTGTGCATGTTCTAAAGCACCATAACTACCATTTTTCAAGTGATCTGACAAAACGATTAAGTAGGCGTATTTGTCAACAGGTAAGCTGCCGCCCAAATAATTTTTTTGTAGCTCCAGCAGGGGTTTGATTTTTTGCGCAACTTGTTCGGCGTTTAACACTTTATTGGGAGTGAAAACGGAAATTAAAATTTCTGCATTGGCGATGGTAAATTTCACCGTATCTGGTTCTGAATACATCAATGGAGAATCAACCAATTCTTGATAGTTTGCAATTTGAAACAAATCTTTATTGCTTTTTTGATTACCGATATTCTTTAATGAGGAGGCTCCGTAAAAGCCCTTCGGTTTTTGAATTTCAAGTTTCAATTTCGTTTTCTCAAATCCCTCGAAGTAACCAAAAAGACAATGTGTGTTCAAGGCAAAAAGTTGATTTTCAGCATAGGAGCTCCCAGCAGGTTCAAACACATATTCTCCATCAATTTCAGGACTATCCCACGTATCATCCACTAAATAAGTAATTCGAGATAAATTATTGGCGGGTTTAATGGTATAACCGTTCATTCCAACCTTTTTGACAGTCATTTCTTTACCTTTTATATCAAAAGCTTTAAAATCACTAACATATCTTCCAAAGTCGTAATTGGCATAAGTTCCTGGCACAATTTTGGGTAAATAATAGGTAAGGGTAGTTCGATTCCATTGAGGAATAGAAACATTAATTTCTAATTGGTCTTTATTGACTCTCGTTAGATCTACTGAGTAAAGTATTTCATTTTGTGACCAAAGGTTAAAAGAAATTAAAATGAGAAGAAAGGAAAGCGATTTATACATCAGTTTTTATATGTTAAGGCCTCTTGAGGATTGATTTTTTTGATAAAAATAGTAGGTAGGGTTATGATAAGTCCAACCAAAAAACAAGTCGCAATATTCACATATACCCAAGTTTCTAAAGACCAATAGATTGGTACAGACGTCATATAGTAACTTTCTGGATCCAATGGAATAATTCTGAATCGTTCTTGCACATAACAAAAAATAAGCGCAATGAAATTACCTAAGGCTAATCCTCTCAATAATATGAAAAATCCATTCCACCAGAAAATGCGTTGTATTTGATTGTGGTTACACCCGAGTGCCTTCAATAAGCCAATCATTGGAATTCTTTCCATGATTAATACCCAAAGTGTTGCAATTAAATTGAACCCAGCGACAATTAATAACAAACTGATAAATATGACGATATTTCTGTCTAACATCATCATCCAATCAAACATGGCTGGATAAATTTCATAAACAGTATCTAATTTCCAATCCAAGGGCAGATTTTTTTCTATATTTTCAGTTGTGGCATTAAAATTTACATTGGGTTGATAAAAAATTTCATAGGTACCTAGTGAATCCCGGGTCCAACCATTCATTTTTTGAACCCAATTGATATCTGCTAAAACATACAATTTGTCTAATTCCTCCAATCCAGTTTCATAAATTCCCGTAATTTTAACTTTTCTAGGTCTTTCTGGATTGCTTAAAAAATAGACGATTAATTTATCATTTAATTTTGACTTCAATTGTTTGGAAAGCGCTTGGCTAATGATAATATTCTGTGAGCCATTTAGTATAGGACTGCCAGCTATGAGATTTTTTTCTACTTGATAGGAGGGCATATCTTTTCCAATACCCTTGATAATTACACCACTAAGTCCAATTTCACCAACTAAAATTCCCGGTTTTTGGACATGAGCTTGTAAATGGTTGACATTTGAATTTTTTAGAATATTTTTTTCCCAGGCTACGTTTCTCGTCAATGGACTCTCCGAAAGAGAATGGTTTGCACTGATTTTACTAACACGAATATTACCTGAAAAGTTAATTAATTTGTCTATAATGGATTCTTTGAAACCGAAAAGAATGGAAAATGAGATGAGAATAATGGCTGCCCCAATTGCCACCGTTCCAATGCCAACATATGTTACCATCTTAGAGAAAGAGGTATCTTGTGTGTTTCTAATCCGACGTGCTACAAAAAGTGGGAAATTCATTCTTTAAATAAACATTAAATTTATTGATAATTTATTCGATATTTGGGAGTTTTTAATTTTCACAAATAAAATAAGAATGAAATTATTCTGCAAAAATAGCTTTTTATTGTTTTGTATTTTCATGTTGTCAATAAAGGCTTTTTCCAACCAACCTAAAGCTATTTTGCCCGGGTCCTATCAACTCAATAATTACATAGGTCAAATGTTGGGGAAAAACATAGCATTAGTGGTCAATCATACATCAATGGTTCATTCAACGCATTTGGCGGATACTTTATTGAGCCGAGGCGTGAATATTAAAAAATATTTTGCACCTGAACACGGATTTCGAGGTAAGGCAGATGCTGGAGCTCTTATAAACAATGAAATTGATCAAAAAACAGGTGTGCCTATTGTTTCCCTGTATGGTAAACATAAGAAGCCAAGCAAAGAAGATTTGGAGGGAATAGATTTGCTTGTATTTGATATTCAAGATGTGGGAACCAGATTTTACACCTACATTTCTACTTTGCAATATGTGATGGAGGCTTGTGCCGAAAATAATGTCCCTTTAATGATATTGGATAGGGGTAATCCCAATGGTAAATACATTGATGGACCTGTATTGGATCGTAAGTTTTTGTCTTTTGTTGGAATTAATCCAATACCCTTGTTACATGGTTGTACGATAGGTGAATTGGCTCAAATGTTCAATGGAGAAAAATGGTTAAACAACGGCCTTCAATGTAAATTGACGGTCATCCCAGTAAAAAATTATCGTCATTCTTCCGAAGTTCATATTTCAATAGCTCCTTCTCCTAACTTGCCAAATGATCAAGCCATTGCTTTGTATCCATCTTTATGTTTGTTTGAAGGAACAAATGTCAGTGTTGGCAGAGGAACTGATTTGCAATTTCAAGTGGCGGGCACAAATGTAATTGGTTTAGGTGATTACCAATTTACACCTGTTCCTAAGCCCGGAGCCATGGATCCTCCGTTAAAAAATCAACTTTGCTACGGATTTGATTTGAGTCAATTAGATGTAAAAGGGATGGGTTTGTCTCTGAAATATTTGTTTTACTTTTTTGACCAAACAGGAAAAAAAGAATCATTTTTTACTTCACCTTCATTTTTTGATAAATTGGCAGGAACGGATCAGTTACGTTTGCAAATGTTAGCAGGTAAAACTGAGGAGGAAATACGAGCCAGCTGGAAATTAGATTTGGACAAATATAAAAAAATGAGAAAAAAGTATCTCATCTATCCTAATTGATATCTCTTTATAGAACATAAGAGAAAAGAGGAGAGAGAAAAGAGGAGAGAGAAAAGAGAAAAGAGAAAATGAGAAAATGAGAAGATTGAAGATAGAAAAGAGGAGAGAGAAAAGAGAAAACGAGAAGATTGAGGATAGAAAATAGGAGATTGAAGGTAGAAGAAAGAGGAAAATTAGATTTATGTTAGACAGTCAGAATACCATGAAAGTTAATTAAGGCCAGAACCAAAAAATATATAAATTCTTTTGGAAAAAATTACGACCTTTGCTGTTTATTTTCAAGCAATTCTAGGTAATGACGGAAAAAATTATAATTCTTGACTTTGGTTCTCAGGTAACACAGTTGATCGCTCGAAGAGTACGCGAACTCAAAGTATATTGTGAAATTCACCCCTATAATAATATTCCTACTTTGGATGATTCTGTAAAAGGTATCATTTTATCAGGTAGTCCATGTTCTGTTCGTGAAGAGGATTCTCCTCGAATCGATTTATCTGTTTTAGGCGAGAGGCCAATTCTAGGTATTTGTTATGGGGCTCAATTACTAGCTCACATGGGCGGAGGCAGCGTTCAAGCATCTCAACATAGAGAATATGGTCGTGCGCATTTGACTAGTATGAAAGAACATATTTTATGGAAAGGTGTTTCAGCCAATAGTCAAGTTTGGATGTCTCATGGTGATACCATTATTGATCTTCCTACAGAATATGAAGTGATTGGTTCTACCGAGTCAGTGAAAGTCGCGGCATTTTCACACAAGACAAAATCTATTTTTGGGATTCAATTCCATCCAGAAGTAACGCATACTACAGAAGGTGGAGTCATAATTGGGAATTTTGTTGTAAATGTTTGTGCTTGCGCCCAAACGTGGACTTCAGATTCTTTTGTTGAATCAACGGTGGCGAATCTAAAAGAGAAATTAGGAAACGATAAAGTAGTGTTAGGCTTATCTGGTGGCGTAGATAGTTCGGTTGCAGCTGTTTTGTTACATCACGCTATTGGTAAGAATTTATACTGCATTTTTGTAGATAATGGACTCTTACGAAAGAATGAATTTGAGGAGGTCTTGGAATCTTACAAGTCTTTAGGTTTGAACGTAAAAGGAGTTAATTCCAAAGATCGTTTTTACAGTGCTTTGGAAGGATTAAGTGATCCAGAACAAAAGAGAAAAGCAATTGGTAAAACATTTATCGATGTTTTTGATTTCGAATCTCATTTAATTGAAGGAGTTGCTTGGTTGGGCCAAGGAACTATTTATCCAGATGTTATTGAGTCGGTTTCTGTTAAAGGGCCTTCTGCTACTATTAAATCGCACCACAATGTAGGGGGCTTACCAGATTTCATGAAATTGAAAGTAGTTGAGCCGCTAAACACCTTGTTCAAAGATGAGGTGCGTTTGGTAGGTAAAACCTTAGGTATCCCTCAAGAAATTTTGGGCCGTCATCCTTTTCCTGGACCTGGATTAGCTATTCGTATTTTAGGGGATATTACGGCAGAGAAGGTAGATCTTTTGCAAAAAGTAGATGCAATCTTCATTAATGGATTAAAATCAGATGGATTATATGACCAAGTTTGGCAAGCAGGAGCTATATTATTACCCATACATTCGGTAGGAGTTATGGGCGATGAAAGAACTTACGAGCAGGTAGTTGCTTTGCGTGCTGTAACTAGTTTAGATGGAATGACGGCAGATTGGTGTCATTTGCCTTATGAGTTCTTAGGTAAAATATCTAATGAAATTATTAACAAAGTCAAAGGCGTAAATCGAGTGGTGTACGATATTTCCTCTAAGCCACCTGCAACGATTGAGTGGGAATAGAATTGATGTAATATGTATGATGTATGATGCAAGAGGAGCTGATTCGTTATTAAATGATTCCTTACCTCATACATCTTACATTATACATCAACGTGCTTCCTCCGCCAAATAAATCACTGTTTCGGTCGCTTTTTGCATATCTTGAACCGAAACCCATTCGTGTTTGCTATGAAATGCATGTTCTCCTGCGAATATATTTGGACACTGTAAGCCCATAAACGTTAATCGAGAGCCATCTGTTCCCCCACGAATAGAGGTCAAACTAGGTTCTAATCCAGCCTTTTTCATGGCATTTAATGCAAATTCAAGGCATTCTGGATGATTAACCAAGATTTCATTCATATTTCTGTACTGCTCTTTTTGCTCATATTCAAATGTGGAATGGGGATATGAAGTCAGAATTTCTTTGGTTAAGGAAATGATGAATTCTCCATACAACTGCAAGTTTTTTGTATCAAAATCTCTTAGAATAAAATCTATTTTTGCTTCTTCAACCGTTCCTTGTATACCAACAGGATGGATAAATCCTTCTTTGTTTTCTGTAGATTCTGGACTTAGTTCTTTATTTGGAAGTGCTGTAATAATTTCAGAAGCAATTTTAATAGCACTTTCCATTCGATTTTTAGCAAATCCAGGATGTTGAGAAACTCCTTTGATGATCAAAGAAAAACTATCTGCTGAAAAAGTTTCATTTTCTAAATGCCCTCTCTTTTCACCGTCTAGGGTATATCCATATTTAGCATTGATTTTCCCTAAATCTATTTTTTCGGTACCTCTACCCACTTCCTCATCTGGAGTAAATACGATTTGAATGGGCCCATGTTTTACGTCAGGATTGGATTGCCAAAAATGAACCGCATCCATGATTTCAGCCACTCCAGCTTTATTGTCTGCCCCCAAAAGTGTTGTTCCGCTTGCTGTGACAATATCATTTCCCATTTGTTCCAATAAATCTGGATGGTCGTTTGCTTTAATTATTTGAGTAAGGTCATCCGGTAAAACAAGATCTTGTCCTTGATAATTAAAATGAACAATTGGTTTCACATGCGTTCCAGAACAATCGGGAGAAGTATCAATATGTGCCAAAAAACATAGGGTTGGCTTTTCTATTGTAGTATTGGAAGCAAGAAATGCGTAAACATATCCAAACTCATCTGTGTGGGCATTTTCAACTCCCATTTTTTGTAATTCATCCACTAAAACGATTGAAAGATTTTTTTGTTTTTCTGTGCTTGGAAATCGAGAAGAATAGGGATCTGACTGAGTATCTATTTGCACATATCTTAGAAAACGTTCCAAAGAGGTAAATGAGTAATTTTTAATTTTTTGAGATAAATTGTTCATGTATTCTCGAATTATTTGAAATATTTATAGAAAAAATAGTGATAAATAAATTAATTTTTTTTGAATTTGTAAAGGTAAGCAACCTTTAAAAATTCCGTGTTATATTTATGAACCCATTGTTTAAAATGTATTGGTTTTTTTATTTTTTGAAAAATCTAGACCAAGTTTAAAGCTTAATTTAATATGTCTCAAACTGCTGTTATCAATCTTGAAGGGAAATCCTTCGAATTACCTACTTTCGTGGGAACTGAAAATGAAAAGGCTATTGATATTGCCAAATTGCGTGATTTGTCGGGTTTCGTGACCTACGACCCGGGATTTAAAAATACCGGAGCCGCAAAAAGTGCCATAACCTATTTGGATGGTGAAGAAGGGATTCTTCGTTATAGAGGTTACAGTATCGAAGAATTAGCTGATAAAGCTACTTTTCTTGAAGTAGCTTATTTATTAATTTATGGGGAATTACCCACTCAAGTTCAATTAGACGATTTTTCAGCTTCCATTGCCGCGGAGGCTAACGTTAATACAGGTATTCATTCTATTGTAAATGCTTTTCCTGTCGATGCACACCCAATGTGTGTGATTTCACTTGCAGTTGGTTCGATGTCTGCCTATCATTCAACTGATGCCCCAGGTGATGATGAAAAAAGCATTTTTAGATTATTGGCTCAGTTGCCAATCATGTCTACTTGGTCATATAAAAAATCCCTAGGTGAAGATATTGTTCAGCCTGACACCTCATTGGATTATGTTTCTGGATTTTTGAAATTGATGTTTGCGAAAGCAGGCGCAAATTATGAGGTAGATACAGTTGTTGCAAAAGCCTTAAATAAATTATTGATTCTTCATGCTGATCATGAACAAAATTGTTCAACATCAACTGTTCGTTTGGTAGGATCATCGCATGCCAATTTATACGCTTCTATTTCTGCTGGTATTAATGCTTTATGGGGCCCGCTTCATGGGGGGGCTAATCAAGAAGTAATTGAAATGTTGGAAGCAATTAAAGCAGATGGAGGTGATACAGATAAATACCTTGCGATGGCCAAAGATAAAAATTCAGGTTTTCGTTTGATGGGTTTTGGACACCGTGTTTATAAAAACTTTGATCCTCGTGCTAAAATTATAAAAAAAGCTGCAGATGATGTATTAAAAGCTTTAGGCGTGAATGACCCCGTTCTTTCTATTGCCCGTAAACTGGAAGAAGCAGCATTGAATGATGAATATTTTGTTGCTCGTAAATTATATCCCAACGTTGACTTTTACTCAGGAATTATCTATCGTGCTTTAGGCATACCTACCAATATGTTCACTGTTATGTTTGCTATTGGTCGTTTACCAGGTTGGATTGCTCAGTGGAAAGAAATGAGACTGAATAAAGAACCAATAGGTCGTCCTAGGCAAATTTATACGGGAGCAACTTCTAGAGATTTTGTTGAAATTGCTCAACGATAATCGACTATTTTACTACATTTTAAGTCTAAAAGGCTTCTCTTTGGAGAAGCCTTTTTTGTTTTATAGCTGATATAAGTCTAATTTTGTTGTACTTATGTTGCAAAAAAATCATTATTATTTATTAAAGTTTGTTCTATTTTCGATCTTTTCGCTCAGTGGATCAATATTATTTGCTCAAGAAGATTCCACTGGTTTAGCTTCCTTTTATAGTAAAAAATTCAATGGAAGAAAGACCTCCTCTGGAGAAAGATATAGTTCAAAAAAATACACTTGCGCGCATCCAACTTATCCTTTCAACTCGTTACTGGAAGTAACCTCTTTAGGAACTCAAAAGAAAACATTTGTTCGGGTCAATGATCGAGGACCCTTCAAAAAAACTCGTTTGGTAGATCTTTCTTACGTTGCTGCAAAAGAATTAGGTATCATTGGAGTTGGTATCGCAGAAGTTAAAATAAGAATGATAGAAGAAAAAGAATTGATCGACTCTTTGATGAATGTGTTAAAAAAGAAAGAAGAAAAGAAAAAAAAGAAAAAAAAGTTATTAGTCATTAAGAGGTAAATAGCATACCTTTTACCTATAAAAGTTCAATCTGTATTCTCCGATTTTGTGCTCGATCTTTTGATTTAGATTGGGAAAAGCCGAAGCCTTGAAATTGAATGCGATTACTTGAAATACCTTGTTGAATTAAATATAGTTTTACTGCTAATGCTCGTTTTTCAGATAGAATTTGATTCATTTCCTCCGAACCGCTTTCATCAGTATGTCCACTAATTTTTATTTTCTGTTGGAGATTTTCTTTTAAATATTTTTGTAGTTCGATTAGGCTATTCGGTGTTTTAATTGGGAGTTCCCATTGATTACTTGCAAATTGTATGTCGTTAAATTGAAGACTTTCAACTATAATTGTTGCAATTGGCTTTTCTTTTAAAATTGTATTTTTCAACCAAATTTTCTCAGGAATAATAACGGAATAAATTAAATCTTTACCTTCTATATTACTACTAAGGTAAAATTCATTTTGTGATACCCCCATTGAAAATCCAGCATCATTTTTTGGAGTATTTATTGCGAGAATATTAACACCTTTTTGAAAAATATTTTCTGTTTGAATGCTTTGATAAAAATCTAAACCACCTTTTCCGAGTGGTTGGTTACTGGAGTAAACCAAAATATTTCTTTCTTCCAACAAATAAGGACCTTGTTCATCTGATTGGGTATTAATGGCTTCTCCAAGATTGACTGGCTTTTGCCAAATCCCTTGTTCATTTTTAGTCGACATCCAAATATCTCGCTTTCCAATTCCTCCCTGTCTGTCGGATGAAAAATACAATTGTTGGCCATTTTTGGATAAATAGGGTTGACCTTCCCAATCATGTGAATTTATCAGAAATCCTAAATTCTTGGGTTTAGACCACATGCCGTTGATCCATTTTGTTTCAAATAAGTCGCAACTTCCATAGGAAGTAACATAATTGCATCCTGAAAAAATCATGGTTTTACCATCCTCTGATAAACAAGCAGTACCTTCATTATATTCTTGATTAAGGATGCTCAGAGGCGTAGCTTTGGTAAAAACAAGATGCTCTAATTGAGAATAAAATAAATTTTCATCTTGATTTTTTTCTGTTCTGCTGGTAAAGAGCAATAGCTTATTTTTAGCAGAATAATGAGGGAAATATTGAGAATGGAATTGATTGACAGAATCCAATGCTTGTCGCTTAATCAAAACTGTACTATCAACTGTTAGAAAAATTGAAAAACAGGAAATTAAGCAAAGGCCTAACATATTTAAGGGATTTGTAGAAATTTATGTGTTTGTACAGATATATTCCATTTGGGGTTTGATTTAACAAATTCTACAATCAAGGGATTATTTTCAATTTGTCTTGACCACTCTGGTTGTAACATTAATAGGGCTTCTGCTGGAAGTTTATTAACAAAAGTGGTAGCCCAATCGATATCTGATGAATGGAAAATGACTACTTTTAATTCGTTTACTTTTGAAAATATAGAAGGATTGGCTTCTTTGAATTTTTTTGGGGAGAAGCAAATCCAATCCCAAAGTCCAGTTACTTCTTTACAAACGCCAGAAGTTTCAATATGCGTCCTAAATCCAGCTTCTTTGAATGCAATCGTCAAAGGATTTAAATCGTGTAAAAGTGGTTCTCCTCCGGTAATAACGACAATCTTTCCTGGGTAATTTAAGGCTTCATCAACTAATTCTTGAACCGTTTTTCTTGGGTGGGCATTAATAGGCCACGATTCTTTGACATCGCACCAGTGGCAACCTACTTCACAGCCACCTAATCGAATAAAATAAGCTGCGTGACCCTGATATTTACCTTCCCCTTGAATCGTGTAAAAAGATTCCATAACGGGGTAGTCAAAATCATTTCTTTTTAAAACGCTTTTTATATCTTTGAAGTCTGCTTGCATCTTTATGCTTATTTTAGACGTAAAATTAAGTTTAGATTTGTAATTATACTAATAGGAATTCGTTCTACTGCTAATGAACATTCCTATCTTTAAAAATCATGACAAAAAAAATCATTTTACGATTTCTTGTTTTGAGTATCTGGGGATTATTATCTCTCTTGATTTTAGATTCTTGTTGGTCTGCACGTTGTCCACGCGCAACATGCAGAGTTCAGGTGGAACACCGTCATGGAGATAGATATTATCGTCCACGTGAAGCGTTTTCATGGATGTACACTCCTCGTTATAAGCATGTTAGGACCTCTAATTATGCTGGCGCTGGTCCTAATCAAGTGGAATCAAAAAAGGCATGGTATATAAAAATACTACCTAAAAGAATTTCTAAAAAACCCCGAAAATAATGAAGTCTAACATTTTTCTTGCTTCAGGGGTATTGAATCAAACTCCTTTGGATTGGATTGGAAATCGGCAACGAATTAATCATTTAATTCAAGAAGCAGAGACGAAACAAATAGATGTATTGTGTTTACCTGAAATGTGTATTTCAGGTTATGGTTGTGAAGATCAGTTTTTAGCTAAATATACCATTGAGCAAGCTTGGGAAAATTTACAATTAATTGTTCAAAATGTTCATGACACATTGGTGATATTGGGTTTGCCCATTTATTTTGAAGGTAAATTATACAATGTTGCAGCTTGTTTGTATCAACAAAAGATTCAAGCATTAATTCCCAAGCAATTTTTAGCCAATGATGGAGTACATTATGAGGCTAGGTGGTTTAATCCTTGGCCAAGTCAAAAATTGGCTACTTTTAGCAAGGATGGGATCAGTGTACCCTTAGGGGATTATCGTTTGCAATTTAAAACTATTGTTGTTGGAATTGAAATTTGTCAGGATGCTTGGGAAGGCGGTAATCGTCCTGCCCATCAACTTGCAAAAAGAGGTGTTTCTTTGATTTGCAATCCCACTGCTTCTCATTTTTCTTTTGGTAAATCAGAAATTAGAAAAAAACTGGTGTTGGAAGGTTCTGCTATTATTCAAGGCGCCTATATTTTTGCCAATTTATTAGGAAATGAATCAGGTAAAATTATTTTTGATGGAGACGCATATATTGCCCATAATAATTCCATTTTAGTCGCTTCAAAAAGATTTTCCTACAATGATTCTGAATTGATTTTTTCGGAACTTGAAATGGAAAATCTCTTGTCGGAGGGTCTAGATTTGATACAGATCAAAGCTCCAACTGACAGTCTCACTAAAGTAGTGGCAACTTCTGTTTTTGAGAATCAAAATTGGGAAACGTCAAATAATATAAAAGAAGAAGAGTTTGCTCGATCGATAGCTTTGGGACTTTGGGATTATATGCGAAAATCTTATTCCAATGGATGGGTTATTTCATTGTCTGGTGGCGCGGATTCCTCTGCCATCGCGAGTCTATGTTATCTAAGTATTCAATTGGCGCATCAATATTTGACATTAGAGCAAATCAAAGAACGCCTTTCTTTCATCCCTCTGATTCAACAAA
>Ga0114962_10000652_pt1 | contig 30301 bp, 22 predicted proteins | sample C_130820_MF_Meta_FD_87017 | JGI IMG/M metagenome (GOLD analysis project Ga0114962, IMG submission 87017) | Freshwater microbial communities from Lake Croche, Canada to study carbon cycling - C_130820_MF_MetaG | ecosystem: Environmental > Aquatic > Freshwater > Lake | place: Lake Croche, Canada...
AGAACAAGAGACGTTGTCCGTCAGCCTTAGTCTGCTCAAGGATTTCTTTAACAACTGGCAAGAAGCCCATATCAGCCATCTGATCTGCTTCGTCGAGAACAGTAATTTCTACATCGTCCAAGACGATGTGCTTCTTATTCAAGAGATCGATTAAGCGACCAGGGGTCGCCACAATAATTGGGACGCCGCGCTTAAGCGCAGCAATCTGACCGGTATAGGAAAGACCGCCAGCAACTACTTGTGAATTCAAATTTACGCGACGAGCAAGTGGGCTAACCACATCGCTGATCTGTACCGCGAGTTCGCGAGTTGGCGAAAGAATGAGGCCCAGTGGGCGGTGAGGCTTTGCGGTACGTCCAGCAAGGCGAGACATCATCGCAAGTCCAAATGCGAGCGTCTTTCCTGATCCCGTCTGTCCGCGACCCAATACATCGCGACCCTTAATAGCGTCAGGAAGTGTTGCGGTCTGAATAGGGAATGGAGCGGTGATTCCTTCATTCTCAAGCGCTTCTGCGAGTGCAGGATGAACGCCGAGATCTTTGAAGGACATAGTTGTAGGTAGAGATGTAGACATAGTTTTACCAATTAACCAATCGAGACAATCAAGCGTGTCTCGGTGGTGATTGGAGCTAAGACTCGCAAGCGGGATTTATTCGTTCTAAATCCCTAATGGGGGAAGTTGCGGATGCAACAACGGGTTAAGTGTAACGCACAATTGGCGGTGGAAAATCCACCGCCAATCTCTATTTCCTTACAGTGATTTTAATTGTCTTGCTGACTTTACCGACCAAGATTGTGAGCGTATAAACACCCGGCTTTGCGAATTTCAAGGCTGGGATTGCCAGCGATCCGCTCTTGGTTGTGGTCACATTGCCCAATGAAATCTTCGTGCCATTGGGAAGCGATACCGAAGAACTTACCTTTGTTCCTTTAGCTATAGCTGGTAACGAGAGTTGGAATGGGGCACCCGCAGATACAGCAACAGCCTTAGTGGTGGACTTGTTTGGTGTTGTATCAACAATCTTGATCTGATTTTTTACAACCTCAGTTGGTTTTACCGCAGAGAAAAAAGTGTTCTTCGGAATCGCTGGGGCAACTATTACTGTTGCAGCAACAGGAGCTTTTGGCTGAGAAGACGGGGTTGGTGCAACAACCACAACTTCTTCAGTTGGCTTGTTTGGCGATGTGATAACCACGGGCGGCTTAGTTACCTCCGGCGGCACGACCACTGGTGGTGCCGAGAATCCTCCACCACCTCCACCGCCTCCACCGCCGCCACCAGCAGATGCGACTAATGATGTCGGGGCACTTGGTTTTGTGACGGATGAGTACCCGGTTTTATTTCCCGTAACAGAAACAGTGATTGCTCCGCCAAGATTTCTATTTGAAAGCGTGTAAGAACTTCCAATCGCTCCAGATAAGGCAACTCCGTCTTGTTCCCATTGATACGAAAATGTGACTCCTGCATCCCATGTCCCAGTAATCGCATTAAGTGTGGAGCCGACCGTTGCAGAACCACTAATAGTTGGCGTTGGTGTCAGAGTTTGTGTAAGAGCATTTGAACTAATTGTTATTGGCGTCGCTGCAGTGCCTTCAGCGCCATAGCCAATAATGGTATTTGTCGCCTTAACAGATGCGGTCCACGCGCCAGTTGTCACATTAGGAAAAGTAAAGGATGTACCGGTTGTCGTTGTTTCTAAGGCAACTCCTGTTGCTGGCGTTAACGTGACGGTATACCCCGTCACTGCGGTTCCACCATTCTCAACTGGAGCGGTCCAGTTCACTTGAACATTATTGCCGGTTGGAATCTGTGCCTGAACACCGGTTGGTGCATCAGGAACCGTAAAAGTTCGTACTAATCCAAAAGATGTACTGGCTGATGTGCCGACCGCATTAATTGCTTTAATCGAAAAGGTCAGCGTCTGGCCTTGTGTCAAACCTGTAATAGTGCTGGAGGTTAAATTTCCTGCAACTGTCTTAGTCTCCGCACCTGAAATTTCGTACCCGGTCAAAGTTAATCCGCCACTATTGATCAATGATGGTGCAGTCCAATTCAACGTTACTTGTTCTTTTCCTGCCACCGCTGACACAACTACTGGCGCAGATGGACGAGAAGTTGCAGTAAACGAGACAGGGTCAGAGTTTGCAGATCCAGAACCATCTGTAGTTGTTACTACTACTGAATAACTCACACCAGCTCGTAGATTTGTTAGCGGAATTGACCATAAGGTTGAGCTCGACGCTGGCGTTACCGTTACTTTTTGAGTAGAGCCGTTACCGGTCGCAGTAGCCGTATAACTAATCAATCCGACTGATTTTGAACCAGCAACTGATGCAGTTGCAGAGTCAACCGTGGTGGTCGCTGTAGACGTACTAGAAACCGAAAAGATAGCAACGTCAGGAGCGGCGTGCGCCGGTTGGCTAAAGCCAAGCAGCGCAATGGAAATGGTCAGGGCGAAGAGAGAATATTTTTTGATATTCATCCTATTTATGCCTGGCTTAGCGTTGTGCTATTGGCTTGTTGTCCAGTATTTGGTGGTTGAACGGACGTTAGCGTTCTAGCAGCTAATCTCACTGGATCGCTTGGAGTATTTACGGGAGTAACCGTGATTGTCCATGTATATCCAGGATCGAGCTGCATGCTGTAATAGCCCAACTTATCTGTTGATGTCACGACAAGTGTCGAAGTATCTGACGAACCAGCGTGGTTGGCTGTAACAATTGCACCCACGACCGCGACAGCTGGAGTCGATGTATCGGTTACCGTTCCATAAATATTTCCAGTAGCTAGTGGAAGAGTTACAGTCGCACCGCTAAGCGTTCCAGCACCACATTGACCTCCAACCAAACTAACAGTTCCGCCACCATTTGTTGTGACAATACAAACTGTTTGTACGCCAACAACTCCCGGGCCTGGATATGCGGTGATTCTAAATCGGCCGCTAGATGCCAACTTTGCACTGACAGTACCTTCTTGATTAAGCCCATAGCCGCCGACCCAACCCGTAGGTTGATTACTGCCGTTAACATTTTCAATTGCAATCCAACCATTTGGTGCAACCGTAGAAGAATCGGTAGATCGGATTGCCATAGTTAAGTTTGGAGTCGCAACTCGGAAGACCTGCCCATTAATGGCAGACCAAGCAATTCCGGTGTGAGTATCACCGTCATAAAGTGTGGCGGCATAGAGCTCTCGCGCTGACCAAGGGGCTTCGACACGTACGGAGAACATTGTTGAAGTGTCCGTAATGTTAAAGACAGCAACACCTTCATCATTTGTGACTGCGCCACCGACCCAGTTCCGGCCGATGATATTTCCACTGCCATCTTTCACAAAGGACTCAATAGAAACCCATGAGCCATTACCGACTGAAGTCGTACCAGCACCTGGGGTTCTGATAGTGACGGATGTATTTGGCGCAGGTAGGCGAGCAGTCATAGAACTGGTTGCGAATGTTGCCGAGGATAAATTCACTTGCGGCAGCGTCGCACATGCTGATCCAGCTTGTAAAGACGAACAATTCGTACGAACAACGCTGGTGTTGCCCCATGGAGGATCAATCCACATCCATAGATTTTGTAATCCAGAAGTTGGGCCTTTATTGCCAGCATTGGTGTTTGCAATTACAACCGGGTCGATAAATAGAGATGCGATGCCGTCCGAATTAGTTTGGGCATTGACGTTCCAATTACCAAGACCTAATCCAACATTTGCATTTGCAAGGGGATTTCCTGACGCATCCGTGACAGTGACAGAGAAGTTTGGCGAACGTAGTTGGAGTTCAACTCGTGGTCCGCTCTTTACACACCCACCAACGCTTGTTGTAATTTGCTTACCGAGAATTGTTATCGCGCATGGAGCAGATGGCGCGCTAAGCGCTTCACCCCACGGAACGTTTGCGGTCAATTGGTACGAACCATCAGGAAGTCCTAAGCTGAAATTTCCACCAAGACGTGAGTTCGTTCCTGATTGCCAGAGTTGGACATTTCCAACAGTATTTGTAGGAATAATCCAGCTGTTCTGCAACCCAATACCAGCAGTGCTCTTCACCTGTCCAGCGACAGAAGGTGGAGAGAGTTTGAGGTTAAGAACGGGATTCTGGTTATAGGTAACAGTGTCCACAACTGCGTTATCCAGAGAGTCTCTGAAGGATGTAAGCACCCCAGAACCGTTAATGGTGGCGTTATAAATATGGCTCGTCGCAATAGTTTGGCTATTCCAAGAAGGATTCACCTTGAGTGTGTAACTTGCAGATGCCGGTGCATTTATCGCTAGGTAACCGTTGCGATCAGTATTCGCGCCTGCAATCCAGCGGCCATCGATGGCAAATAGTTCTACCCACGACCACGGGGATGCTTCATTATTTGTGCTTGTATCAATGAGTACGCCTCGAATATTCGGAACAGCTAACGTAATCGTGTCCGTAAACTTTGAAGCAGATGTTTTAGCGGTGACATCAGAGTTTGAATACGTCTTATTTGTAGACGCATACTGTCCTGTAATTGTGCTGTTTGTATTTGAGATATCAATCTGAGCCTGAATCGAATAGTTCTTAGTCAAATCAACATTGAATCTCGCATAGCCGGTTGCATTGGTCTGAGCACCACCCAACCACTTTGTATTAACAGCGTTGAGATTAACCCAAGCATTCGCAACTGGCGTCGAACTTTCACCATAAACGATTCTGACGGTGAAGTTTGGTTCAGCTAATTTGAGACCAATATTCTGTCCACCGGAATGGTTCATCCCGGCCGCTTCAATTGCAGTCTTGCCTTGGTAGGTGACTGACGAATAGAGCCCACTGAAATTTTCCATTACTTGTAATTGGTCGTTTGAACCAAAGTCAGTAAATCCTGCAGGTGCAGCCATCGCCCAGCGACCCAATAGATCTGTTTCGGAGCAACGCCCAGAATTCGTAATCCCGATTTGTACATTGAGACAGACGCGAGAATTGGTGACAACCGTTGAGCTATCAGGAGTACGAATTGTCCCCGTCCAGTATGGATTAGCTAAACGAATAACGATTGAGCTTGTTGTCATACCCGTGAAATCCGCCCCAGAGAGTGACGCGGTGAGGTTGGATGCGACAGTGACATCGCCAAGTGGAGCAGAATCTCCGTAGAGAATGCTCCGCCATGGCGCATGTGCATAGAGGGTGTAAGTGCCGGCAGGAAGAGACATTGCAAATGATCCATCGCTTCGTGAATTTGAACCGAACTGGCCCATCTCTTCACCGGTCGATTTCTTCACCGCAACCACATATGCATTTGCTACAGGCTCATTAGTACCTGGTTTGTAAACAAAACCACGGAGTTGTGCCGCTCCAAGCGCAAGCGTCGTAACTCCATTTGCAGCGGTTGCACCGGTAACAGTCGCAGAGATTGTTCCGTTGCTCTCGGTCGCTATGACTTCATAACTCTTGCGAGTTGAATTCGGAGTTCTATCGTTTGGATAGAGCACAAATTCATATGTGCCAGCAGATGGAAGTTTAATTCCTACCTCGCCAGTTCCCATGGTGTTCGCATCGCTCTGATAGACGCCGTCTTTTAGCACTTGAACCTGCATATAGGTAAGCGCTCTAGAACTTCCATCTTCCACAACGCGAACCTTCAATGTTGGCGCAGCCGATGTAACATCTCCATAAGCATGAGGAGTATCTAAATTGCCGCTTGTAAATTCGAATGATGGAAGTGTCGTGCGCGCTAAATCAGAGCGTCCATGTGGATCTAAATAGACTCTATACAAACCGGCTTCGGTAGCTGAAATACTAAATACACCGTTTGAATTTGTATTTGTACATTCTACGTTTTCCCAAAATCCCTTGTTTAGATTCTGCTTCTGCAGGCAGGCATCTACCCAAACGTTCATACCTTGTCCTACCGGCTGACCATTTGCATCAAGATATCGTCCGGTTATGTTCGCCTGAGACGGATAGAGAATGTACTTACCACCTACGGCAGTAAGCGGTGCTCCCGTTGCTGTTGGACCGGAGTAGAAAGTAATGGAAGTACCAGAACTAGCTACAACAACTGTATAAATTTTATTTGCTAAGCCTGAAATTGCCTCTTGGCCTTGAGGTGGCTCAATGCGCACTCGGTAAGTGCCATCCGCGAGATTCGCTCCCACTTGGCCAGGATTCTGATAGTCGATCCAAGCTCCGGCCGCCCATTCGCGATCATTTAGATCACCAGATGGATTGCGATACTTCTCAAATGTTGCTCCACCAGAGGTCAGTGTCTCTTGCGTGATGGGGTTTTTGATAATCATCTTTACGTTTGGAACTGCCAGGGCAATATTTTGAACTATTTTTGAAGCTTTTGCTCCACCATTCCATGAAACGTAAACGGTTCCAGTATCTGTGACGGTGATTACGGGAGATCTTGTTACTGTGTATTCGGAGAAACCCGCTGGATAAACTTCAACTTTATATAGCCCTGGTTCTGAGATGTTAAACCCATATTTTCCATTGGACCAAGAATTAGAAACCCATTCATAGTTATTGTTTTCATCAGCTTTCAATAGGGTTAATGAGAAGCCTTGATTATTAATCAATGTAATAGTTTCTCCGTTTGGCTTTGTAATATCTCCTGAAACATTCGGTAATCCAGCAGCAAATATTCGTCGGCCATTGAATGTTGGAACGTCTACACCCGATGCGGGAAATCCGACTTTCAAGCTGACGCTCGCGCCGTTACTGCCTACAACTAAAGAGTATGAAGACTGAGCAAAACCACTGCTACCAGGATTCACACTTATTCGATAAGTTCCGTCGGGCAGTCCTAAGCCGGCTGCATCGGGGCCACCCCAATCACAGCGTTCGGCGTTACCGGTGCCGGAGCAAATCTCTAACCACGCATCAGTTAACCGCGCTCGATCAACCTCTGGGCTCACGATTGCATAGTTGAAAAGACGCTTTGCAAATGCAAGTTGGTAAACATTTGAAACTTTAGCGGTTTCTGTATCGTTAAATTGTCCAACGACCTTCAAAGCACGTGATGTGCAGTCCGGCATAGAAAGATTGTATGTTGTACGTGCAACTGCAACTGAGCTTTCGTTAGTTTGTAACGGTCCAACATACACGCCCCACCTATTTGATTTAATATCGCAAGTTGCATCTGGACTAAAGGCGAGGCCGAATGCTCCTGTTCGCAAGATATTGAATGCGGAGTAATTTCTGTTGTAACCCGAGACATTTGGAAATTCGATTCGGCTATAAACCGGCGCATCACTTCCCATGGTATCCACAAGATTTACTCGCACGGCAGCGGGTGGAAGAGTGATGTTTAACGTCTCGGTTGATTGAAGAGTAAATCCACCATATTCCGGATCAACATTTCGATAAAGGATTGCGTTGGCAGTATCTGAAACTTCAGGCTCGATGTACAGCTCTGTAAAAATATTTGAATCTTGCGGTAGACCTGTAATAACTGCCTGGCCTTGGCTGTTTGTTGTTACTGGTGTTGTCCACGTCCAGTAGCCGTTAGCGGCATTAGGGTCTTCATAGCCCACGGCGACCAGAGCATTAGGAAGAAGTGAGTTATTGGCGCCGCGCACATTGATTGTCTTTGTGACAGTGCCAGCAGCAGATGCGACCTGAGTGGATGTCGGCATTGCGACAAAGAGAGTGAGAATGAGCGAGGTCAGAACTGTACGAATAATTTTGGGAGTAAATGACTTCATATCAAACTCTTCCTAAGTTCTCAGGTGTGAGGCCATTGTGATGCGCTTCACTTAGAGAGAAAGTTAACCGAAGTCCGAGAAATTATGAATGGAGTGGAGATGAATATTTGAGTGCGTGTGCCCTATTTACGCCTAAATGCTGCATATCGGCTGGCCAGAGGATCTTCAATGGTCGTGTATTTACGCCCGGTCGCACGACACAAGAGCAGATCGGCAAATTCAGGACTGCGCGCAAGAACCGGGCCGTGCATATATGTACCAAAGATATTGCCTGCTACAGCTCCATCGAATTTTCCATCGCCGTTGCCGTGACCGCTCATAACTTTGCCTAGTGGTTGCACGCCATCACTCAATATTGTTTGGCCCGCGTGATTTTCAAAGCCCGTGAGCTCTATATCCAAGAAAGAGGCTTTTACTTTGATATCTCCGACAAAGCGTTCTTTGCCAGGCACAGACTTCACATCGAGCAGACCCAAGCCTTCTACCTCTTTACCTGCCGCATGAAAACTATTTCCAATTATTTGAAATCCTGCGCACACTGCCAACACAACTGCGCCACCTTCAATAGCTACCGTCAGTACTCCATCGCGGCGAATAGCTTCCAGACTCAAGAGCTGTGCCGCGTCTTCTGCCCCACCAAGTAAATAGATATTTCCATTAGTAGGTAGCTTCTCTAGATAGCTAACATCAATAACTTCAGTAGTAATCCCGTGAAACTTCGCACGAAATGCTAGGACGTCGGCATTACCGCGATCACCGTATGTGCCGAGCAATTCATTGTGGATGCGCACAATCTTTATCGAGCTCATTTGCTCACCAACCCAAAGAAGGCGGTATAGGCGGCGAGAACTGATACATGAGAGCCACGAGGGAATTGCTTGATGGCTTTCTCAAATGAGTCCATAACTGTGGCTTCCACGCCTTCAACATGGAGACGATAAGCAATATCAAGCGCGCGTTCACCAGTGACAATGACGCGCTTGCCCTTAAGGCTGGCGAATGAAACATCCCAGAGCCACGAAGTATCAATACCATCTACTTGCCTAGCATTCACAATAAGAATGACATTGCTGGAATCGACTCCAAGTAAAGCTTCGTTCCACGATGCTGGATTCTTTGTGAGACGGATATTCGCAGAAATACCTGCATAATCTTTTGTGACACTACGTTCGAGTGCCTTTTCATCCACCGGAATTGGCTTGGCACCCATCACCTGCGCCGCAATATTTGCAAGAGTTGCGTTGCGATAAGCCGCAGATCCCGCAGGCAAACGTTGATCCGGTTTCTTATTAGTCAGCCCACATACACAGTCGTAAATTCCTCCGCGCCAATTCATATATGCGCCACAAGATGGACAGACTGAACCATCGGGATGTCGGCGACCACCAAAAGAAATACGTGTGACAAGTGCCGCGTCTTTTGTTGCGTAATTAAGGAATGGATCGTCAACATCGATAATAAAAGTGGTTGAAGTCGCTGGCGTCGCAGCGTCGTGCCAACGGTCGGCTACGCGCTTCACTTCATGCATACGGTGTAATTGATCTCGAGAAAGATTTAGAAGAACAACTACTTTCGGGTTCGCCTCTTTGATGAGTTTTGGCAAATGAAGTTCATCGATTTCAAGAACAGCATACGGCGAATTTTTCATAAGTGCCGTCGCTGCGCCACGAGGAAGGTTAGAACCGGATGCACTTGTTGCCACTTCCCCTAAGATGGAAATCGCTTGAACCAGGGCTTTGGTGGTCGAAGTCTTTCCGTTCGTGCCAGAGATCAACACTATTTCTTTTGTTTCGCTCAGCTGTTTGATTGCTAAGGGGTATAGGCCTAACAAAATGCGGCCTGGCAGTGTCTCGCCGGGTTTTCTCAATATCCGCTTTAGAACAAATGCGGAAAGTCGGGAAATCGAAATGGTTGCTTTAAGTCGATTATCTGCCATGACTTCCAATCTTGTAGAAGAAATGATACTCAAACTCCTTACACAAGGTTGTTAAGCAGGTGTGTAACATATAAATCTTGCCTCTTTTCTGCCATAAACTCCTCGCATGCGAAACAAATTGCCTGTGGTTAGTGCCATGCACAAGAGAGCAGATATCCAAGGGCTCCGTGCACTGGCTGTTATTGCCGTTGTTCTCTATCACGCAGATTATTTCCCAAATTCTGGCTTTATTGGAGTCGATATATTCTTCGTAATTTCAGGATTTGTAATTTCTAAATTGCTGATTACAGAATTTGATGGAAATGGGAGAATAAATTTCACTAGGTTCTATCTTCGCCGATCACTGAGATTACTCCCGGCACTAGGTTTCATGATTACCGTATCTGCAGTATTGGCCTTCTTCCTAATCTCACCCTTGGGGATGCAGCAAAATTCTGCAAAGACAGGAATCGGTGCGCTATTCATATCTGCTAACTGGGTCATGGCAAAAGTAACTCAGGGTTATTTCGATCTGCCAGCGGAGACCAACATCTTCTTACACACTTGGTCTTTAAGCGTTGAGGAGCAGTTCTACCTATTCTTTCCGTTAGCACTGTTTATCACAATTTTCACTCGAAAGCTCACTCGAAAGAGAATTGGCTTCTCCATACCCCTCATTCCTACTTTCCTCTTTTCACTTTCGGTATATCTGGGTCTTTTTCAATTAAATATCTTGAATAGTTCTACCTGGCTTAATGGGTTTTATTCGCCGTTCACTCGGACTTGGGAATTCCTATTCGGTGGATTAGCTTTTCTTCTCTGCCAGTCCGTTAAAACAAAAAGATTATTCGCTCATAAAGCTATAAATCTTCTTGCTGCGATGATTCTTTTAAGTTCAGTTTTTGCCCCTGAATCTCTCTTTAAATATCCAAGTTTATTTCTTTTGATTCCGCTCGGTAGTACCTTTATGCTCTTATTTGCCGGCTCATATTCGATTAATAAAAATAGAAGTATCTTTGATAATCAGTACTTAACTTACATTGGCGATCGTTCTTACTCCATCTATCTGTGGCACTGGCCCGCAATTATGTTGTCCAGATATATCTTCCCGGATAACATGCTTGCTCTTTCGATAGCGCTTCTCATGGGAATTGGAATCTCATTTCTCGCTTATTCAAAGATTGAAAATCCAATTCGTAAGAGCGATTATCAAAACCGCTCAATCCTGGTTAAAACTTGGATCGCCTTTTTTCTTTCTCCACTAATACTCTGCTTATCCCTTGGATACGTCGCATCCGAAATTTCATTTAAGAAATATGAGTCAGGAAAGATTGTCGGCCGTTATCAGGGAGATATAGGAGCTATTGGTTTTGATACGTTCTCCTCAGAATATCCTGCGGTTTGCACAATCCCCTCGACTCCAGGTGGTGATGTCCTTGATAGATGCGATGCAGATGTTGGGGTTATTGGAGATAGCCATGCCCAACACTTATTGCCAGGGTTTGCTCATAACTTTCCAGAGCTGAAGTTTGTTGGTTTAGATTCTAATTTTTTGAATTTTAAGAGTGTCACCGGTTATGACACACGGCTCGCGCTTCTTAGCGAGAATAAGAATATTAAGATTGTGGTAATTAATGCTTATTGGGCTTCAAATTCAGTTCCCCAAGACTTGCGTCTTCTGGTTCAATCACTAACAAACAGCGGCAAGAAGGTAATCGTCTTGGATGATGTTCCTAATTTCCCATTCGACTCGTTCACATGTAAATATGGAATTAGCACATTTATTAATCATAATAACTGCAAAATGAACTCAAGAAAATTTTTTGCGCAGAGAGATCGCTTTCTACCATTGCTCGCGTGGAGCACGAAAGGAAATCCAGGCGCAGAGTTGATTCAAACTTCTAACCTATTTTGCTTGAAGCGGATTTGCTCGATGGTAAAAAATGGTGTTCTAAATTACCTTGACCTCAATCACCTCAACACCTTTGGGTCAAACTATGTATCCAGAGAGGTGGTTCTACAATCGAGACTATTTTGTAAAACTTTAATAGAGGAATTGAATTATGTGTGTCCCAAAGAAAATTGATTTCCGGAGTGAAGTTCTATACCTACTTTCCTAATATTTCTTCAACTAAAGTTCTATATTTACGATTGAGCAAGGTTAATGGCAAATCAACAAAATAGAATCGTGGAATCCGCCAATAAAATCGAATTTCTCTGGCTAAGATGCTCAGGCGCTTGGTAAGCGTTGCGTTGCCGAGACCTGCTAATAGATTTCTAGCGTTGTTTTGGTATCTATTTTTTAAATAGGCGTCGAAGACAGAAGGGTTTTTCTTGCTGATCAATTGCTCAACAATTTTCAAACCGGTCAACCCTAACTCGAAAGAATTTCCGTTCCGCTCCCATCTCGGGTTGTTATACCTGATTTGTAAGTTATCTCCTCGTAAGATTATTGCCGGCGCATCTGATGATACTCGCTCAAGACACAACACTATGAACAACACTAAGTGTATCCATTTGCTACCAATATAGATTTTTGCCTTATCTAACTGCAAACCTTCCGTTAAAAGAACATTGCTTGAGAGTGCAGAGCCAATCCACAAATTTCTCAGCATAAGTTCACCTGGATTCACATGTGTTTCAAAAATTGGGGAGGAATTGAAAGACTGTTCAGATCTGTTGAGATCAACCGACTCGATAATCAGAACACTGGGCTCCCAGTTCTCTAGCAAATCCAAAACATTCTTGATGCTTTCTTCTTTGATAACATCATCGTCACCAAGTAGCCACACGTATTTTTGATTCACATGGTCAAGAACCCTCAATATATTGCTGTCATACCCAAGATTCTCTTCAAAATTTCTAATTTGAAAAAAATTGTTTGCTAACTGATACGCGCTGACCCGTGCCAGCGTATCATCATCCGAACCATTCACATATACGCACACTGAAATTTGATTCGAATCAATTTGAACTAATGATGCCTTGACGGAATCCAAGGTCGACAATATATATTCTTGACCATTATAAGTTGGGATAGCAATCTGCAGTAATGACAATTCAGATACTCTCCCTTAGAATTTCGGTAATTCGCTTGTATGATTGCATCGTTGTTTAAAAGTTAAATTTGCCCTTCTTTTTAGCCTTGTATAAGTATTCTATAACTTTTCGCAGATTAGCCGATGAAATTAGATATGGAAGATCTATGTACCAAAATCTAGGGTTTTTATAGAAAAGTTTTATCAATCTATAACTCAGTCTTGCTCTTTCAATGAAATTATGTTTGTACCCACTTAGAACTAAGTCTCTCATGTTTGTTGAATATCGGCTATCGATATATCGCTGAAAGATATTCTTTGGCTGATTTTTAAGAATCTTTTTTAGCGATTCGATGTGAGTTACACCTGTTAGGTACCAATCACCAAAATTAGTTCCCCATCTTGGGTTTCCTGTGCGAACATAAAGTATTGTCCCGCCCAGGTAGAGGCATGGTTTATCAGCGGAAATTTGATTTATTGAAAGGCTTATCATTAGATTTATGTGAATCCAGTTCGTTCCAACCAAATTATCTGATATTTCTAAATTTAGACTAGGAACGTGCCAGATATTTGATGATAAGGCTGATCCGCGCCAATTTAAAGTATCAAAGAAATCAGGGAGATTTGTTATAACATCTTCTCGAACAGAAATTTCTGGAAAGTGCGTTTTATCAAAAAACATCGTCGGGTCAAGAAGGGTGGTACTAGGGTGGTACCGCATAAGGCGTTGATATATTTCATCTAAAGCAGCTGGATGGATCATGTCGTCGTCACCCATTAGCCATACATATTCTGAATTTATGGAATGAAGTAGCCGGAGAATATTTCTATCGAATCCAAGGTTTGACGAGAAGTATCTCAAATTAACTTTTAGTGAATTCCCATATTCATTCTTTAGAACTTCCATTGTTCCATCTGTAGATCCGTTTATAAACACCTCAATCGAGACCTCATCCTGTGAGGAGCAATTTTTTAAACTTTCGAGCACTGAATTTATGCATTCGACAATGTGCTCTTCTCCATTAAAGGATGGAATTGCTACTGTTAATTTCATTCTAATATTTCTAAATATTTAGCAAAACCTTTGTGAATATTGTACTCTGGTGCCCAATCAAAAACTTTCTGGAATGACCCGTCAGATATTGAAGTCATAATCTCATCTTCGCGATATGCCACCTTTCCAAATTCTAATTTTGAATTCGATCCAGTTAACTCGTGTAACAAATTTGCAATTTGAGCAATGGTGGTTCCAAATCCAGTACCTAATTCAAGTTGAACAAATCTCTTATTATCTAACAAAGACTTGTTTTCATGATTAACTACTGCGATAACTGCTGCTACGACATCATCCACATAAATAAAATCACGAACTTGTTCTCCCTTTGTAAGATCAATGATTTCTTTATTTTGCAAAAGTGAATCAATCAAGCTAGGAATAAATTTTAATAATGAATCGCCTGGGCCATAAAGGTGTTCTAATTGGAGATTCAATACTTGGAATTTGTTTGAATACATTTCGAGCCAAGGCACTAGCGATCGCTTTGAAGAAGCATATTCTGGAAGTGTCAGATATGTGAGTCCTGCCTTGTTAAAATATGAGTCAAAATTTATGAAGCTTTTGATATTTTTGTTATAGCCGAACTGTAGAAGTTGAATGGGCAACAAGTAGTTCGCGTCGACAAGATTCAGAAATGCACTTGGATTCTGCAAATTTCCCTCGAACTTCAATTTTCGTCCGTAATCAGTTGCGCAGTGAATTATGTGTTGGATTTCAAGCCCTTCTGATACAGAATTCAATTTCTCAAGAGTCGTGATTTGCACATTCGCTAAATCCTGCAATTTCAAATGATTTTTTGATTCAGGGTGAACTAGACAGATAACTTTCCAACAACCAAGCGAATTGAGTTTTTTTGCTAGATTGAATCCTAAAAATCCACTCCCACCCGTAAGAAGAATGGCATTCTCTGTTGAATTCATGTGGCAATTGTACCGAGAGCCTCGGGCCGGGATTGAACCGGCGACCTGCCCATTACGAGTGGGCTGCTCTACCACTGAGCCACCGAGGCGAGTCTTTATCACTTAGCAAATGTCTTGAATAAGGTCCGTAGGTTATCATTTCCACCTACTTTATAATTTTTTACAGAGGCGGATAAGTGTCAGATAACGAGCTCAACAACCTTCGAACTCAGATACTTGACCTGACTAAGCAATATTCTGAAATTTTTCTTGCGCCAAAAACGTTTGAACCGGGCGTCGATCCTGTACCAGTTTCTGGAAAAGTTTTAACCTCAGATGATTTTCAAGCACTGGTTGATTCTTCGCTTGATGGTTGGTTAACTGCGGGACGTTTCACTGTTGAATTTGAAAGACAACTCGCACAATTTATTGGTTCCCGTGCTGCCTTATTTGTTAATTCAGGATCCAGCGCAAACCTCGTTGCCTTGAGTGGACTCACAAGTCTGAAACTTGGTGAAAAAGCGCTAAAGCCTGGCGATGAAGTACTAGGCGTAGCAATGGGATTTCCAACCACTATTAATCCCATCATCCAAAATGGTTTGCGGCCTGTTGTTGTTGACGTAAGCCTAGACACTTTGGATGTATTACCTGATCGTCTAGAAGAAGCAATATCTCCTAAGACCCGTGCAATCATGTTGGCGCACACACTCGGCAATCCATTTGACCTCGATACCGTACAAAGATTATGTAAGGAACACAACCTCTGGTTAATTGAAGATTCCTGTGACGCTCTAGGTTCTACTTACCGAGGTCAGCGCACTGGAAGTTTTGGGGATACAGCAACTCTTAGCTTCTATCCGGCGCATCACATCACCACCGGTGAAGGCGGGGCGGTCTTCGTTAAGTCACCACTTGTGAAGAAGCAAGTAGAATCCTTTAGGGATTGGGGTCGCGATTGCTATTGCGAAACCGGCAAAGACAATACGTGCGCAAAGCGATTTGGATGGCAACTTGGAGATTTGCCCGAAGGTTATGATCATAAATACACCTATAGCCATATCGGATATAACTTAAAAGCTACTGATATGCAGGCAGCGCTGGGTATCACTCAGCTCGCCAAGGTCGAACTCTTTATTCAAAAGCGTAAAGAAAACTTTGCTTATTTGAAGTCTGAACTTGAAAAAATTGATGGTATTCGCGTTGCAAATCCAACCGAGCACAGTGAACCATCGTGGTTTGGATGTCCAATTACGCTCGAAGAATCCCATCCTGTTAATCGTGAAGATTTACTTCGGTTCTTGGATGATCTGAAAATCGGTACTCGCTTACTCTTTGCAGGAAACATCACTAAACAACCTGCTTATCGTGACATCGATTTCCGTGTTGTGGGAGACCTTAAGAACACTGATGTCATCATGACGCGTAGCTTTTGGGTTGGTGTTTATCCTGGTCTAACCCGTCCGATGTTGGATTACATCATCGAATCCATCGCAGAATTCATGAATCGCAAAGGCTAATCAATGCATTACTTAATTACTGGCCACACTGGTTTTAAGGGTGCGTGGCTCGCTCTTATGCTCAAAGAATTAGGTCATGAAGTCAGTGGTTACTCGCTAGATCCGCTTGAGAACTCACTCTTTGCACAAGCCAATCTCTCCTCTCATTTCAAGCATGATTTTCGGGGCGATATTCGAGATCTTCCTAATCTGAAAGAAGAGTTTGCACACGCTAACCCAGATGTGCTCATTCATCTTGCTGCTCAGCCACTTGTACGCGAAAGTTATATGAAGCCATTAGAAACCTTTGACATCAATGTCATGGGGACCCTCAATGTGCTTGAAGCTTCTAAAACAGCATCAGCTTTAAAAGCAGCGCTAATAATTACAACCGACAAGGTGTATAAAAATATAAATGTACTTACGGGTTATGTCGAATCTGATGCGTTGGGTGGGGATGATCCGTACAGTGCTTCAAAAGCAGCGACTGACATCGCAGCACAAACTTGGATTAAGAACTATGCGAAGGTTCCGATGGCTATCGCACGAGCCGGAAATGTAATCGGTGGCGGGGATTTTGCAGTAGATCGAATAGTTCCAGATATCATCCGAGTTTTTTCCACAGGTCATCAGATTGAGCTGAGATACCCACGCGCCATCAGACCGTGGCAACATGTTCTCGATTGCCTTCATGGCTATCTAAAACTCATCGACTCGATGCTGACCACAGGTACGACCGGGGAATGGAATTTTGGGCCAACAGAGAATGAAAAGTACCCGGTAAGTGATCTGGTTGAAGAATTTGCAAAACACTGGACGCTTCAAAATGCTTGGAGTGAGTCCGAGAAAGATCATCTGGATGAGGCTGGCTATTTACTTTTGAATTCAGATAAGGCGCGTTCTGCCCTGAACTGGCACGACCTGCTTGATTTCTCAACAACTGTTAAGTGGACTAATGATTGGTACATCGACATACGATTGCCTTTAGATCGAACTGTGGAGCAGATTCGCCAATATTTAGAGTTGAGATAGCTCATGCACAAACCCATCACGTTAGTGACCGTTATTTCACGGATGAATGTTGGTGGGCCAGCCATACTTATCGATGGTCTTATTCAAAGTCTACCAAAAGAGGATTTTACCCATCACTTAATTACTGGTAGCTGCGAAGAGAACGAGATTGATTATTTAGATGGACACCCAAACTTAGAGAAATTGATTTCAGTTCACAGATTGAAGTCGTTGGGACGTTCAATTTTGCCTACAAAAGATCTAAGTACTCTTCTCGAAACGATTCGGTTGCTTAAGGAGATTAAGCCTGACATTGTTCATACGCACACTTCTAAGGCTGGAATTATTGGCAGGCTGGCGGCGAAGATTGCATCACCGAACTCCACTGTAATTCATACATTTCATGGTCATCTTCTCTACGGTTACTTCTCGCCACTTAAGACAAAGTTGATTATTCTCTTCGAAAAATTCCTTTCAAAAATGACTGATGTTTTAGTTGCTGTAACTTCTCAGATTGAGAGAGACCTCAAGAATGTAGGAATTGGCATCACAAACCGGTGGGAAGTGATACATCCTGGGGTTAGCCAAGTAGAACTCAAGAAAATCACTAAGACTGAACAAGCTACAAAGCACCTTGTTTGGATTGGCCGATTTGCAGATATCAAGAACCCCAACTTAGCGATTGACATTATGGGGTCTCTCGGCAAATTGAATAGCTCTGCAGTCTCCTTAACCATGGTGGGGGACGGAGAACTTCTCCCAAGCATTCAAAGCCTCGCCATATCCAAACAACTACCTATTGAATTCACTGGCTGGCAGACTGACGTCTATCCATACTTGCGGAAGGCAGATGCTCTCCTTTTAACCAGCAAGAATGAGGGCCTACCCATTGTGATGCTGGAAGCCGCCTCTATGGGGATTCCTACATTTAGTACAAATGTTGGTGGAGTCAGCGAATTTATCACAGGTGGATCTTCAGGGTTTTTTATAAATCAAGATTCACATATTGCCGCAAAATACATTTCTGAAACTTTATCAAATGACGAAGTTATGAATAGTGTCGCTAAAACAGCAAGTGAAATATATCAAAATAGGTTTTCTATGGATTCTTTTGTCGGATCACATTCCAAACTTTACAAATCACTAATTAACTAAGTTTTCTGAGGAGCGCAGCGGCCTTGTTCTTAAAGTTGTCAATCTGGCGCAGTTTCCAGGGATACAAAGGGTAGAAGCTTGAAATATCCTTTACTTCATGGAGGTTCTTCTGTGATGGATTCCTGGATTGCAAAACAGCTTCAGAAATTCTCACCATGCGCCTCAAGAAATGTTGTTCGTCTAAAACACGACGCTTGCTTTCCAATAGATGCGGAAGCACTTCTTCATGCTTGATGTTATTCAGGACCCATTCAATAGTTTTTATTGAGCCTTTGGCGTCTTCTATATCTATCGGTGTAAACGATTTTGGATCGAAATAATCAGAGAGATTAGGCGCTCCCCAATAGATGGGGTAGGTGAGACTGAGGAATGGGTCATAAATCTTCTCGGTCACAACATTAAATCGACTTTGATTTTCAAGCACGACCGAAAACTTATAGTCGGCTAATCCATCCCATTTCTCTGCAACGGAATTTACGCCGTTGCCGAACCAGTCTATTTCCTCGCCAAAGTGCGATTTCAAAATCTGTGTAAATCTGATCCGTAATCGATGACTAGGAAGCATGCCTTGTTGGGAACAGAAAACTGAAAGTAATTTTGTTTTAGGAACCGATTGGAGATCGCTCAAATAATTAATATCTCGAGAATGCTTGCTAGTAATCGTATTTCCATGATTGGCGTTAAGCATCCAAGGTAAAAACGGTGTTGTGGATGTTGTCTTATCGCTGTAGAAATCATGGCAAGTATGAATTTCATCGAATTGATCTAAAAATGCCGAGCGATATGAATACTCTGAGTAGAAGCCATAAGGCCAGGTAGCCTCTGCTGTACCGAAAAACAGGGAGCCGTCAGGAATGCGGCATGGTTTTTCATCTTTGCTTGGTCCTTCCATAACCCACCACGCGTCAGCTTCGGTGCATTCCGGATCCATGACAATTTTCCAGCCATCAATTATTCCCTCAGAGTTTCCGATGTACTGGCTCAGAGTTGCTCCAGGTTTGTAATCAGTTGTAGATAATTTGAGGATTTTCAACTTACATTCCAGCTAACTTTGCTTGAACTTCAAAGTTTGGCACGAGTGTTCGGACTTCATCAAAAGTTCCTTGCGCAACTATCTTTCCCTTATCCATATAAACGATTGCATCTGCATTTCGGACTGTGGACAGTCGGTGTGCAATCACCAAGACTGTAGTCGAACCCCTTAAGGCATTTATCGATGCCGTAATTTCTGCCTCAGTTTGGCCATCTAATGAACTTGTTGCCTCATCGAGAATTAGAAATTTGGGATGGGTAAATACCGCTCGGGCAATTCCTAATCTCTGACGTTGGCCACCACTCATTTTTGCTCCACGCTCGCCAACAACGGTCTCTAGGCCCAGTGGCAACTCCCTTACAAAGCCATCTAATTGAGCAATTTTTAGCGCTTCATAAACTAATTCATCATTTGCGACAGAGGATGGGAACCCAAGGGCGATATTTTCTCTGATTGTTGAATTAGATATGTAAACATTCTGCGGTACATATGAGACGGATCCGGGCCACTTAGTAACAACCTCATTTGGTGTATGATTGGAAATTAGTATTTCTCCGGATGACGGTGTGATTACACCCAGAATGATGTCAACGAGTGTGGTTTTACCAGCTCCTGAGCTGCCAACAATTGCATATGTTGCTCCGGATGGAATATTTAAATTAACTCCATTTATAGTGGGTTCAAAGTTTCCTGGGTAAGTAAACGTTAAGTTATGAACTTTCACATCACCAGAGAATCCATTATGAACTAGAGATAATTCATTAGATACTTCTGTAATTCTCTCTGCCCCTTCGAGAGCCTCGATGAGGTCCAGGGTTGGTGTGGCAGATCCGTAAGCGCCACGAATTCCGAGGGCGCCTTGTTGGACTCGCAACACAGCGGGAGCGATACGCGTACTAGCTGCAAGAAATATAGAGAGTGTTCCCACCGCATGTCGTGCATCCATAAAAATGAATTGAATTCCACAAATCATTAAGGCGCCAAATACTACTGAGGATTCGATTACATACTTACTAATTAGAGGAATGAAAGATAGCTCTGCTGACAATTTGGCTTGTGCGTATCGCATATCTGAAATTCGTCTAACATAAAAGGAGCGACGGTTTCGTACAATTGACTCTCGATATGACTCTAAGCTCTCCATTAGAAGTTCGCTCGTTTGAACTGTTAATCCCACATCTTGCATTCCTAGTACGCGCGTTTTTTGATGCATTAATTTATATAAAGCAATCCCAATTAATCCAAAGAAGCTGAGAAGGCTTATGGCAAGTATCGGTGCTACAAAAAGTAGGCCAGTTGTCATGACAATTAATAAAACGAAATCCGAAATTAATGCTGCTGCCGCGCTGATAATTCCAAGAGTTACAGTGTTAACCCCTGTTGTAAGAGCAAAGATTGTTTGTTGGGTAGTGCGGCGTTGAATTTCAAGGAGAGGGCGCGAGAAAAGCCGTGCAACCAAATCGGCAGAAATGGCTGCGCTTCGTCTCCCCAAGAAAAACATGGTGCGCCGGGTGAAATACACAGACAAAATTGTGCGGACTACCAACAGAAGTGCTGCTCCTACGCCGAGAGCTGTTGCCTGATATTGCAGAGTTTGATCCTGAAGATGAATGAACTTGAGTAAAGAAGCTACGCGGCCCACTGGTTGCTGTGACTGGATACCGGTTACAGCAAGGGAACCTAGGAGTCCAATGATGGCAATTCCGAGCAGGTCTAGGAAACTGAGCAAGACCTGCATGATGGTCAAGATTGCTAGTTTCAAGTGGTCTGCTCTGGAAAGTAAGCGTAAGGATCGCGCTAAAATAGAGCCCCTAAATTTTTGCACAGATTTAGCCTAACCCATCCATTACTTCCAAGCGTCGAACTTAATCCAATGTGGGGGGAGTATTTGCTCCGGACTTGTCGATTTCTTAAACCAAACATCAGGAGCGGCGATTTCTGCCTCCGATGCGCGGGTTAGTGCGGCAGCCCACCAACTAAATGAAGAATTAGCAATTACATACCCACGCCCAAGCCTCATCACTTCAAAAGTTATTGGAGTTGAGCCTTCGAAATCAGGAATAACTCGGACATAATTCTTAAGATTTTCAGGAATCTGTTTTATTGCTTTATCTGGTTCATCAGAGAATAGCCATATCTTTTTGTACGTTCCCGAGCCCCAAAGATAACCTATTGCTTCTTCGTAATAATTCTTTGGGAGAATGCCAAATAAATCTGAATCTGAATAGTCGCCCATACGTACATGAACAATTAGTGGCTCTTCACTGTTGGCATAGCGCGAAAATTCATCCAAAATAGTTGATTCATTTTTTAATTTCATACTTTGCATTACGGATCTGACATTCGAATTATGCAAGGATTTAAATGACTGAAAATAACCAATATAGAAGTGCGCGCCCCTCTTCTCTAGAGCGATTGGATCAAATCCAAGTCCTCGGTTTGCAAGCACCCTTACGGGCTGCCTTAAATTGAAAGTTAATAAAGTGCTTGTTGCCAGAAGAACCAGTTTGCCGAATAAGCTTCTCGGCTCGTCTATTCGCATTGACGCAAAGTGGCGAAGTGTATAGTTAATACCCTTCTGCGAAATAAGCCATAATTTAGTCGCTCGATCAATATCTAAATATTCGCCGAAATTAAGATCTTCAATATCTAGGTTTCCGCTAGCATTTTTTCTTGCATTGGCTTGGTTTGGAAGAACTACTAGTTCATCACAGCCTGACCCGAGTCCTGCGGCGACTTGAAAAAGCTGATTGCCTAAACCCCCTGTAGCAAAAACATAGCTTCTCTTACCCATGGCGTATCCGCTTTTCTCTGAGAATAATGCTGAAGCTTCTCAAAAAAGAGGATGGTCTTGCGAGCAGATATTTGCAGGCCACAAGTCTCGCCTTTCGATCTTGACTTTTTAGCATACTCAAAATCATCTGGTTCAACATCAGCCGTATACACTCTCTAAATTTGGCTGGGGCATCTAAATACGATGCATCCATTCGTTCTACAATGCCGATTAAGTGGAAAATATTTGATTTATCACCAGTTAATTGACCTGCTCTAGAAACCAGGTATTGATAGCTGCTGTTCTTCGTAAAAGAAATCTTGGGATTCTTCGCCATGGCTTGAGCAAGAAACTCCTGGTCTTCGCCCATTTTGCTATCCGTAAACTGCAGTCCTGAAATTAATTCCCTAGCAAATATGAATCGCCATAGGCCTGGTTGTGTCCCAACAGCTTGCAGGTTTACTACTTCATCTTTTCGAATTTTTGAACTATATATTTGATGCATCGTTACAGAATCAATAATTGAATACTGATTACAGATTAGATTCACCTCCACATCTTGCTGCTGCGCGATTATTTGAAGGGTTTCTTGAGGATCTGGGCAATCGTCAGCATCCCAAAAGACAATCCATTTCGAATTTACAGCAACCAAACCTGCATTTCGTGCGGGGCCAGGGCCGCTATAGGCATCGGTAAGGAGCAGGGCGGAGCTAGATTCAATTTTTAAGAGGTCTACTAATTCTTCTCTCGTTCCGTCTCCATGATCGTCACACGCAACAACAACTTGAATAGGCAAATCTCTGCACTTCTTTAGTGTTTCTCGAAGGTTATTGAGTTGTCCGACCATTGGCCCAACTGGAATTATTGCGGTTAATTGCTTTATTGTCTCCATGATTTACTGATTCCTCATGGTTCGTATTTGCCTAAGGAATATTTCGATTGCTTTGTGAGTAAACAACCCGTGTCTAAATTGAAAGTCAGCCAAGATAGCCAACATTGCTCTCGGAGATATGGTCGATTTGATTAGCTGTTTATGTGAGTTGAAAACATCTAAAGCTAAATATAGAGTCCAAAACCGACCAAACAGCGAGAGTCGTTTGTTGTGTAAATGAAGATTAAAGAGTGGTATTTCTCTACCGCCTTGAACTATTTTGAGTGTTCCAAGAGATCGAGTTAAGTAGCTGTAATTTGCGGGGTAAACATCGCCTGGCACAGAGATGAATTTACGTATTATTCCCAAGTTATTTCGCGGATCTTGTCCTGTAAGCCACATTCCATATGTCGCGGGGTCAAAAATACCGCCGAAGTAGTCAATGGATTCTTGGTTGACTCCAACGCCACGGCTCTTTTCAATGCTAGAAGGCAATATTCGAACTCGTTCTGGATTTGACAGCGAAATTTTCGCTAGTGCACTCATATCTGTTGAATTCTTGTCGGTTTTCACTATTTCGGAAATCTGGGTAGTCACCCAATCAATCTCGGCGAAATTTGGGCTATAAAGGAAGGTGGCTACGTCAGCACCCTCACTATGTCTAGTCCATGCCAGTGACTTCATTCCGAATACTTCTTTCATGGGGAAGTCTTTCATTAAAAGAATATCCGATTCAATATGTAGGAAAGGCTCATCGGGTTGATTCTCTGCCCATTGCCTCAGAGCAAAAATGCGCTCAAGTGAATATAGCCAAAATCCATTCCTAAACTTTGGGTTATGTTCAAGGGAATCTATAGTCCTAGACACCTCTTCAATTCTCGTATATTTAGAATTATCAATGCTTTTCAGATTGGTGAGACTGGTATGTGCGTCTAAGGAAGTTATCAATGTGATTTGACTATTCGGAAAATTTCTCTTTATGTGAGCAATATTTTTCTTAAGGTGGGGCGCCTTCGCAGGACCTAGGTGCACAAAGACAACTTTCATTGCTCTTTCCCCCTAAGATTTCATTATGCAGTTACGGAATATACCAAGGAATATCCCTATTCGAACTAGAAGAGTTCTCAATTGGCGTAAAAACAATGCGCCGTTTCTGTCTGGGGACTTCTTTGCAGACTTTTGTGATGTTTCAATGTATGGGCCAGCTTTCCGTTTTCCTGCTCCGACTAAAAGAGAGATAGAAAATGCAAGGTCAATTTTCTGCCCAAGTCATAAATACGAATTGTTTGTTGATGAATATGGAAAAAATCTTTCCGCTAAAGTACTAATTTTAGGAAATAGCGATCGAGATTTTGATGGTCCTTTAAAGTATTTACCTTCTAATTTTAAGACTATATACCGGCAGAATTCGACTTTTAACAATGATATTTACAAATTACTTCCTATCGGTTTAGAAAATATTCGGCTAGGACAGAATGGACGCAAATTCCTATTTGAATCTAAATTTGTCTTAAATGCGAAGAAGCAGCGTTTACTAATTGGGCCTTTTAAGCCAACCCATCCAGATCGAACTTTCCTGCTTAATTTAAATGAGGATTCAGAAAATTCGTGGACCGTACTCCAAGAGAGAATTAATCCTAAGGACTACGCTGAGGTTTCATCTAAACACAGATTTATTGCGGCTCCAAGGGGAAATGGTTTGGATACACATAGATTCTGGGAGGCCCTATATCGAGGAAGTTATCCAGTGGTTTTGAAAACATCTTGGTCGGATAATCTTGAATCGCTTGGAATCCCCTTAATTGCAATATCAGAGTGGAATCTTCGTGAACTTGAAAAAGTGTCGAGCCTACAATTACCAATCTTTATGCCTAAGGATTTAGATGTCTTGTGGGGCCCTTTTTGGGAGAGAGAAATCTCAAACCAGTACTAATTACTCATTCTGCTGCGGAAATCCTCGATTATTGATTGAAGTCCTTCGCGAAGTTGCACTTTCGGCGACCAGCTCAATACTTCCTCTGCGAGTGAAATATCTGGTTTTCGCTGCTTTGGATCATCACTCGGTAGTGGGTGAAACTCTATTTCAGATTTAGAATTCGTTAATTTCTTGACGATCGTTGCAAGTTCGAGCATCGAAAATTCTATTGGATTCCCAAGGTTGATTGGGCCAGTGGTATCAGACGGGGAGTCCATTAACTTTACAAGTCCATCAATTAGATCCGACACAAAACAGAATGACCGCGTTTGTGAGCCATCCCCGTAAATCGTGAGAGGTTCATTTCTCAGTGCTTGTAGAACAAAGTTGCTGACAACTCGGCCATCTTGTAGATCCATTCTTGGCCCGTAGGTATTGAATATTCGAGCAACCTTGATATCCACTCCGTATTGGCGATGATAATCAAAAAATAGAGTTTCGCTCGCTCGTTTTCCTTCGTCATAACAGGCTCGAATTCCAATTGAATTGACGTTACCCCAGTATGTCTCCGGTTGTGGAGATACATTTGGGTCGCCATATATTTCACTAGTAGAGGCTTGAAGAATCCTGGCATTATTGTTTAAAGCTAAATCTAATAGATTAATTGAGCCTACTAGACTCGTCTTTATCGTCTGGACTGGATGCTTTTGGTAGTGAATTGGTGACGCTGGACAGGCGAGGTTGAAAACACGGTCAACTTTCAAATTCAACTTATCGATTACATCGTGTTCTTTGAACGAGAAGTTTTTCTTTCCAATCGCCGAGGTGAGGTTTGCTACATAGCCAGTGTATAAATTATCAATGCCAATCACTTCAATATCCTCGCGAAGCAAACGATCAGCCAAGTGCGAACCAAGGAATCCGGCCGCGCCAGCGATTAACACCCTCATTAGATTTAAGTGCTCCTCATTACATTAATGTGTACGAGGAAGGATACTCTTTCTGTCATGGAAATTGTGAATAAGACCGCCCTGTGCGTGATTGGATTGGGGATTTATCCCCCTTGGATTGATATTTTAGAAAGTGGACAGCAAAATACCTGGTTATCAAATCCAAGACCGGACTCAATTCAAATACTTCATGCGCATGGCAGGCCCTTAATAAAATTAGGTGGTAGCTTTGACAGAATTCACGAAGGATTTCGTTGGAGATCTAAAATATCAAATCGGTTACTCCGAATATTTGACAGCATAATTCTGTTTCCTTTCATTTTTCACATACCATCATGGAAATTTGGAACTGGACTAAAAGTGAAAGATCCTACAGTTGTTATCAATACTCCCGACACAATAGTTACTTTGAGATGGAAAGAATTGGGTTTTTTTAATTATTTTTTACAAAACTCATCCTCTGACTTTCTTGTGACCACTACAAATTCTTCCTACATAAACTTAGGAAATCTTCAAAAGTTACTAAATTCTTTGCCTGGACATTCACTCTATTATGGAGCAGAACCATTTGAGAATGCAGGGTTTGTTTCTGGGTCATTTAGAATTTTCTCGAGAGACACTGTGGAACTTATTGTAAGACAACGGATGTTTTGGGGTGCCGCACTCCTTGAAGATGTATCTTTAGGCAGATTACTGAAAAAGAATGGAATTGATCCTGTTTTTCAACCCATATGCACCTTTGATTCAGAGGAGTCTGTGCGTGAGGCGCCATGTAAAGAATTGGAGTCGCAGGTTCATTTTCGATTAAAATCCGGTGGTTACGAAAATCGGCAAGACGTGAGATTAATGAAATTACTTCATTCCCGAATTAAGCTGTGCGCCGAGGGTATTACTGATTTAAAGGAGATAGTGTGAAAGTAGTATTGCTAGCAGGCGGTTTAGGAACCCGGATTTCTGAAGAGACTTCAGACAAGCCAAAGCCAATGGTGCTAATTAATGAGCGCCCAATTATTTGGCACTTAATGAATATATTTTCTCGTCAGGGTTTTTCAGACTTTGTAATTGCTACTGGTTACAAAAGTGAAGTAATTTCCGAATGGGTGGAACAGATTCGGCTGGAATTTCCATGGAAAATTGAGGCAATTGATACAGGGCTAAACACACAAACGGGTGGGCGCATAAAGCGATGCATGAATAGATCCCCTGGGGAGCGAGTTATTGCAACTTATGGTGACGGATTAGGTAATATCTCAATTAGAGATTTGCTTAGTTTTCACGAAAGCCATGAATCTATAGCAACAGTAACAGCCGTGAGACCCCCGGCACGTTTTGGGCACTTAGAAATCGAAGGGGCAAAGGTCTCTCACTTTGGAGAAAAAAACCAATCGGATGTAGGATGGATAAATGGTGGGTTCTTTGTTTTAGAGCCTGAAGTGTCTCAATATATAGATTCTGATAACGAGGCGTTTGAGCTGGGTGCTCTTCCTCGAATTGTAGAGAAGCAATTACTCACATCCTATAAGCATGATGGTTTTTGGCAGCCAATGGATACTCTTAGGGAAAAGTTGGACCTCGAGAAATATGCATTACTTAATCCTCCACCCTGGCTGGATGGGCTATAGGCCATTCTATTCTTCCCGTTTTGCACTCATTTTCGGCAACGCCTTTGCATCTGGAGAAATGCAAAATTCTACTAATGAAGGCCCTTTGGGCCATTCAGAAATAATTGTTTGAAGATTCGTTAGGTCATTTTTTGAGTCAACTCGGATCAAGTTTTTGAAACCGTATGCTTTCGCAATCTCCATAAAGTTTGGTGTTGAGTATCCATCTTGGGTACCGACATGTCTTCCATTCATATTTTCATCCTGAAACTGAGCCACCATTCCATGTTGATTGTTATTGAACAAGCATATCGAAATAGGCAGTTCGTATTGAATTATTGTTTGTAATTCAGCAATAGATAGTTGCAAACACCCGTCACCCACAATAACTACCCAGGGCTTTTTCGTAGAAATGGCTGCTCCAATAGAGGCGGGAACCGCAAAACCCATCGCACCTAAACCTCCAGATGTAAGAAAACGCTGAGATGGCTTTAGCTCTATGGATTGTGCAGCCCACATTTGGTGCTGACCAACATCTACAACATATCCGGCGTAGTCTGTGTAGACATCACTCAAGATTTTCATGATTTCTGAAGGGTTTAGAGCTAATTCTTTGATTTGTTCAGACTCTTGGGGAAAATTGTGTTTTGACAATTCTGCACTAATTTGGAGGTCATTTGTGTCGCAATATGAGATTTCAGATTGGGCCTTTATTAAGAAATCTTTTACTCCCATCTGAAATTCAATATCAGAGACAATTCTCCCATTTAATTCTTCCGGATCGATATCAACCCTAACTATGGTCTTGTTCTTTTGGAATTTTGGAATATCACTCCCAATTTGACGAATATCTAGACGACTCCCAAGAACGATAAGTAAATCTGACTTTGCTAATGCTTCATTTGCCCATCTATTCCCGTAGCTCCCAAAAAATCCAAGATATTTCTCATTATTGTGATCGAATGAGTCAATTCCCATCAGCGTTGAAACTACGGGTATATTTGTCGTGTTGATAAAACTTTTTAATTCGTCAATTGCGCCAGCCAGCCGGATGCCACCACCACTAATCACTAATGGGTATCTTGAGGTCTTAAAAGCTTCTTTTAAAGAATTTATCGAATTCCGAAAATTATCAGTAGAAGGCAATTCCGTAGAGTTAAATCTCTCACTCAATACCCCTTTGTCCCATTTAAGTTGCTGTACGTTAATAGGTATATCAATTAAGACTGGCCCCTTGCGACCCTCTTGCGCGAGATTCCACCCGTCTTCTAGAGAAGCGGCTACTTCTTTACTTGACATTGGTTGATAAGTCTTTTTTGTGATTCCCTCAACCAATTTACAAACATCCAGTTCCTGAAATCCATTTTGCCTTTGCAATTTAGACTTCTTCAACTCTGAGGTGTGGACTTGACCAGTTATATAAACCACTGGAATTGAATCGAAATAGCTCGAAGCGATAGCAGTTGCAAGGTTTGTCGCACCCGGGCCGCTTGTTCCCATCGCGAAGGATGGAATACCGGTAGCGCGTGTTGCACCCTCTGCACCAAAACCAGATGCTTGTTCGTGCCTATTGTTGATGATTTTGCTTTCACCAAGCTGATTTATTGCATCTGTAATAAATGCAATCATTCCACCTGAAAGTTGAAAAACTAAACCATTTTTTTCCGCTATAAAAGCGGCGATTTGATCAGCGACATTTAGTTCATTGCTCAAAACGCGCTCCAATTCCCTTATACTCTCTTGATTGCATTCTTGGATAAGTCCGAGTCAATGTTCAAGTTGGTTGACTGTAATTTTAACTCCTTCTGCAAGGGTATATTGCGGAATCCAGCCAGTACTTAATAATTTCTTTAGATCAGGAAAGTATCCGACATTATTGGCGCTACTTCCAGCCTTTAAACTGAATAAAGTGTTTGGGGTAGCCTTGCAGATATCCTCAATTGTCACAAACTGGGGATTCCCAATATTTACAACTCCTTGGATTTCATAAGTTTCAATGATTTTTTCTACACTGGTCACGAAATCCTCTATAAAAAGGTAAGACCATTTACGTTTACTATTTTTGATTCTTAAAGGTTGGCCACTACTTCGGGTTGCAATTAATTGAGGAATTAGATTGTTTTGGTCATCATTTGGTCCATAAACTGAAAATACCCGTAGCCAGATAAGACGCGTTTTAGACTCTGTAAATTCTGCTAGTAGCTTCCTCAAAAGCGAATCTTTTGCTTCCCCATATGCAGTTGATGCTCCCTTTGTTGGAGTTTCAGGGATTAGAGTGTCAATTTCTTGACACTCTGCTTGAGATCCAAAGGCAATAAATGATTTAACGTTCGTCCTTTTAGCAACGTGTGCCAGCTTCACTATCTGAGAAACATTCCTCTCTTGGATTAGCGGGTTATTTCTTTCCGCTTTAGTTACACCTTCCCATTGAGCACAAATAATTCTGTCCGGCTTAGTTGATTCAATAATTTCGTTCCATGTTTCGGGGACTGCGGAAATAATTTTTGTTTCCATCCTAGAATGAATTCTTGTTAAATCAGACCCAGGTCTTACAACACCGATAACTTCAGAAGTGGCTCCTAGGTAATTCATTAAGGCCGAACCAAGAAATCCATTTGCGCCAAAAATAAGTATCACTGGAAGTCCTTAATTACTCTCTAGCTCTAAATCATCAACTAATTTATGACTACGTCTCCGGAGGTGGCTTTGAAGGCGATTTCAAGAATGCCTTCTTCGTCTTCTAATTGCCATTCAATTGAAATTTCATTATTGATTTGCATTCGCACGCTTGAAGGTAACAATTTCTGTAGTTTTGAATCAGATCCAGACATCACGATTTCTGAAATCTTTGCTGATGCTTTCCCATCCGTGGATGGATGTTCTAGAGAATTCCATTTTATAAAAAA
>Ga0114962_10000653_pt1 | contig 30231 bp, 28 predicted proteins | sample C_130820_MF_Meta_FD_87017 | JGI IMG/M metagenome (GOLD analysis project Ga0114962, IMG submission 87017) | Freshwater microbial communities from Lake Croche, Canada to study carbon cycling - C_130820_MF_MetaG | ecosystem: Environmental > Aquatic > Freshwater > Lake | place: Lake Croche, Canada...
CAATTTAGTGGATATTATACGTATGTATTATCATAAAATTGAAGTTATAAAAAATATATTTGTTTTTCATAAAATGATATCCGTATATTATGTTTCAATTCTCTACATACTTTCATTAATATATATTATATATTTGTTAAAGTTTCGTAAACAAAAAGTGGAAGATTTGAAAAAAACTCATTTAAATTATACTCGTTATGAAGTAGGAAATAATTATAATACTGTATAACAGTATAACAGTATAGTATGGATAAAGAAGAGTCTTTTATAAAACATAAAAAATATTTTTCATCTTATAAACCAAATGAACTAAATTAAGAAATTGGAATTGAAAATGAAACATATTTAAAAATCCCGAATCAAAAAAAAGATTCGGGATTTTTTATTGAATGAATTATAAGTTAGATTTTTTGAGGCAGATAAAAAATTAAATTCCGGAGTGTACTAAAGTACATGAAGGATTTAATTTTGAAATCGAACGAAGAAAAAGCAGCTTATAATTTGTTCAATTAATATTCATCTTCATTGAAAAGAAAGTCGTCTTTAGATGGGTAATCCGGCCAGATTTCTTCAATACTTTCGTATACATCACCTTCATCTTCTAAATCTTGCAAGTTCTCTACAACTTCTAATGGTGCACCATGACGAATAGCAAAATCGATTAGTTCGTCTTTAGATGCTGGCCAAGGTGCATCTTCTAAGTAAGATGCTAATTCTAATGTCCAATACATAATATACTAGTTTATTAAGTTTTATTTTTTTTGCACAAAAGTAATTTTATTTTGATAACATCTTAATTTTTTTATTATAATCTATTTGTTAATTTTTGAACAATTTTGAAAGGTTGTCAAAAAATCATAGATTAATATATTCCTATTTACGATTAACAAACTTGTTTACGATTAATATCTTGGTTTCCATGGTGATTCAATTGTGTTTAAATCTAGAGACAACTTTCTAGAAAGAACGAATAAATAATCGCTCAAACGATTTAAATATTTAAGTATTATAGGATCTACAAAACTAATCTCGTTTAAGTGATCTACGATTCGTTCCGCACGTCTACATACACATCTAGCAATATGACAATAGGAAATCGTTGGATGTCCCCCCGGCAATATAAATGATTTCATTTCAGGTAAATGAGTATCCATTTCATCCATACAATTTTCAAGAAATAGTACATCATTTTCATTTAATTCAGGAAGCTTCATTGTGTTTGTCTCTGGATCTGCTGCAAGTAATGAACCCATGGTAAATAAGCGATCTTGAATCTCTAGTATTTGATTTATATATAAAGAGTTTATTTCTTGGTCTCTGATTAAACCTAAGTGTGCATTTAATTCGTCGATTGTACCATAAGATTCAATGCGTAATGCGTGTTTAGGGACGCGTGTTCCACCAATTAATTGCGTAGTTCCTGTGTCTCCTTTTTTAGTGTAAATTTTCATAATTGGTTTATAGACTTGTTAATACTTTTTTTAATTTTAGGATGAAATGTTCTTTTTCTTTACCAGATTTCTTCAAGATGATTCCCATTTTAAATAAATCTAATGTTAAATTAAAATCTTTACTTTCTATTGTTTCTTTCCATGCCGAATACATATCCTTACTCCAACGAATATCATCGAGTACAAAAATAGTTTCATCATGACTAAAATTTTGTAACATTCTCAAATACTTTAATAATGCCTCTCCACGATGATCCCCATCAATATAAATAAGGTCAAATTTTTGAGGCGATAAATTAGTAAGGAAATCTTCGAATTTGGAATGTATAAAAAGAATGTTTTTGTGGTTAAGTGCTCGTTTGGCAATGTTTTGTGTTTCTATACAACCATCAATACTCAAGATTTTTGCATTTGGATTTCCTTCATGTAAGAAAAAAGTTCCAACCCCAAGATTTGTTCCAAGTTCTAAAATAGATTTTGGTTGGTAATAGCTACTTAACTGATAGAGTAACTTTGCATATGTTCCTTTGCAACTAGCGTTTTTATAAATAGAAGCTATTGTACGTATTTGCCCCATTTTTTTTGAACCTGCTCCGAAATCTGTAGTCGTTAATTTGGTGTGATTATTAGATAAGTGGTTAGTTAAACGCTCAGTTTTTGTTTTAAATTCGTTAGAAATCTTGATTTTAAGACAGGAATCTACAAAATTATACACAAAAGGGGAGTGTATTTGGTGTCTTCCTTGGGCTTTTCGAATGTAATTAATATATTCGCGTATCAAATGCATAGTGCAAATTAATAAAAATGATCTTAGAATGCATAATTCAATCGTAGAAATAACAAATAATGTGGAAACACAAAGAGAAAAAGTTTTTGGTGTCCAACCAGATTTAAAGTTGGTTTCACCATGTAAATTAGGGGACGGAGTCATTGCTTTTCCAGAAGAACAAAAAGAATTGTTAATGGATAAGTTTGAATCTTCTACACCAAAATCAACTTTTTTTATTCCTGCGTCTGGTTCCGGCTCACGTATGTTTCAATTTCTATTTGATTTTTTAGAAAATCCAAATGATGAAAATACTAGTCAGATTGAACGTTTTCTAAACCATATTGAAGACTTTGCATTTTTTCATAAGCTACCATTAGAAATTCGTAAAAAAATAAAGAGTCAAGATATTATTTTGGATGATTTCGTTCGTTATTTATTAACGGATATAGGAATGGGCTTTGGAGATTTACCAAAAGGATTGATACCTTTTCATAAAAATGGGTCTTTTGTATTAAATCCATATCAAGAGCAAATGTTACAAGGCTTATCTGTACAAGAAGAAAACATTGCATTTCATTATACCATCAAAGAACATTTTGAATCTAAAATTCAAGAAGGAATCTTGGGATTGAAAGAGTTTATTGGGCAAGATATTGATTTGTCATTTTCGTATCAAAATCCAGAAACAGATGCAGTAGCATTTGATAGTGATCAAAATCCACTAATCGTTGACTCTGGAAAAATGTTGACGCGTCCTAGTGGTCACGGTGCATTGTTAGAAAACTTAAATGCGATTGAATCGGATGTTATTTTCATTAAAAACATTGATAATATTCAACATTACGATAAGTCAGTAGAAATGAATGAAACCTGGAAATATTTAGGTGGAATGGCTATTTGGTTTCAAGAAAAAATAACCAAATTAATGAAGAGTCCTTCGATGGAGGAACTTATAAAATTAAATACCACGTTTCAATTCATTTCTTTATCCGAATTGGAGAATATGGAAGAAAAAGACATTCCTAAATTATTAAACCGTCCATTTAGAATTTGTGGTATGGTTCGTAATGAAGGTCAAGCGGGAGGAGGTCCTTTTTGGGTAGAAGAAAATGGATTTGTAACGAAACAAATTGTAGAGAAATCGCAAATTAAAATGCAAGGGCAACAATACCGATTAATGGTGCAAAGTACTTATTTTAATCCTGTAGTTATTGCGGCAGTAACGAAAGATGTATACGGCAAAAAATTTGATTTAACTGAATTTTCTGATCCAAGTAAATATTTTGTGGTTAAAAAGAAATATAAAGGAAAAGATATTTTCTTCTCTGAATTACCTGGTCTTTGGAATGGTTCCATGGCATTCTGGAATACCATCTTTGTAGAAATACCATCCGCAGCATTTAGTCCCGTAAAAACCGTTTTGGATTTGTTAGGGAATGAACATAAGTCTATTTTAAAATAGTTTATATTCTCATTTTTTGTCTTTTGAGAAGGTACTGTTGCAATACGAATTCAATGCCTTGCGCAATATCAATTTCAACGAAATCGATATTTAACTGTCCGCATTTAATTTTTATCTGATCAAAATATTTTTTAGATTCTTCCATGAAATTCTTTTTGATATCAGCTGTTTGGAGTTTGATTTCTTCACCAGTTTCCATATCAATCATTCGCAATGGGCGATTACCTAATTCTAATTCTAGTTCAATTGATTTTTCAATGGTATGAAAAACAATAACTTCGTGTTTGTTGTGTCGTAAATGTTGAAGTGCTTCGATAAAAGCGTTTTCATGATGCACATCATCCATTAAGTCTGTAAAGAGTAAAATTAAACTTCGCTTGTGTGTCAATTCAGCAATCGTATGGATGCATGCAATCGTATTTGTTTGACGCTTGCTATTAGGTGTATACGCATGCAAACGTTTTTCTAAGGTTTGAACAAGGTAGTGTTGATGCGCTAGCGATGATTTTGCTGGGGTATTAATTTCTAATTCATTAGAAAATAAAGATATACCAATCGCATCTCGTTGTTTTTTTAACAATTCAATGAATGAAGCGGCACTTACTATTGCGAATTCTAGTTTGTTTAATTGGTTTGGTTTTCCAAAATACATAGAGCTTGAGCAGTCAATTACTATTTGACACCGCAAATTTGTTTCTTCATCGTATTTTTTAGTGAATAATTTATCAGTTTTACCATACAGTTTCCAGTCAATGTGTTTTGTGGATTCTCCTGTATTGTACAAACGATGTTCTGCAAATTCTACTGAAAAACCATGAAATGGACTTTTATGCAGTCCAGTGATAAAACCTTCAACTACTTGTTTCGCTAGTAATTCTAGGTTTCCAAATTTTGCTAAATCCGCTTTATTGATTTTATGCATTTTTTTTAGATTTTACAAATAGATTGACCAATACTCCTGATAAGATGAAAATAATTCCTAAAATAGAAAGAATCGGTAAACTTTCATCAAAAAAATAAATTCCGATAACTAATGCATAAATGGAGCCTAGGTATTGAAATGGACTAATAATGCCTATTTCTGCTATCATGAAAGCACGCGTCATTAAAACTTGGGCGATTTGTGTAAATATTCCTAATAAAAGTAGATAAATCCATTCTTCATAGTGTGGCATAACAAAATCAAAACAAGACCATATTCCCATCACCGGAAGCGAAATCATTGGGAAGTAGATAACGATATTTAATGGGGTTTCTGTTGCTTTTAGTCGTGCGACAGAAATATATGCTATTCCAGAGAAAAAGGCAGAAATGACACCAACTATAATCCATTTCCAAGAGATTTTGGCAGATAATGCGGAAATTTCAAGTTTGGATAACCCAAGGACAAAAACACCGATGAGCGCAATCCCTATACAAATCCACTGTCCAACAGTTATGCGATCCTTTAAAAAGAATGAAGCAAGAATAATGGTAAAAATTGGTGCTAAATATTGAAGTGTGGAAGCAATTGCAATGGGAAGGTGCTGAATCGTGTAAAAAAATAATGTAAGCGCAATCATACCAGAAAATCCTCGAACGAATAAACCTTTTCGATTTGTACCTAAAATGGATAGATTTCGTTGACGGAGTAAGAAGGCGCTGATAGAGAAGGAGATAATAGAACGAAAAAGAACTAGTTCATGGGTCGGGAATTTAGAATATACAGGTAATTGTTCAATTGTATCTTGTCCACCAAGCAGTTTTACTAGAAAATTGACAACCATGAAGCATAATCCAGAACCAATAATGTAGACTATTCCTTTGCTATTATTCATATTTTGTCTCAATTATTTGCTTTTTCAATAAGTTAATGTTAACTTTATGTTATCAAATTTAATTTAATGTTAATATTTTAATATCATGAAAGCAGTTATCTACACATTAAATCTATTTTTTGTCGTTTCAATAATGACAAATGTAGTATTATCTCAAAGAATAAAAGAGGTGAAAGACATAGATGGTAATAATTATTCAGTAATCCGTATTGGTAAATCTGAATGGATGACTGAAAACTTAAGGACGATGCATTTTAATAATGGGGATTCCATTTTAGATGAACATTTAGCAATATCTAATCCTAATCCTTTATATTCCGGGAAGTATTATTCTTGGAATGTGGTGAATGATACGCGCAATGTTTGTCCTGCTGGATGGACAGTACCTTCTGATCAAGATTGGTTTTATTTAGAAAATAAATTAGGAGGAGAGGATATCGCAGCGATTGATATGAAATCGGATAAAAAAGGAGTATGGGAAGATTTTGATTTTTTTGATTTGAATGCTTCTGGTTTCAGTGCTTTTCCTATTGGTTATGTTACCGAAAAAGGTAAATTATCTAATGTAGGAATACATGCATATTGGTGGAGTTCTACCGAACAAAATGAAAAACAAGCTATTGGAAGAGCAATCGGTATAAACGAAGATAACGTTTATAAAGGTTTTGCGTCAAAACAAGACGGGCTAACCATTCGTTGTTTTCGATATATTAAGTAAATGTTAATGAGTTGTAATTATGACCTAAATGATTCCTTACAATAATATTATTAAGAATGCTTATTAGTTAAGTTCTAAAGAACATGAGTATCCTGTTGATGAGTAAGATAAATAGGTTTAATTATTACGCACCCTTCGCAAGACGCAGTGACAAACGAGATGGATTTTCGATGCGTTGTATCAAAGACTAATTTTAATTATTATATCTAATTAGGGGACTGTTTCCATAGGAACAGTCCCTTTTTTGTATATTTACTTTTCAATAAAAAATATGCTAGCAAAAGAATTATACAAAAAAAATGTAGTGCAATTAGAGCAAGAAAAGGAGTCTTTAATGCGTGTTTTAAGAAATTATAGATGGTTTCGTTTGACGATTTTTTTAACAACGACCTTAGGAGTTTATTCAACGTTTGGTAATTACTTTCCTTTTTTTTCGGTAATCCTTGTTTCAATAGTTTTGTTTTTGATCGTATTAGCGCGCTATACGGATTGTAAAACAGACTTGAATATTGTACAAAATAAAATTAATTTAACTAAAAATGAGATTGATGCATTAGGTGGCGATTTTTCAGGATTCAATTCGGGTGAAAAATATGCATCTAATAATCACCCTTTTTCAGGAGATTTAGATTTGTTTAAGTCCAATGGAGTATTTTCCTTTTTAAATAGAACAACAAGTAGTTTAGGAGAAAAAGAATTGGTTTCGATGCTTTTATATGGCAATGAAAAACCAAAAGAAGTCAATGAAATCGTAGAACATTTCGCTAAAAATATAAGTTGGTCCCTTCATTTTCGTGCAGTAGGAATTATGCATGAAGGCTCCAAACAAAAGGAATATCGCTTAAACCAGTTATTAGATTCCAATTTTCCAATTAAATCTTGGTTTAAATCTGTCAAGTTACTCATCCCTATCCTGGCTTTTACTTCCTTGATTCTTTTTAATTTAGCTATTATTTCTACTTCCGTTTTTTCGTTGATAATTCTACTTACTCTCATTCCAGCGAGTATCGAATTAAAGAACACCAATTTTATCGCAAATCAAATTTCAAATGTAGAAGATAGAATAGTAGTGATGCGTAATCAACTGATTTCATTAAATGAATTAGTACAAAAAGATCAAAATGAATCTTGGATTTCTACTTTTTTTCACAAAAAACCAAAAGAAATAGCCGATGAATTAAATCAATTGCTAAAAATTATTAGCAGATACAACACAAGAAATAATATGGTGTTGGGAATGGCGATAAATGTGTTTTTAGCTTGGGATATTCGACAACGCATTTCACTTGGAAATTGGATATCAAAAAATCAAGCTAAATGGGAAGGATGGGAACGAGGATTGTCTAAAGTGGAAGCGTATATATCCGCAGCGACTGTGCGTTTTAATTATCCAAATACTATTTACGCGCAATTAAATGAAAATGATAAAAAGGAAATGAAAGGATTGACCCATCCCTTATTAGCCCATATTTCTTCTGTACAAAATGATTTTAGTTTGGTGGATTCGCAACAATTTATGATTCTTACAGGACCAAATATGGCAGGAAAGAGTACTTACTTACGAGCAATTGGTTGCGCAATAATGTTTGCAAATGCTGGATTCCCTGTATTTGCAACGGAATATACGTATCCAAAGGTTCATTTATATACTTCGATGCGAACAAGCGATAATCTTTCGGAAAATAGCTCCTATTTTTTCGCCGAATTGAGTCGTTTAAGAAAGTTAATGGACGCTGTGGAGCAAAATAAATCTGTTTTTGTGCTTTTAGATGAAATTTTAAAAGGAACAAATAGTAAGGATAAAGAAGAAGGTTCCTTTAAGTTTATGCTTAAAATGCAAAGCCTTGGAGCTCAAGGTGTCATAGCTACACATGATTTGTCTTTGTGTACATTGGAAACGCAAAATAAGGCGTTTTATACAGCACATTTTGATTCTACGATCGAAAACGATGAATTGACATTTGATTATCAGCTTCAAAATGGTATTTGTCAAAATATGAATGCCTCTTTTTTATTGAAGAAAATGAATTTGGTGAATTAATTTATAGAATTCTAAAAGTAAAACCTGTATTTTTTGTATATTGGCTAATCCATTTTTATTAATGATTTGAATATATGACACATCGCAATTTTTTTTGTTACACATTTCTATTTTTAACCTTGATTTTTTCTCCACTATCTTTTAATGCCCAAACATTGGAGGAAGCAGATAATGAAGAAGCGGAAACATATTCTCGAATAAATCCTCACCATTCTATTAGTTTGGAGGTTGGTTTACCAGTTGCTATTAGAAACAAGAATTTTAACGGGTATATGCAAGGAATAGTTAATATATCACCTTACTATCATTATTCATTCAAAAATAGATTGACTACTGGATTGGGGGTGAATTATAATTATTTCTGGATTAATCATGTGTTAACGAACGATACTAAAAATTTAGGCGGTATTCAAGCACTTGGGGCTTTTGTTAGAGTAGGCTATGAAAAATTTCATACAGATCGATATGGGATTGATTTAAACGTAAAAATTGGACAATCTACATTGATTTTTGATTCAGAAAATAATCGAAAATTAAGTAAGTTACCTACAATGAATGTACTTGTAGTAGAGCCTTCCATGGGTTTTGTTGTCACTGCAGATGATCAATCGTCTTATCGATGGGTAGTGAGTTATACGGCTCAAAAATATAATTTTGATCCTACCTTACTAGGCTTTGTGAAGGATGTTTCAACGGTTAATTCTAGTCCTGCAACATCATTTACACAATTTCTAACTATCGGATTTGGGTATACCTATTATATAAAGCAACGTTAATAAATGTTTGTTACGCAAAACACAGCTGAAGCAGTCAAAACGTATTTTTCGGAACGATTAATTCCTTTTTTTACAGAAAGAGAAATAAATACTTTCTATAAAGAATCTTTAAAAAAACGTTTGAAACTCTCGGATGCAGATTTGTTGCTCCAAAAAGACATTCGTTTGTCAGAATCGGATTTACTCTATTTTAGGTCGAATGTAAAACGATTGCAAAACCAGGAACCTTTTCAATATATTCTAGGAGAAACTTTTTTTTATGATTTACTTATCCGTTGTGATAAACGTGCATTAATTCCAAGACCAGAAACTGAGGAATTAGTGGATTGGATAATTAGTTCCTTAAATACTACTCAAAAATATACTGTTTTAGATATGTGTACAGGATCAGGTTGTATCGCATTAGCACTTAAAAGTGTTTTGAAGAAAAGTAATATTTCTGCTACAGATATTAGTTCAGAAGCAATTACGCTTGCAAAGAAAAATGCGATGTTACTATCCTTGGATGTACATTTTCTGGAAGACAATGCATTAGTCGAAGATGCACATATATTTACCGAAAACTCATTTGATCTTATCGTTTCAAACCCACCTTATATTCCAATGAAAGAAAAGGATATAATGGAGAAGAACGTGCTGGATTTTGAACCTCATTTGGCATTATTTGTTGAAGATGAAACGCCATTAATTTTTTATAAGGCAATCGCAGAAAAAGCACTTCGTCTTTTAAAATCAAATGGATATTTGTTTTTTGAGTTACATGAATCTTATGCAGAATTGACAAAAGAATTAGTAATTGCAATGGGTTACGATACAGTGGAAATAAAATTAGATTTACAAGGAAAAAGTAGAATGCTAAAAGCGAAGAAAAAGTAAAGTATGACAACGTTAGCAGCCAAACAAGAAATTGAAAGATTATCCAAGGAACTTAATCACCATAATCATTTATATTACATCGAAAGTAAACCGGAAATTTCGGACTATGATTTCGATATGTTGTTAAATCAATTAATCGATTTAGAAAAGAAATTTCCTGAATTTACATCCGAAACAAGTCCAACAAAACGAGTAGGTGGAGATATAACCAAGAAATTTGCAACTATTAAACATCGTTTTCCTATGCTATCTTTAGGGAATACTTATTCGCGAGAAGAAATTATTGAGTGGGAAAATCGCATTAAAAAAAGCATTGAAATCAAAATTGAATACGTTTGCGAATTGAAATACGATGGGGTTGCAATTGGGATTGCCTATGAAAACGGGAAACTAGTCCGCGCGGTTACTAGGGGAGATGGCACTTCGGGAGAAGATGTAACAGTAAATGTCAAAACAATCAAAACGATACCTTTGCAGTTAGTAGGGGATTACCCTACAGATTTCGAAATTCGAGGAGAAATTTTTTATCCGATCGCTTCGTTTCATAAAATGAATGAAGAGCGACGTGAAAATGAGGAGTCGGAATATGCAAATCCCCGGAATTTAGCTTCCGGAACCTTAAAACAACAAGATTCTAAAATTGTTGCAGCAAGAGGTTTAGATTGTTTTTTATATGGTTTATATGGCAATGATTTACCATTTAACAGTCATTTCGAGAGTGTTTTAAAAGCAAAGGAATGGGGATTTAAGATTCCTGTTTTAGCAGAAAAATATATACATAAAACAGATTCTATTGATGGTATTATGGAGTTTATTTCTTACTGGGATAAACAACGTGAAAATCTTCCATTTGAAATTGATGGAGTTGTTATAAAAGTGAACAATTACGACGCACAACAAGAATTAGGTTTTACAGCAAAATCACCTCGTTGGGCTATTGCCTATAAATTTAAAACAGAACGCGTTGAAACTTTACTCGAATCGGTTGTTTTTCAAGTTGGTAGAACTGGTTCGATTACTCCGGTTGCTAATTTGAAAGCGGTTCATTTGGGAGGAACCGTTGTTCGCCGTGCTTCTTTACACAATGCAGATCAAATCGAAAAAAATGACTTATACCTTGGGGATTCTGTGTATGTAGAAAAAGGGGGGGAGATCATTCCTAAAATTGTTGGGGTAAATCTAGAAAAACGTACTGTAAATGCACTTAAAGTTGATTTTATCACACATTGTCCAGAATGTCAAACGGAATTAATTCGTCGTGAAGGAGAATCCAATCATTTTTGTCCAAATGAAAAAGCGTGCCCACCACAAGTTACTGGTAGGATGGAACATTTCATAGCGCGAAAAGCGATGAATATCGATGGCTTAGGAGTAGAAACTATTGTGCAATTATTCAAAGCTGGATTAGTACAAAATGTCGCTGATTTATATAGTTTATCTTTCGATCAAGTGGTCAATATAGACCGTATGGCAGATAAGTCTGCAAATAATTTATTGCTAAGTATTGAAGCTTCAAAGCAAATTCCATATGAACGTGTTTTGTTTGCTTTGGGAATTCGTTTTGTTGGGGAAACAGTTGCGAAAAAATTGGCTGCACGCTTTGAAAACATTGATATTTTAGGGCAAGCGACATTTGAAGAGTTAATTGCGGTTGACGAAATTGGTGAAAAAATTGCCATTTCAGTACAAAATTATTTTCTTGAAACCGATAATCGCGAAGTGATTGAAAAACTAAAACAAGCAGGAGTTCAATTGCAGGGAGTGAAAAAAGAAATACTTTCCAACAAATTTGAAGGAATGAATTTTGTGGTTTCCGGAGTGTTTTCAACCTTTTCCCGAGATGAGTTAAAAAAAATCATTGAAGATAACGGTGGCAAAAATGTAGGTTCTATTTCAGCTAAGACTACCTATGTTGTAGCAGGTGAAAATATGGGACCTGCTAAATTGGAGAAGGCAACAAAGCTAGGTGTGAAGATTTTAAGTGAAGAAGAGTTTGTTGAGTTGTTAAGTTGAAAGTATAAAGATAAAAGTTATTAGTTCATTTATTTATGACTTTCAACTTTAGACTTTCAACATTCAACTTTCCACTAATTTTTCCTAACTTTGAGCATATATTGTCAAAAAAATATTCATTACGATATGACTAACTTCAAAGGTTCTGGTGTAGCATTGGTAACACCATTCAAATCAGATAAATCCGTAGATTTTGATGCGTTACGTAAATTAGTTCAATTGCAAATCCAAGGTGGTACAAACTTCTTGGTGGTGATGGGGACTACTGCTGAATCACCTACCTTAAGTAAAGAGGAGAAAGAACAAATTTTGCAAGTGGTTATCGAAGAGAATGCAGGTAGTTTACCAATCGTTTATGGAGTAGGAGGAAACAATACCATGGAAGTTGCAAAAGCAATCGCTAATGTTCCTACTGGTGTGGATGGGATTCTTTCTGTTTCGCCTTATTACAATAAGCCAACACAAGAAGGTATCTACCAACATTTTAAGTTTTTAGCGGAAGCAAGTAAATTACCAATTATATTATACAACGTTCCTGGAAGAACAGGATCCAATATGTTGCCAGATACAACTTTACGTTTAGCGGAAATACCAAACATCGTTGCGGTGAAGGAAGCATCGGGGAACTTGGAACAAATTATGGATATTATTAATCGTAAACCAAAAGGGTTTAATGTACTTTCAGGCGACGATGCGATAACGATGCCATTAATTGCATGTGGTGCTGATGGAGTAATTTCCGTTGTTGCAAATGCTTTACCGGAGAAATTTTCTACGATGGTCAATGCTTCACTTCGTGGAGAATTTGATTTAGCGCGACCTATTCATAATGAATTACTTAATATTACGAAAATGTTCTTTGAAGAAGGTAGTCCTGGAGGGGTAAAAGTTGCTTTAGAAAATCGTGAAATACTTTCGCAAAATCTTCGTTTACCTTTGGTTCCTGTTTCTTCTGACTTAGCAAACAGAATTAATCAAGAAATGAAATCATTAGTGCCATTAATTCAACATTCCTAATCAATGCAATCGCTCTGTTGGAATTGTATTCCTGAGGCAATCTAAACTATTATGATACAATACTCACAAATCAAACAACTCGTAGAATCAGCATCCAAAATTGTAATCACTTCGCATAAATCTCCAGATGGTGACTCAATAGGTAGTTCTGTCGCACTTTATTTAACGTTAAAAGGCTTAGGAAAACAAGTTGTGATTTGTCATCCAGATCCTTTCCCGAATTATTTAGCATGGGTTCCATGTGTAAATGAGATTGTAGATTTTGAGACCAAGGAAAACGAAGTGCGTCAACATTTAAATACTGCAGATTTAATTTTTTCCTTAGATTACAATGAGCCATCACGTTTGGGAGATACAATGGGGGAGGTACTACGTGCAACTAATGGTAAAAAAGTAATGATCGACCATCATTTAAATCCAGAAAATTATGTAGATGTAATGCTTTCAGATACTACTTCTTGTTCAACATGTCAGTTGGTGTATGATGTTATCGAAGGCGCAAATTGGAATGAGTATTTAACATCAGAAATTGGCACAGCGATTTATTTAGGGATCATGACTGATTCAGGTTCCTTCCGTTTTCCCTCTGTACAACCTAGAACGCATGAAATAATTTCACGAATATTACCCTTAGGATTCAATCATGCGATAATTCATGAAAATATCCATGATACTAATACGCTGGAACGTTTACGTTTGAAAGGGTATGCATGTTCGGATAAATTGGTGGTGGATGAGAAGATGCGTATAGCTTATATTTGGTTGACTTTGGATGAATTACATCAGTTTAATCATCAAAAAGGGGATACAGAAGGACTCGTAAATACTGCATTGTCCATTTTTGGAATGCGTGTTGCGGTGTTGTTTGTCGAAGCAGAAGGTGGCTTTGTGAAAATTTCCTTCCGTTCCAAAGGAAAAGAAAATCCAGTAAATGAAATGGCAGGTAAATATTTTCAAGGTGGAGGACATGCAAATGCTTCTGGTGGTCGATATGACGGTAAAATTGAGGATGCGATTCAATTGTTTTTGAATATCGCTCCGCAATATTTTGTGTAATTTTCGAATTTTACGTTTGTTAATTAATTAGATTCCATGAAACCAATATTATTTTTTCTAGTAATCGTTCTATTATTCAGTTGTAATTCCAATACAGAAAAAAAAGAAATCGATTGGAGTAAGCAAAAATCGATTGAAATGAATCAACGAATTGCGCAAAAAGAAAAATTAAATATCGCCATGTATTTAGAGCATCGAAAGATGTTAGATATGCGTCAAACAGGTTCAGGGTTATATTATGGGGTATATAAAAAAACGGCAGGAGATTCCGCGAAAACTGGAATGGAAGCTGGTGTAAGATACGTGATTACATTTTTAAATGGGGATACGTGTTATGTTACGCCAAAAGATGAAATTGTTTATTTTAAGATAGATAAGACAGATATTGAATCAGGTGTACAAGAAGGTGTGAAAAAAATGAGGTTGGGTGAGAAAGCAGTTTTTATAATACCTTCACACCTAGCGCATGGTGTTTCGGGGGATAATAATAAAATCCCACCAATTACACCTTTAGTGATTGATCTGGAATTATTAAAATTAAATAATTAATATGAGAGTAAAAATAGTTTATTTCTGTATGGCTTTAAGTCTTGTAGGGTGTAATGTAGAAGGAGTTAAAAAAGAAATAAATGAAGATAAAAACATTGTTTCGGATTTAAAACACACCAATTCAACGAATAAAACACTTGCTCCTTCGAAGATAAAGAATGAATTAAAATTTAAGAATGGACTAAAAATTAAATGGTTTAAACATGGAGAGGGTGAAAAACTGAAAGAAGAAGAGGTAATTAATATCAACTACCAAGTTTTTTTAGAAGATGGAACGTTGGTAGATGGTAATGAATTGTTAAATCGTAGTTCACTTCCATTTTTAGTTGGATATGGAATGCAAACAAAAGGCTGGGATTTAGCCTTGTTACATTTAAAAGTCGGAGATTTTGTTGAAATATTCTTACCAGCAAAATTAGCACGTGGAAAATATGGTGTAAAAGGACTTATTCCACCAAATGCGAATAATATTATTCGGATTAAAATTTTAAGTAAGGTTAAGCCTACTAGAAAAATAGATGGGATAAAGGTTTGGTTATTAGAAGAAAATACTGCAGAATTAGCAAAAGCATCCGAAAGTAATACGATTGATTTTCATTACATGGTAGGTACTAAATCCAATCCAAAATACGATTTAAGTTATCGACGTGGAGTGCCATTTCGGATGAGGTTTTCAGACCATGGGCTTGTTTCAGGCCTTAAAAAAGGAATGTTAGGAGTGAAAAGATCCGATAAAGTTTGGTTACTTGTCCCACCAGAAGAAGCTTATGGTAATCAAGGCTTGTTAGATTTAGTTAAGCCAAATGAAAAACTTTTTTACGATATTTTTGTCGTAGAGGTTATGTGATTTATCGTTTGAAATTATTGAATATATCGTGTTTCCTGGAAAAATAACTTGTAAAATACGTTAAATTTGGAATTTACTTTTTGAAATCTCTATTTAAAATCGTAATTTTGTGAGGCTTATGCTATCGGGACGTAGCTTAGCCCGGTAAAGTGCGCGTCTGGGGGGCGCGAGATCGGAGGTTCGAATCCTCTCGTCCCGACTAAATTATTACTATGAAATATTTATATATACTTGTTTTAGCGTCTTTTACATTTACTTCTTTTGCGCAAAATGTACGAAAAAGAAATTCAGACGATCTTATTTTTGAATCGGAAGAAGACTTTACATTAGAGAATAATTTTGATGGAATCTTAAATTTTGATGTACATAAACAAGTATCTTCAAATCCAACTCTGAATTTTTCACAAACATGGGATACGGAAACATGTTTTTCCTCTAAAAAAAGAAATTCGTTTGCAAATGTGGATGATACTTTGTGGTTATGTGTTGGAGACACACTTGCAGATGAGTTTAAAATTCCATTTGATGGATATATGACCTCGCATTTTGGTCCACGACATGGACGTGCGCATCAAGGGATTGATATTTCGCTTAAAACAGGTGATTTAGTTGGAGCTGCTTGGAGTGGAAAAGTGCGTTATGCAAAGTTCAATAAAGGTGGTTATGGAAATTTAGTAGTGATTCGTCATTACAATGGGTTAGAAACCTTTTACGCACATTTAAGCAAATTGTTAGTTGTTCCAAACCAAGAAGTGAAAGCTGGTGATATTATTGGACTTGGAGGAAATACAGGTCATTCTTTTGGTGCACATTTACATTTTGAGGTTCGTTTTTACGATATTCCAATTAATCCAGAATACATCATCGACTTTGCCAATAAAAACGTGAAAGATGAGAATTTGTTAGTACATAAGGATTTATTTAAACCAAAAAATAATTCTACTGTTCCTTCAAGAATAAAAGAAGTTGAAATGGACGAGGAATTTGAAGATGTTGATAATAGCGTTGAGGCTACAGAAGTTCTTGCAGGTGTTGCTGTTGCTTCCAAAAAATTATCTCCAGTTCGAACAGAACCAATAAGAGAAGCACGTAAGTATCACAAGGTTCGAAGCGGAGATTCATTGTTTAAAATTGCAAACCTTAATGGTTTAACTGTTGAAAAATTATGCCAATTGAACGGTATTCGTCAAAATAAAACACTCGAAGTAGGAGTTACTATTCGTGTGAAATAATTTCTTTATAAACGTTTATGCGTATTTTTTATAGTTCTTTTGTTGTTTTAGCGCTAACGCTTAGTGCTTGTTCAGAATACGCAAGAGTTGTTAAAAATGATGATTATAAACGTAAATTTGAATTAGGCATAAAGCTTTACGAGCAAGAGAATTATATAAAATCCATTGCACTTTTAGAACAAGTATATCAGCGAACACCCAAGTCTTCAGAAGGTGAGAATTCCTATTACCGACTCGGTGTTGCTAATTATAGACTTGGGGATTACTATACTGCACAATACTATTTAGCTTCTTTTGGCGATAAATATCCTAACAGTGTAATGCGAGAAGAAACCTCTTTTTTGTATGCCTTATGCTCGGTAAATAATTCACCAAAATCTTCTTTAGATCAAGCTGAAACGGAAACTGCTCTTAACGAATTACAACTGTTTATTTACAAATTTCCACAGTCCGATAAAATGGATACGTGTAACAAATTAATGGATCAATTACGTTTTAAATTACAGTATAAAGATTTTGAGTCCCTCAAGGTATACGATCGAACGGAAAATTATAAAGCTGCGATTGTAACATCTGAAACTTTTTTGAAAGAAAATTCAGTATCTATCTATCGGGAAAAAGTATGGGAGATTCTTATAAATAATTCTTATCAACTTGCAAAACACAGTGTAGAAGACAAAAAAAAGGAGAGAATTGACAAAACAATGGAAAGATATAGTAAATTTGTACTAGAGTTTCCGAATTCCGAGCGCGCGGAAGCGTTGAAAAACTTAACAGCTCGCTTGTTTTAAGAAGTTTAATTTAAATTTTAACACAAATCATCGTATGAATTTCAAAAACACAAATTCTGAACGTTCAACAATCACTAGAAATACAATAGATTTCGAAGAGAAAACAGGTAACGTATATGAGACAATCGTTGCAATGGCAAAAAGATCAAATCAAATTTCTGTTGAATTAAAAGAAGAGTTAACTAGTAAATTGCAAGAGTTTGCTTCAACTACAGATAATTTAGAAGAAGTTTTCGAAAATCGTGAGCAAATTGAGATCTCTAAATACTATGAAAAACTTCCAAAACCTGTAGCAATTGCTATGTCTGAAATGTTGGAAGATAAAGTATATATTCGCAAGTACGAAGACGAAGACAAAAAATAAAATGAAAGGAAAAAAAATACTTTTAGGAATTACTGGAGGTATTGCAGCGTATAAAATCGCTTTCCTTATACGATTATTGAAAAAAGAAGAGGCAGAAGTCAAATGTATATTGACTCCTGCCTCTTGTGATTTTATAAGTCCTCTAACCATAGCTACACTTTCTGAAAATCCTGTTTACATTGATTTTTGGAATCAAAAAAATGGTCAATGGACCAATCATGTAGACTTAGGTATGTGGCCAGATGTGTTTCTAATAGCTCCACTTACAGCAAATACCCTAGCAAAACTTGCAACTGGTTATTGTGATAACCTATTGACTGCCACATATCTTTCTGCAAAATGTCCGGTGATGATTGCTCCTGCTATGGATTTAGATATGTATGCACATCCTACAACCACCAATAATCTAAATCAATTAGCAGCTTATGGTGTGCAAATTCTTCCTGCAGAAAGTGGATTTCTTGCAAGTGGATTGGTAGGGAAAGGCAGAATGACAGAGCCAGAAGACATAGTAGCTAAATTGAAGACTTTTTTTACGCTAAATAATTCAATGCTTGAAAAAAAAGTATTGATTACAGCAGGACCAACACATGAGCATATTGATCCCGTACGTTTTATAGGAAATCATTCAACCGGTAAAATGGGATATGCAATTGCTCAAGAATTTCTCAAAAGAGGAGCAGAGGTCTTACTTATTTCAGGTCCAACAAAGTTAGAAATAGCCCACCCAAGATTAACGAAAAAAGAGGTAGTATCAGCAAGTGAAATGTTGTCTTTGGTTCAAGAAAATTGGGCGACCTATCAAATAGGTGTGTTTTGTGCAGCGGTTGCGGATTATCGCCCAGTTGTTAAAGCGACTGAAAAAATTAAGAAAAAAGAAGAAGAAATTACACTTACACTCATTAAAAACCCAGATATTTTGGCTTGGGCTGGAGCACATAAGCATGCAGGGCAATTTTTAGTAGGTTTTGCGCTTGAAACAAACGACGCGCTTCAACATGCTAAAAATAAAATAGTAAGTAAGAATTTAGACGCTATTGTTGTAAATTCCTTGGAAAACGAAGGTGCAGGATTTGGACATGATACGAATAAAATTGCTATTCTATCAAAAGACGACCAAATAACAGATTTTCCGTTAAAATTAAAACAGGATCTCGCGCATGATATTGTAAATTATATCGATGGTATTTTTTGATACATTGCATTAATTAGTTTGTTTAATAGTGTTTCACTAAAAAAAATAAATCATAAAAACTTTTAATTCCTCTTTTCAAACAAATATTTTATTGAAATCACCGACTAAATTTAATTAACTACCTTTTTTTCATTAGTTTTATAAGACAATTCTTTCAACGTATGATCAAAGTATTTCTAGTTATAAGTATCCTATTTATTCCTTTTACCTATAAATCACAAGAGCTTAATTGTCAAGTCACTGTGGTGAATGATGCCAAATTAGAAGTTTCTTCTGTGGAACAAGAAATCCTTGCACAAATGAAGCAAACCGTTTTTGAGTTCATGAATAACACCAAATGGACGAAAGATAAATTTTCAGTAGAAGAAAGGATAAATTGTAACATTCAAATTCAAATCAATGCAATTCCTTCTCCTGGCGTCTATGAAGGAACCATGCAGATTCAATCTTCAAGACCCGCTTTCAAAAGTACGTATAACACAACCGCATTTAATTTTGTGGACATGGATATATCATTTCCATTCTCTAGAAATTCCGTTTTAATTTATGCGCCTAATCAATTTAGAGATAACATAACCTCGGTACTTGCTTTTTACGCCTATTATATTCTAGGTGTAGATTACGATTCTATGTCTCTAAAAGGCGGGAATCCTTATTTTGTGGAAGCACAACAAATTGTTGCAAATGCCCAATCTTCCAACATTAAAGGCTGGATGTCTAACGAAAGCTCAAAGAAAAATCGCTACTGGTTAATTGATAATACCTTACAACAATTGTTTGAGCCTTTACGCGAATGTAACTATGAATACAACCGAAAGGGTTTAGATCAATTGAATGAAAACAAAGAAAGTGCGAGAAAAAACATGTTTAATGCATTGAATAAATTGACCAAAATAGCTGCTGCAAGGCCAGGTTCTATAAATGTCACCATTTTTGTGCAGGCAAAAACTTCAGAGTTGAAAAATTTATTTTACGATGCTACTTTAACAGAAAAAACGGATTTAGTGAATCTACTAAAGAAAATTGACACTGTGAATTCTTCTAAATATCAAGAAATATTAAACTGATGTTGAATTCTTTATACATACAAAACTTTGCACTTATTGAGAAAGTAACCTTAGATTTTTCGAAAGGATTTACGGTAATAACTGGAGAAACAGGTTCAGGTAAGTCTATCTTATTGGGTGCTTTACATCTTATTTTGGGGGAGAGAGCAGATTATTCAGTAATTCGAAATAAAGAAGAGAAAACAGTGGTTGAAGCTGTTTTTAAAATTAGAAATTTTGATTTACAAACGTTTTTTAACCAGTATGAACTTGATTTCAACGAAGAAACAATCATTCGTAGAGAAATTTCAGCGCAAGGTAAATCGCGCGCTTTCATTAATGATACGCCAGTTCAATTGAATATATTGAAGGATCTTGCAGAAAAGTTGATTCATATTCATTCACAACACCATACCATCGATCTAAAGAACATTGATTTTCAAATGGAGCTTTTAGACGTGTTAGGGGATACACTAGAACTAAAAAATGAATTCAACAGCTTGTTTTTAGCGTATAAAAAATCTAGAATTCAACTAAATCACAAGGAAGAAACTTTGAAAAATGCCTTGTTGAATGCGGATTACGTAAAATTTCAGGTGGATGAATTAGAAAAATTAGAATTAACTACAACGAATTTTCAAGAAGTTGAATCTGAGTTGAAAGCAATTGAAAATAGTGAAGACATTAAAATTGGATTTTCGGTATTGATTAATCAATTGACAGACGAGGGGGACGCCACAAATGCAATCAATCAATTAGGTCTAGTAAAATCTAAATTAGATAAGTTAGCAGGAATTTATCCGCAATTAGATGAATTAACTCGAAGATTTAGAGAGTCTTATTTGGAAATTTCGGATATTGGCAACGAGGCATTATCGAATCTAGACGATTTAGAAGTAAATCCAGCACAAAAAGAACTTCTTACAACTAAGCTTGATTTGTTTAATTCCGCTTTGAGAAAACATAATGTATTTAATCAGAGTGAATTACTCGGGATATTTGAAAGTTTATCGAATGCGCAACTTTCTGTAGAAGAACTAGAAACTGAAATTAGTGAATTAAAAAATAGTTTAAATGCGCTAGAGGTTCAATTAAACCTACAAGCAACACTTTTACATGAAGCGCGTGTGAATAAAGCATTAGGTATTCAAAATCAATTAATTGAATTGTTAGCCGAACTTAAGTTACCCCATACACAAATTGTTTTTGATCTCACGAAAACAGAAAAGTTTTCCACGAATGGCCTAACAGAGATGAAATTATTGTTTTCTCCGAACAAAGGAATGTTACCCTTACCAGTGGAGAGAGCAGCTAGTGGAGGGGAGTTGTCACGGGTGATGTTGGCGTTTCAGTACCTAATTTCCGCAAAAAAACAACTTCCAACTTTAATATTTGACGAAATCGATACCGGAGTATCTGGTGAAGTAGCGCAAAAAATCGGGAATATCCTGCATAAAATGGGGGAATACATGCAGATTTTTGCTATTACGCATCTTCCACAAGTAGCGGGTAAAGGACAAAATCATTTAAAAGTGACAAAGTCACATGATTCGGATATTACCACGACACAAGTTTTGAAATTATCTGAAAAAGAAAGAATTGACGAAATAGCAAGGTTAATGAGTGGAGATAATATTAATAAAGCTGCACTGGAAAACGCGAAAGCATTAATGAATTAATATGAATGTTTTAGATAAAAGAATCTTAATAACCGCAACGTTATTTATTCTCTTGGGGATTATATTTGGAGCGTTAGGTGCCCATGCTCTAGAAAAAGTATTGACAACGGAACAGTTAGCTTCCTATGAAGTTGGTGTAAAGTATCAAATATATCATGGAATTGCTTTGTTAGCATTAGTTGCATTAACACACAAATTTAATTTTTCTCTAAAAATTATTTACCGACTTTTAGTTATTGGAGTAATCATTTTTTCAGGATCGATTTATGCTTTGGTTTTCCAAAATTTAATTGGAGTGAAACTAGGGATGGTATTTGGACCATTAACTCCAATCGGTGGTTTGTTAATGATTATAGCTTGGTTACTTTTTTTGATTAAACTACTAAAAACTAACTGCGAGTAAGGGATGGATAACACATTATATATTACAGTTTTAGGTTCAGGTACATCCCAAGGTGTTCCTGTAATTGCTTGTAATTGCAAGGTTTGCACATCCAATAACACCAAAGACAATCGTTTAAGATGCTCGATTTTAATTTCTTACAACGGTGAGAACTACGTAATTGATTCTGGACCTGATTTTCGATACCAAATGTTGCGTGAAAACGTACAGACATTACGTGCGGTTTTATTTACGCATGAACATAAAGATCACGTAAGTGGGTTAGACGATGTTAGAGCATTTAACTTCAAAGAAGATAGGGATATGCAAGTTTATTGCTCTAAAAGGGTAGAGGTAGCTTTAAAACGCGAATTTCATTATGTCTTTGATGAAGATAAATATCCAGGTGTACCTTTGATTCAGTTAAATACGATTCAAAACGAAAAGTTTACCTTGCCAGGAGGGTTAGAAGTAAAACCAATCGAGGTGATGCACTATCAAATGCCTGTAACAGCTTATAGGATTAAAGATTTTGCATATATCACAGATGCTAAAACAATCAGTGAAACGGAGCGACAAAAATTAAAAGGTGTTAAAGTTTTAATCGTAAATGCATTAAGAATTCAAGAACATATTTCACATTTCAATCTGGATGAAGCACTCCAACTAATCGAGGAAGTAAAACCAGAAAAAGCATATTTAACGCATATTTCACATCTGTTTGGGACTCACGAAGAAATTCAAGCTTTATGCCCTTCAAATGTTTATCCTGCTTTTGATGGACTAAAAATAGCGTTATAACATGTTTTTTCTTTCTATATTTGTAACCAAAGCAAAATAAAATGGCAAATAATTTATTAAAAGGTAAAAGAGGTATCATTTTCGGAGCATTGAACGAACAATCAATTGCTTGGAAAGTTGCTGAAAGAGCGCACGAAGAAGGAGCTCAATTCGTATTGACTAACGCGCCTATCGCTATGCGTATGGGTGAAATTAATAATTTGGCTGAAAAGACTGGTGCAACTGTTATTCCAGCAGATGCAACAAGTGTTGAAGATTTAGAAAATCTATTCGTTCAAGCACAAGAAATTTTGGGCGGTAAAATAGATTTCGTTCTTCACTCTATCGGTATGTCTCCAAACGTTCGTAAAGGAAAACATTATACAGAAAACGATTATAAATTCTATAATCAAACGATGGATGTATCTGCGATTTCCTTACATAAAACATTAGCTACAGCGCACAAATTAGACGCATTAAATGAATGGGGATCTGTGGTTGCATTGACATATATTGCTGCTCAACGTATTTTCCCAGATTATAACGATATGGCGGATGCTAAATCGTTGTTAGAGTCTATTACTCGTTCGTTTGGTTACCACTACGGTATCAAGAAAAAAGTACGTGTGAATACAATTTCTCAGTCGCCAACTATGACTACGGCAGGACAAGGAATTAAAGGATTCTATGAATTCATTAACTTCTCAGAACAAATGTCTCCACTTGGAAACGCCTCTGCTTTAGCGTGTGCGGATTACTGTGTATCTATGTTTTCGGATCTAACACGTTATGTAACAATGCAAAACTTATTCCACGATGGAGGATTCTCTAATACAGGGGTAACGCAACAAGTAATTGAAAAATTCGGAGAATAGTAAGATGTATTCCAACTAATAATTCATAAAAAGGGTGTCCAATCAAATTGAGACACCCTTTTTTTGTGCGCAATTATAGGAATACTATAAGAGTAGTTTTAAAGAGTTTTATCTAGCTTGAAAGATGATTGGTAGACTTTATCTCCATATCGCGCTAGAACACCTTGTAAAGCTGTTTGAACCCCGGCATAATTATTTTTTAGACCGTACTTAATCCAAGCAGATTGTATATTCCTATTCGGATGATACGACAAATGATATTGAGCGTCGAGTTGTGAAAGTTTTTTAACATCCGTTTTAGCAGGTAGTAATGAGATAAAGGTTAACCAATCAAATTGGGTGAAATGCGTAAAGGTTACTTTCGTTTTTCGTAATCGAAAGAATCGTTTATTACTTAAAAATGATTTGATAAAAACATGAATTTGTAAATGCCTTTTTGAACTTATTTTATAGGTGAAAGATGGAATTTTTTTACCGTATAACCAAGTTTTTAAAGGGAAACGAATAACTTCTTCTTGAACCAAATAGTGGTTTAATTCACGCTCGAAATCCGCTAGTGAATGTATTTGATTTTCTTGGAGGTATTTTCGGACAAACCGGTCTAGTTTTACGGTACCTAGACTCGTTTCTAAAGACTTCATTAATAAATATCCTTTGAGTTGTTTGAAGGCAATTTCCTTTGTTTGTGTGTCGCTTTTTTCATTGCAGTTTATTGTGTAAACATTTGCAGGTAGAAACTGGCATGGGAAATCTTCGTTCGCCGATAACAAACAAGTGTTGATGTATAATTTAGATGCTAATTCAGCCTGTTCTTTGCCGTAATTTTGTAAAACAAAGCGATTTAGATAGTAGTTGCTTATTCCTGTTTCCAACGATATATTGTTTTTACAACTAGTAGAGAAAAATGTACTCGGCCAATGACTCAATAAAAATTGTTCAAGATCATAGGTTGAATTCTCATATTTGGAAAATATACTTGGGTGAATGAAATATAAGCAAGGATAGGTGTAATTGTGGAATGGTGAACTATCAGGTAAAACAATTAAATTAGTGATAGGCCATGGTGATTTTCCATAGGTTTTCTCTATGTTTTTAAAAATTACAGGTAAGGTTTTTGTTTCTTTTATTATTGTTTTGTTGACTTTTTGGATGAAATAAATCCCAATTTTGTCGGATAGTTTTTTATGTTTAAAATTCCCGATGGTTAAGCCTATGTCGTAAATCGAAACAGGTGAAAAACTGGAGAAATGATAGGTACTACTGTCATTCTTTTTAGTTGGATTAATGGTGCCCATAAGTGGTAATAGTCCTTTAGGAACTCTAACAGTAGCGGAATAATTGATTTTTCGATAGCCAATATCCTGTAATGGTATCCAATTACGTATAAACTGCTCACCAGGTAAGGTGTAAACATAACTTGGAGTAGTACTTGATCCTACTAACGAGTCTTTTTGAATAGAATCATTTGAAAATGTTGGTTTTATTTTTTCATTATTCCAATGTAAACTGGTGGTTTGATCCGTAGTTTGGTAATAAATATTGATATAACGAGTTTTAGGAGTGATTAAAACACTTAAAGGCGCACCGTTTGTAGAGTCTTCAATACCAATAATATAACTAGTATTTTTTTCTTTTCCCTTTGCCCCTAAAGTTACTTTCTGAATTTGTAAACCCTTGATATCAAAGATAGCAGTGTCCGCATGATTGTTTTCTATTTCGTGTCTTGCAATACCATAAATAGATTTATTTTCAAAGTTTACATCAAGATCTAAATGCAAATGCTTCGTGCTTACGCGATATATATTAGCGTAACTATTGTCTTCCCCTGCCTCAATGGATGCCAATGAGGCTAATTTTGTTGGCACTTCAGTCTCACTACATGCAATCAAAAACAAGTAGAATACAATCAATAAACGGTTAGCACTAAACTTGATATTCATACTAATTATTTAGTTTTAATTAATTTTTTAATTGTATTTTATTTTAATTAACTTATTTATATTGAAATATTTAAACTAATTTAATAAAACAATTACTTTAAATATTTAAAATAGAAAAATTCCCCCTCTTAACTCTTCCAATCTTCCGATCTGTCAATCTGTAATCTGTCAATCTATAATCTTCCAATCTGTAATCTGCAATCTTCCAATCTGCAATCTTCCAATCTGTAATCTTCCAATCTTCCAATCTGTAATCTGTAATCTTCAAATCTGCAATCTGCAATCATTAAATCTATCATGCCTCAATCACATCCCTACTCAAATGTTTTATCACCTCTGCAGCGCCATGCAGTCCGAAAAGCCCTGGCATATAACTTACTGTTCCATAAAATGAACGTTTATAGTTCAGTCCGTTAGTCATTTTTAAAGATTCTTTGATTTGAACTTCCGTTGAAAATACTGCTTTTACACGTTTAAAGTTTACGCCTTCACGACGCAAGCGTTTTTTGATGTATCGACCTAGTTTACAATTGTTAGCGACTTCAAGTTTGGCTACTTTTACTTGAGATGGATCCAATTTTCCTCCCGCTCCTAAGTGTGAAATAATCTTGATTTTTAAGCGTAAACAAGCTTTTATCCATTCTATTTTTGGTGTTACAGAGTCAATACAATCCATAACGTAATCTGGTTTGTATTCTTCTAGTATTTTCCATACCCGTTCCGGTAGCACAAATTCTTCAATAATGTTTATGTGTATCTCTGGATTAATGTCTTTGATACGCTCCGAAAGAACTACCGCTTTGTTTCTATCGATGGTTGATTCAAGGGCGGTTAATTGTCTGTTTTTGTTTGTGATATCAAAAACATCTCCGTCAATGATTGTCATTGTGCCGACTCCTGCTCTTGCAATAAATTCTCCAGCGTAAGAGCCAATTCCTCCAAGCCCAACAATGAGTACATGTGCGTTTTTTAATTGCTTGATTTTATCTTCACCTAAGATAAGTTCCGTTCTTTCTAGCCAATTTCCCATTTTTTAAAAGTGTTTTTCGTGTTTGTATACACCTGGTCTTTTAATACGTGTAAAGATATATTTTTTATCAAAGCTACCTTCTGATAGACGTTGTCAATTGTATAATTTGTGTCGTTGTCGGTTTCTAAAAACAAGCGATTTAGTGGGATGTTTTTAACCTGCTCCTGTAGTTTTTCATCCCAAATTACGGCTGTTCCGATACTGATATGTACACCAGATTCTAATACAGATGTCAATAAATTTGTTTTCCGAAACCCATGGAATATCCAAGTTTGACTTGGGTTTATTGCTTGTTTAATTTGAAGGATTTCATTCCAACTTTTTACACAATGTAGTATTACGGGAAGTTTATATTTTTCAGATGCAAATAATTGTTTTTTAAATGTATGTATTTGTGTATCTAAATCTATAGTTGAATTTTTGTCTAACCCAATTTCGCCAACTGCTAGACAGTTTTTATGGCTGTATATCTGATCGATTAAATCTACGGTTTCAGATGCTTTCGGATAGGGTTCGTGTAATAGTCCGAAAGAAAAAGTGCGATCAACGTCTAGCGTATCACTTTGTATGATTTCGTGTTGACTATATCGAGCGTGATGTGTGTGTATGTTTATCAACATAAAAAGTTATTTATCAAGGGAAAGGTATTAATTAAAATTTATTTCCTACTTTCACGACTCAAAATTAAAATTTAATAATGGATTCAAAGAACGATTTAATTACAAGAATTGAGGCGCAAGGAACTATTTTTGGTCATCCAAAAGGATTGTTTTTGTTGTTTTTCACAGAAATGTGGGAGCGTTTTAGTTATTATGGAATGAGAGGTATTCTTATTCTTTATATGACTAAGCTTTGGTCTGAAAACGGATTGAATATCCCTAGTGAAGATGCGTCTTTAATATATGGATTCTTTACAGGATTTGTATATTTCACACCTCTTTTTGGAGGTTTAATCGCTGATAGATTCTTAGGTCAACGTTTAGCAATTACGATTGGTGGAATTACCATGTTTGCTGGACAATTAGCTCTGTTTTTCATGAATACGCATGTAGGACTAGCTATTGGTTTAGTCTTACTTGTAATTGGAAATGGGTTTTTTAAACCGAATATCTCTACAATTGTAGGTCAGTTATACCGAGAAGGCGATCCTAGAAAAGATGGTGCTTTTTCTATTTTCTATATGGGAATCAATTTAGGGGCTTTGTTAGCTCCACTTGTTATCGGTATGTTGGCGGATGATTGGTTTGCTGTTACAGGTAAAGGTCCTGATGGAAAAGAAATCATTTTGCAGTATGGTTACAAATATGGTTTTTTAGCTGCTGCTATTGGAATGGGCTTAGGACAAATTTTCTTTAATTTATTCTCTAAGAAATATTTGCTTGAAATTGGGTTAAAACCAGCTGTTAAATCGAAAGAAGAAAAAGCTGCAGATAAAGAGGTAAAAGCCAACGAGGTAATTGATCCTGTTATGAAGAAAATCGAAAGACAACGATTAGCAGTAATTTTCATTTTAACTTTCTTTGTAATATTTTTCTGGGCTGGTTTTGAACAAGCAGGTTCTTCTTTAACACTATATACGGATAAATATATTGATCGTCATGTTGGTGGTTGGGAAATTCCAACAACATTCTTCCAGTCTTTCAATCCAATTTTGATTGTTGCTTTAGCTCCAATTTTCGCTTGGTTCTTTGCTTCTAAATTTGGAGCAAAAATTAGTACACCTGTTAAAATGAGTTTAGGGATGATTATTTTAGGGATTGGATTCTTCTTTATGATTATGGCTACCTACGAAGTTAAAACTACTGGTTCAGGTAGTGCTGAAGTTGTTCAACAGAAAGCTGCTTTAATTTGGTTACTATTAACATATTTCTTACATACAATTGCTGAATTATGTTTGTCTCCAGTGGGATTATCTATGATTACTAAATTAGCGCCTATAAAATTAGCCTCTTTAATGATGGGGGTATGGATGTTATCCTCTTTCTTCGCTAATATCTTAGGTGGTTACATTGCAAAATATACCGAAGTAATGGGGGCTTATACAATTTTTATGTCTATTTCTGTTTTTGTTATTGCATTAGGTGTTATTTTATTACTTCTATCACGTCGTTTATCTAAAATGATGCATGGAATAGTATAATACTATTTTCAAAACTAATTTGGGTTGTATTCGTACAGCCCTTTTTTATTCCTTGTAGTTTTGGAATCTATAAATTTCTAACTATCTTTTCAATTTAACAATCTGCCAATCGGTCAATTTTCAATTTGTAATCTGTTAATCTTTAATCTTCCAATCTGCAATCTATCAATCTGAAATCTGCCAATCGGTCAATTTTCAATTTGTAATCTGTTAATCTGTTAATCTGTCAATCTGTTAATCTGTCAATCTGTCAATCTGTCAATCTGTCAATCTGTTAATTTGTCAATCTGTTAATCTGTCAATCTGTTAATCTATTAATCTGTCAATCTTTAATCTACAATTCTAAAAAAAAATGAAAAAATCACATCCTAAAGCATTACCCTTTTTATTTTTCTCTGAAATGTGGGAACGTTTCGGTTATTATTTAATGATCGGAATTTTCACCTTGTATTTAAAGGATACCGTAAATGGGTTTTCGATGACAGAAGCGGAAGCGTCCGATTTATATGGGACATTTATCGCGTTTGTATTTCTTACTCCTTTTATTGGTGGCTTATTAGCGGATCGAGTATTAGGATACCGAAGATCAATAACCATGGGGGGAATCATGATGGGGATTGGATATTGCTTAATGTCCGTACATTCCTTGCCAATGTTATACCTTTCCATGTCTTTAGTGATACTTGGGAATGGGTTTTTTAAACCGAATATTTCCACGCTTCTTGGTAATTTGTATAACAACGAGCAGTATAAGGATAAGAAAGACGAAGGGTATAATATATTTTACATGGGGATAAATATTGGAGCTTTTGTTTGTAATTTCTTTGGGGCGGCACTGTATAATATGATTGGATGGGGCGCAGCATTTATAGCAGCTGGAATTGGAATGTTTATTGGTATCATTATTTTCTGGGTGGGGACCAAACATTTTAAGCATGTAGATGTGATAAAAGCAAAATCGGAATCTGATTTACCACTCTGGAAAATTTTCGCTGCGGTATTATTACCTTCAATTGTTTTTGGTTTGATTGGATATTTTCTTCCAGAACCGCTTGTTGGTTCTCATTCTACCGACGCTTTCTTGTTTGGTTGCATACCAGTGGTGGTTTTTTACGGACGATTATACGTTAAATCGCCAAAGGAGGAGAAGAAGCCAATTGCTGCGATGTTGGCGATTTTTTCAGTGGTGATATTGTTTTGGGCAGTTTTCAAGCAAAATGGATCTACTTTGAATACCTGGGCGGATCGTTATACGGATCGTGAAGTGCCAAATGTGATAGTTCCAATGCTTTCACAGCTGAAATTAGTGGATGAATCAAATGTGTATGTTAAAGATACTTTTGTTTTAATGGATAAACAGTTTCGAGTTGCGGATAAAGAGAAGA